>SXGT01047422.1_pt1 | contig 17502 bp, 17 predicted proteins | sample 3176221 | NCBI WGS metagenome assembly SXGT01 (sample SAMN11356862, study PRJNA531348) | freshwater metagenome | isolation source: freshwater sample F1-120 | place: China: Fuxian Lake, Yuxi | collected 2017-12-25
CGGGGATCTCCGGTGCCGCGATGACGCCGTCGCGAACGGCCGCCGCGAAGGCGTCGACGCGGACGGTGAGCTCCCCTTCCGTCGGCTGACGCCCGAAGGCGAGGACGTGCATGCGGGAGATCTTCTCGATCCGGTTGACGCCACCACTGGCCAGGTGCAGAGCGACGATCTCGTCGTGCAGGTCGGGGTGGTCGGCGAAGGCGGCCGCGAAGGCCTCGCCCTTGACGTGCAGCGAGTCGATCAGCACGCCGTCGACATCGAAGAGGATAGCGTCGAGCTGAGCGGCCATGGCCCTACTCGCCGCCGGAGACGGCCATGACCTGCCCGGTGACGTAGGTGTTCCGCTCGGTGCCGAGATCGAGGATGAGGGCAGCGACCTCAGCAGGCTGGGCGAGCCGGTGCATTGGGATCAGGCTCGCACGGGCAGCCATGTCCCGGCCCGGGAACGCCTCGTGGATGGGGGTGTCCGTGACGCCGATGCGCACCACGTTGGTGAGCACCCCGCGGCCGGCCCACTGCGCGGCCGCGCGGGGGATGAACTCGGAGGTGTGATTGGCGAGCGCGTACGCGAAGGAGTCCGTGCCGCCGCCGAACTTCACCCCGATGCTCGAGCCGATCACGATGCGCCCGTAGCCGCGGTCCGCCATCGAGGGTCCGAGGGCGCCCATGACCACATAGTTCGCGAGGGCGCCGACGCTGACAGTCCGGACGAGGGCATCGACGTCGAGCGCCTCGAGCACGGTGGGTGCAGCCACGGCTGCGAGGCAGACGAGTGCGTCGCAGGCCTGCACTGCCTGGGTGGCTGCGAGCGATGCGACGGCGTGCAGGTCGGCCAGGTCGCACGGTACGGGCTCGACGCCGGGATGGACGCTGACGAGACCTTCGACCGCTGCGCGGTTGCGGTGGTAGTGCGCGAGGACGTGGTAGCCGGCCTCGGCGTAGCGAGCACAGACCTCTGCGCCGATGGTCGAGCTTGCCCCGAGGACAAGGACTGACCTGGGTCCGCCTGCCGGTGCTGCCACGGCATCAGACTAGCGTCCGGACTGGCATAGTCTGGAGTTCTCGAATCCTCGACGCGGAGCGTGACGGTGAAGGCAGTGCTTTTCGGCGCTCAGGGCCAGCTGGGCACGGCGATCGTCCCGGCGGCGCGGGAGCGCGAGGTCGAACTGGTCTCGGCCGATCGGTCGATCGACGTTGCGGACGCAGGCTCCGTGCAGGCGCTCATCGAGGCAGTGCGACCTGACTGGGTCATCAACTGCGCGGCGATTACCGATGTCGACGGCGCCCACGAGGACCCTCAGCGCGCCTTCGCTGTCAACGCCCTCGGTCCGGGCAACATGGCCCGGGCGGCCGAGTCGGTGGGAGCGAGAGTCGTGCAGATCTCGACGGAGGCGGTCTTCGACGGTGAGCGCACGGCCCCCTATCGCGAGGGCGATGCGTGCCGGCCCGTGTCCGTCTACGGGGCGGCCAAACTCGCTGGGGAGTCCCTGGTGGCCATCTACAGCCCGGAGTCCTTCGTGCTGCGCACTTCGTGGCTGTACTCGGGCGGCTCGGGCATGAACTTCCCCACGCGGATGCTTCAGCAGTTGGACGATCCCGACCGGTCCATCTCCGTAGTCACCGACGTGGTCGGCAATCCGACGCCCACTTCGGTGTTGGCGGACGCCGTCATGGCGCTGGTGAGCGAACCTCCCGCCGCGGGCACGTACCACGTCTGCTGCCTTGAGCCGGCGTCCAAGCACGAGTGGGCTGTGGAGATCGCCGAGAGTGCCGGCTATGACGCGGGGCGCATCACGGCTGTGACGTCTGACAACTATCCGACGGTGGCCCTACGCCCCAAGCATGTGGATCTTTCTTGCGCGAAGTTCGAGTCGACCGGCCTCCTCGACCTGCCGACCTGGCGGGAGGCCTGGCTCCAGACCCAGCGCTGAGCGTCAGGGAGTCACCCCCTGCGGGCGAGCCGTCGACGCACGCCCTCCGAGAGGCTCGAACCAAGAGCCCGCTTCGAGATCCCGATCGTCCCGAGGCCAGCGTAGGCCTTGGCCACCACCGACGCAAGGCTCGCCCCCGAACCGAGGGCCCCAAGGACGACGGATGTCCACTGACGCGCGAGAGCGCGATCGAAGCATGCCACCTCGAAGCCATGCTGGACCTGATTGGCCGAGCGCAGTCGCGCGAACCATTGCGCCACCCGGTCGATATCCTCCGGATCGTCGACCAAGATCGGGAACAAGGTCGCGAGCCGGTGCACTCGACGATCCTCATCCGTCATCTCCAGCCCGAGGGCTCGTGCGGCCAGGTCCGACTGAATCTGGATCTCATGATCGTTCATCTTCGCCAGTGCCGCGCCTTGGGATGTCTGGCTGGCATGGACGCGGTAGGCACCGAGGACCTGGGGCAGGTTGCACAGCAGCATGTCGTCCGACGCGAGGCTCCACATGTCGTAGTCGAGCGAGTTCCCGAAGGCCGGCCGGAAGAGCAACCCCCGCGACAGAAAGTCCGCACGGCGCATGGTCGCGGTGTTGCAGGCAATGGGATTGAGGAACAGCAGAGCGGCGCGGATCTCGTCGTGGCTGCGCGGCAGCCGCTCGATGGCAGTCCGGACAGAGCCGTCTAAGGACTCGATACGGGTTTCCGTCCACGAGCCGCACATCGCGTAGTCGGGATTGGCCTCCAGGAACGCCACTTGTGCAGTGAGGCGCGCCGGGAGGGTCAGGTCGTCCTGGTCGAGCCAAGCGACATAGGTCCCGCTGGCCTCCTCCAGGATGCGGTTGCGCACTCCCACGAGTCCGAGGTTGGTCTCGTTCTCGATCAGCCGGATTCGGGGGTCGGTGAACTGACGGATGACGTCGACGCTCGAGTCCGGTGACCGGTCGTTGACGAGGAGCAGCTCCCAGTTCGCGTAGGTCTCGGCCAGAACGCTGGAGATCGCCTCGGCGATGTACTTCTCGCCGTTGTAGACGGCCATCCCCACGGTGACGAGCGGATAGGAGGCCATGGTGCCTACGATACCGACGATCCCCCTACGCTGGACGCGACCTGATTTCGGGCGAGGAGTCGACACGTGTGCGGTATTGCGGGCGTTTTCTGGGCAGCCGACGTCGACCGGGCGCGTATCGAGTCGGGGTTGACGGCTGCGGTCGCGGCCATGCACAACCGAGGCCCGAACACAGCGGGTCAGACGATCTGGGCGCCGGACGGCGGCGCCGTCGTGGCGATGGGCTCGACCCGGCTGGCGGTGCTTGATCTGACCTCGGCGGGCCAGCAGCCCATGGCCACTCCCGACGGACGATTCACGATCGTCTACAACGGAGAGATCACAAACTACCTCGAGGTGCGCTCGACCCTGGAGGCCGCGGGCGTGGCTTTCGAGTCGACCAGCGACACCGAAGTTCTCCTCCAAGCGTGGGCCCGGTGGGGTGACGCGGCACGTGATCGCCTGGAGGGCATGTATGCGTTCGCGGTTATCGATCGAGTGGCTGGGACACTGACGCTGTGCCGAGACTCCTTCGGCATCAAGCCGCTGTTCTACCGGTACTTCCCTGGCCGAGGACTGGCCTTCGGCAGCGAGATTGCCAGCATCCTCCCCTTACTGCCGGGACAGCCGAGACTTGATTGGAGGACGGCTGCCGCCTACCTCTCAGCGGGTGCGTACGACGATTCGGCCGCCACTTTCATCGAGGGAGTTCGCCAGCTTCAGCCCGGGCGCAGCATCGTCGCGAACCTGCACACCGGGGCGGTCCAGCTGGATCTTCCGGTGCGTTGGCGGCCCGAAATCGCCACCGACGACACGATTACTCCCGCCCAGGCGGCGGAGGGCGTGCGGTCGCTGCTTCTCGAGAGCGTTCACCGCAACCTACGTGCGGATGTGCCGGTCGGGATCGCCCTCTCGGGCGGTATCGACTCGAGCGCCATCGCCTGCGTGGTGCGCCGGCTGGAACCGGACTACCCGCTCCGGGTCTTTAGCTTCGTCTCACCGGACAAGGGGGCCGGCGAGTCGCGCTGGATCGATCTCGTTAAGGCGGGATTGGGGGCTGAAGCTTGGACCGTGACGCCCACTGTTGCTGATCTCGGCAACGACCTCGACGACGTGATCCTTGCTCAGGGAGAGCCCTTCGGCTCCACGAGCATCTACGCTCAGTACCGCGTCTTCAAGCTCATGCACGACGCGGGCATCGTGGTGTCGTTGGATGGGCAGGGTGCCGACGAGGTCTTCGCTGGCTACCACGGTTACGTTGGTGAGCGCACGCGCAGTCTCCTTGAGACGGGCAACGTGGGCGGTGCCATGGCGTTTCTGCGCGAGTGGAGCCGGTGGCCGGGCCGGTCGCTGCCGAAGGGAGTGGCGCGGGCAGGGGCGCAGTTCGCGCCCACTGCGGCGGTCGACGGGGTCTTTCGGCGCATGCCCGGCGTGCTGCCGAATGGTGTCGACCTGGCACTCCTGCGGGAAAGGGGGCTGGGCTGGTCTTGGCCCCAACATCTGGCCGAGACCGATGGACGTCGGGGAGAACGGGTGAAGGCCGAACTGAGGGCAGCGCTGACTCAGCGTGGGCTCCAGTCCCTGCTGCGGCACGGTGACCGCAATTCGATGCGGTTCTCGGTGGAGAGTCGCGTGCCGTTCCTGGACCGCCCACTCGTCGACTACGTCCTCCAGCTACCGGAGGGCATGCTCATCGACGGCCGAGGGACGTCCAAGGCAGTCCTTCGCGCTGCGATGCGCGGAATCGTGCCGGACGAGGTACTCGATCGGCGCGACAAGGTCGGCTTCGAGGCTCCAGACACCGTGTGGATCGATCAGCAGAGAGCGCTGTTCGCCAGCCGCATCAACGAGGCCCCCGACATCGGCTTCCTCGACAAGCGCCAGATCCTCGCCGGGATCGATCCGAGCCGAGGGCCGGGAGGCACCGTACGGCCGATCAGGGGATGGCTCGCCTGGCGGATATTCAACCTGTATCGCTGGGCCGCGCTCGTCGGGGTGGACTGCACCTAACGGGGGAGTCTGGCGCAGGCACTGAGGAACTCGAGGCGCTGTGCCTCCTTCACCGACGTGTCGAGGAACCTGATGTCTGCGTGCTCGACACGGCGTCCGCGCCAGCCGTCAACGAACATTTCGACCTGAGGCAGTCGTTCGATGAGTGCGCCAGCCCGGTTCGGCAGCTTCAGGTAGACCGGGCTGTCGTCCGGGATGTCGGTGTCCTCGTACGCACCGATCACGGGAAGCCCGCGGGCGAGGTACTCGCGAGATTTCAGCGGCGACGCCTCCTGCATCCCCTTCGAGTAGAGCGCGAGCGTGCTCAGCCCCACGGTGGCATTCGCGAGGATCGGCACGTAGTCGCTGCTGCCGAGCTCTCCATGGTGGGTCACGTTCGGGCGAGGACCCTGCCCCTGCGGTGCCATGGCTCCGATGATGTCGAACTGCCAGTCGGAACGCTGACGGGCCAACCCGTAGACCTCCTCGAGGCCGTGCCACGGCACCCCCGGATGGCCGATGAATGCCAGTCGAACGGGCTGATTGGAGGCGAGCGGCGGGAGAACCGGGACCCGATTCAGGTCGATCCCGTTCCCGATGACGATCCGGTTCATGGTCGCGAAGTCGTAACTCACGGACGTGGACAGTTCGCGGCTGACGAAGACCATGCCGATCGCCCCTCTGTGGCAGGCGCGACGAGTGGCCAGCGTCAGCACCCGTCGGGGGATCGGAGACAGCCTCGCCTCGGCCAGGTCGTCGGACTGGATCTCGATGACGTGCCGGATGCCATGCAGTGCACGGGCGGCCGAGGCCTGGCGGGGAGAGGTGCGTACGTACGTGATGTCAGGATCCCAGGCGGACACGGCCTTGAGCAGTGACGACTGTGTCCTGACCGACTCCAGCGGTCCGGAGAACCCCTCCGCCCGCACGGTCTGCGGCAGCGCCTGCCAGTCCGGAACGGCCGCATGAGTAGTGGCCACGAAGAGCCCGGCGTCGACCCCCTGGGTCTGCCACGCGCGCACCTGGTCGGCGATCTTGGTTAACACGCCCGTGGAGGCGCCGTGCCGCCACGTGAGGAGATAGGCGACCTTCATCAGGTGGCAGACGCGGACTGGCCACGGCGAGACAGCGACCGCGCAAACGAGTAGAGACCCGACTCCGAGGCAAAGTCGGTGTGCGGCCGTTCGGGGCGCGACAGGTAGGTGTCCCACTGCTCTCGTGTCCACCCCAGCTTCTTCAGGAAGTAGGTGATGTCCGAATCCAGATCCGCCTGCGACGGATAGGGGCTCGGCTCGAGCTCCGTGAGTGCCACGTCGCGAGTCATCTGCCCGGACACGATGAGATTGCTGTAGTCGACCCGTCGCATGTCGACGTTGAACTTCGTCGGCAGGATGTGTCCCATGTACAGGCGGGTGAAGACGGATTCATAGTGCTTGTGCGGGTAAGGCTTGTAGTTGAAGTCACGGACGAGTTGGGTGATGGCATCGGCCTTCTGGTAGTCGACGTAGTCGAGGAACGACACCCATCTGATCCGACGAACGGCAACGTTCCAGATGTACCCCATCGTGCCGATGGCCGGGAACGATCGCAGCGATGCGTCACTGGAGGACTTCAGTAGCGATTTGATGTTGCGCTTGTCGTACTTGAGCCAATTCCACGACGACGGAATACGCATGCCCTCTGTGGCGAGGTTCGTGCCGGAGAGGATGAACCGCGTCTTCCACTCATGGGCCTGCTGGTAGTTGACCGCAAGCATGGCGTTGTCGTACAGGAGCTCGATATCGATGACGTCTGCGTCGAAGAATGACTGCTGAAGGGCGCGATACTCGTCCCAGTCGACGACGTACGTGAACAAGTCCACACCGAGAGTTCGAATGAGGTTCTCAATGTTGCTCTGTGCCAACTCCGAGTTCCATCCGTTGTCCATGTGAACCGCAAGCGGGCGCAGGCCGGACCGCACCGCCTGAACGATCGCCCAGGAACTGTCGACGCCGCCGGAGACACCGATGATGCAGTCGTAGCGCTTCCCCTTGCCTTCGGCCTTGACGAGTGAAACGAGCTCCTCATACTCACGGACCCTCGTCGCGGGTGACTTGGCGAGCTCGGACCCAGCTCGCTCGATGAATTCTGTGCAGTAGTTGCACTGGCCCTCGGCGTCGAACGTGATCTCGCGAGCCGTCGTGTCCATGACGCAGCGGGTACACTGCCGATACGCGATCGTGTTCTCGGAAGAGGGGTTCATTTTCGGGCCTTCAGGGTCGCGAAACTCGGGTCATCGAGGTAGGTGATGAGGACAGCTCGGTGTGGGCCCTGGAAGACGAAGAAGGCACCAGCGGCCACCGCGCTCGCGCCCGCATCGAATGCCGCAACTATGTCGTCGAGCGAGCCCACGCCACCATTCGCGATCAGGGGCACCGGCACCGATCGAGCGGCCGACGAGATGAGTTCCAAGTCGAGTCCAGACAGCGTCCCCTCGCGATCGACGGCTGTCAACAGGACTTCGCCAGCACCCGCCTCGACTGCGCCTACCATCCACTCCTGCCAGGACGGCTTGATTGCCTTCTGCTGTGCGGAGGCATAGAGCCGGTCGCCGCCCAGCCGCGAGCGCTTGACATCGACCGACACCATGACGCTCTGGCTGCCGTAGCGAGACGAGATGGCCGAGATGAGGTTGTAATCGCTGAGCGCCGCGGTCTGGATGCTGACCTTCTCGACTCCGAGTTCGAAGATACGCGAAGCGTCATCGACGGTCGTGATGCCCCCGCCGTAACACACGGGCATGTAGCACTCGTCCGCGAATTGGCTGATCATCTCGAAATTGGGACCTCTACGGAACCGAGAGGCCTCGATATCGAGAACGATCAGTTCATCAGCCGCCTTGTCATTGAAGATGCGAATCGCATTGTTCGGGTCGCCCACGTACTTCGGATCCTTGAACTGCCGCGTCTTCACGAGCCCGCTGCCCTGGACGAGCAGGCATGGTATCACTCTGGGCCTCAGCACGTGGTCTCCAGGAAGTTCCGCAGGAGCCGTAGTCCGAATCGGTGGCTCTTTTCAGGATGGAACTGCACTGCGCCAACATTCTCGCGGCCAATGGCCGCAGCGAACCGGGTTCCGTAGTCAGCCGTGGCGATGACATCAGAGGGATCAGCGCATTCGACCCGGTACGAGTGGCAGAAGTAGAAGCGTTCGTCGGAGTTCTGTTCGGGGAACAACCGGGTCGGGCGAACGGGGGTCACGTCGTTCCAGCCCATGTGCGGGATCTTGAGAGCGCATCCAGCGCCGGAGGGGAACCGCACAGAACGGCCCGGAATCCAGCCGAGCCCGGACCCCGGACCTTCCTCGCTCGAGTCGACGAGCAGCTGCATTCCAACGCATACGCACAGGACTCGTCGACTTCCGTCCTGCATGATCTCAAGGAGTGGCTCGCGCCACCCACCCTCGTTGAGCACGCGTGCTGCGTAGTCGAAGGCACCCACGCCAGGAAGGATCACGTGGCTGGCCGCGCGGAGGTCCTCCGGCGAAGTCACCCGTCTGGGGTCGCCCCCCAGTTGGGCGACCATCTTCATCATCGCCGCGAAATTCCCGATCCCGAGGTCAGCGATTCCGACGATCATGGACCCTGCTCCGTCTCGGGTGGTCATCCGCCTTCGTGCGGCGGGAATTGGTCGCTAGTCTAACGTTTGAGTTCACTTGGGCACCGTGCCGACTGTCGATGTCACGAGAGGCCATTTGCGCCATGCACGATTCACGGCCGACCGTCTACCTGTTCACGGAGACCTACCCGTATGTCGGACCCGATGACCCCTTTCTTCCCGCGGAGGTCCGTGTCCTCGCCCGCACGCTGGACGTGTGCCTGATCCCGACCGCGATGGGCGCCGAGCCGGTGGCCTCGGACCTCGGTGGGGTGCGTGTCGAGCTCGGGCTGTCGGAGTATGCGTCCCGTGCCGGGACACGAGTCCTCAGCCTGGTGCAATCGCTCGTCACCGCCGACCTCTATCGCGAGTTGGCACGACAGCGACCCCTTAGCCTGAGACCCCGCGCGGCCGCCACCATCGGTACTCGGTTGTCCCGTGCGCTGACCGTCGAGCGATGGGTGCGCCGCCACCTTCTGCCGATCGACCGACCTGCCGTGGTCTATTCGTGGTGGAGTGCGGCTTACGCGGTTGGCCTGGCGCGCGCTCTGCGTTCGGCGGACACCCCATTGATAACCCGAGCGCACGGCTATGACCTGTATGCGCAGCAGGAGGTCATCGGTTTCGTGCCATTCCAGTCGATGCTGCTGGATCGCGTCGACAGGGTCATGTCGGCGTCTGAGGCGGGGACGGCGTATCTGCGCCAGCGGTTTCCCGGTCGGGCGTCGAAAGTGTCCACTGCGTATCTGGGAATTGAGGGTCAGCCGGAGACAAGCGGAGCTTCGGTCGATGGTGTGTTGCGCCTGGTGAGCTGCTCCGCCGTGAGTCCCGTCAAGAGAGTCGAGCTCCTCGCCAGAGCTCTGTCCGTCGTGGCGGAGCGGAGACCGGATCTTCGGTTTCATTGGACCCACATCGGTGACGGCGAGCTGAGCGCGCACCTTGCCGCATACCTTGAGTCGCAGCCATCTTTGGCTGGCTCGTGGGCGCTCACCGGATTCCTGGAGCCCGCGAGCGTCAAGGCCTGGCTGATGGACAATCCCGTAGACCTCTTCGTGAACGTCAGCGCGTCCGAGGGCTTGCCCGTTTCGCTCATGGAGGCGGCGAGCTTTGGCATCCCGATGATGGCGACGGCCGTTGGTGGGAACCCAGAGATAGTGGATAACACGTGCGGGGTCCTCCTGCGTCCGGATCCGACGCCTGGGGAGATAGCACAAGCAGTACTGGACTTTGCTGCCGTCGACAGCGAGCGTCTTCAAGCCCTGCGCACTGGTAGTCGGGAACGCTGGGAGGCACTCTTCACGGCTGACCACAATTACGAGGCATTTGCCACGATGCTGATCAAAGCAGCGGTGGAGCACTGACCAACCACTGCGGTGCGCAATACTTATGCGCGTCGGTTGGGTCGACGAACAGGAGGACGTGACGTGGAACCCGCGGTGGACTGTGCGCTCGTGGGAAGTGTGCGCATCGGGCAGCGACGCACGGATCGGCTCATCAGCGGAGGAGTCCCCGCAGCCCGGCCGGTCGCCGTCTGCGACACAAACCCGTCAAGAGAGAAGCTATCGGCGGCCAGACACATCGCCGAGTCGATGATTGGCGTGGGCATCATGCGCGATGCAGTCCGAACTGTTGTGACAACGACTTGCACGGCAGACTCGGATGATGCGGAGATGGCGATTGAGCGAGTTCGGGGAAGCCACTTCATCATCGGGGACCTGGTTTCCCGCCCACTTGCCGATGTCGATCGGATGATCCCCCACGCTCGTCGTCGAATGTGTTGATGATCCGCCTGCCGCGTCGGACGATGGGAACGGGGCTCCGCGATGAGTAACGGCCTGACGGCGGCTGGAGACTGCGGGGGGGGCCCGGAGGTGACCTTCGTCATTCCGTGCCTCAACGAGGAAGAATCCCTCGGGGCCGTTCTGGCTGAGATCTACGGTGCCTTCTCAATGTCGGAGTTGAACTTCGAGGTGGTGGTTGCCGACAACGGGTCTACGGATCGGTCGACCGAGATTGCTCGTTTGGCGGGCGCTCGCGTGGTGGAGATTTCTACCCGCGGATATGGATCTGCGATCAAGGGTGGCGTAGCGGCTGCAAAGGGCCAGTTCTGCGTCATGGGAGACGCCGACGGGAGCTACCCCTTCGCCGATTCCATGGCTCTCGTCCTGGGATTGAGAGGGGGGGCTGACATCGTCATTGGAAACCGATTCAAGGGCGGGATCGAACCCGGGGCGATGCCGTGGCTACACCAGCACCTAGGCAATCCCGTTCTCTCCGCCCTAGGACGGGTTCTGTTTCGCGTCCCGGTGGGTGACTTCCATTGCGGCCTTCGCGGTTTCCGAACGGACAGGATCCGGCAGTTGGATCTCAACGCGCCCGGGATGGAGTTCGCCAGCGAGATGCTCGTCCGAGCGCAGAAGTCGGGTTACCGCATCGAGGAAGTTCCAGTACACCTTCGCCGCGACCTCAGGTCACGTCCACCGCACTTGCGCACCTGGCGCGACGGCTGGAGGCACCTGAGATTCCTGCTGGCTCACAGCCCGGGTTGGATGTTCCTGGTGCCGGCATTCCTGACTGCTGCCGTCGCGTTGGTGATTGCAGTCATGGCTTTCGTGGGGCCCCTGAGTACGGGGACCGTGGAGTTCAGTTATCGCACAAGCCTGGTGGCCTTAGCCCTGGCCATGGTGTCTTGTGCTGCCGCATGGTCGTTCGTCATTGGGAGGGTCTTGGTTGGTGCGCCCCTTAGGCCGTTGCCCTACGTTACGGAGATAGCGGCCACAGGGTCGCTGGTGGTGGGGCTGGCCGGCATTGTTCTCGTGTGGAGTCAGTACGTACACTGGGCGGACAGCGACTTCGGCGCGCTTCCGTTTGGGCGGAGCCTCCTGGTGGCAGTGCTCGGCTGCCTCCTGATCGGACTGGGTGGGGTGTCCTTCTTCCTCTCATTCCTCTACGGCTTGGCAAGGAACATGAGGTGAACGGTGAATTTCCGTGGGTCATCGTCGGTTCCGGGCCCTCGGGATGTGCAGCCGCTGAGTCCCTTGTCCGTCGAGGAATCGTCCCGATCATTCTCGACGGCGGTATCGAGGCCCGGCGCGAAGTGAGCCAATCAGGCATTGGAACCCGAGCCGAACCGGGCAAGAAGGCGTGGTTCGGGTCCGTCGCCTCTTACGCGCAGCCCGATGCCGTCGACCTTGCCTATGCCCCTGAAGTGCTAGCTAGGGCGAGTTTTGGCCTCGGCGGGTTCAGCAGGGTCTGGGGAGGGACAGTGGACCTTCCCGAGGACTGGTCTAGCTGGCCAATAGACGCACGCCCTGATGTCGGCGACCTACAGGTCCTGTCTGCCGTGCTCCCCCAGGCCGAGACGGCATGGGGGGACGACGCTATTCGGGAAGGATTCCGGGTGCCGGGCGCACCTGCGGCGGCAAGGGCCATGCGGTTGTTCCAACGGGCAAGTGAAGGAGGGCGCTGGGACGTACGCGCCTCTAGAGTCGCGATTCAGACCGGCGACTCGTCGCCGAGGCCTTGCCAGCCATGTGGGCGGTGTCTGTCGGGCTGCGAGCGCGACGCCATATGGTTCGCGGGCGAGCCCATCCTGACTCGAGCTCGCGAAGGAGTAGTGGATTATCGACCGGGCGTCATCGTGCGGCGAGTTGAGGAACTCGACGATAGTGCCGTTCTTCATGTCCTCTGGCCCGATGGCTCGACGGGCCAGATTACGGCGGGCCGCGTGTTGATCGGTGCCGGAGCAATCTCCAGTGCTGCCATAGCGGTCTCGTCCCACGTGGCTGATTCATTGGTTCTCCGAGACACTGGCACGGCTTTCACGGCCGCCATTTCCATGCGCGCCGAGGTAAAGGGATCGGGGCTTCACCACGGTCTCTCGAACTGGTGGATCAAGGACCGTCACGACCAGTTCATGGCGCAGGTCTACCCGCCGACTGAAGAGCATGCGGATCGACTGGCGAGCCGAATGCCCGGAGGAAGCCATTGGCTGTACCCGGCACGAGTCCTCGCGCGTCAATTGCATCCGATTGTGGCCTACCAGGCGGTAGCTGACTCAGACTCCCTTGTTGTTGAGTGGGTGGGGGGGCAGGTGGGGGTCCGAATCCAATCCTCGCTGGCGTCACGCGCGGCGTTCGTGTCGCGTTTGTCGCGACTTAGCCGTGCCTTCCGCAAAGCGGGGTACCTCCTGCCGGTCTCCAGCACGGAGTTCTCCCCGGCGGGGACGGGCTACCACAGTGGAGCATCGCTCCCCCACGGTGTCGGTACGGATGCGCTTGGGCGACCTCACGGAATGCGGCGGACACACTTCATCGATGCGACTGTACTGCCCGCCATCTCGGTGGGCAGCATGACTCCGACCGTTATGGTCAATGCGATACGGATAGCACGCCAGTGCGTGGAGGAAGGTGCAGCGTGAGAATCCTGGTGACGGGCGCATCCAGCGCGATCGGTCGCCGCGTTTGCATCCAGGCAACAGGCCGTGGGCACGAGGTCGTGCGCTTCGCCCGGAAGGCGAGTGACGGCGATGTCACCTTTCAACTCGGTGCGCGGCTCCGCCCGGGGGATTTGGCCGGTGCGGACGCGGTTTTGCATCTGGCTTGGGATTGGGCAGCTCCGCCCAACTCCTACCTTCGCGTCAACGTCGACGGCTCCCGACGACTGCTGGACTCCTGTGCGGAGGCTGGCGCGTTGCCGGTGCTCCTGTCGACCTTCACAGCCTTCAGCCAGAGTCGATCTCAATACGGGGATGCCAAGCGGGCACTTGAGTTTGACTTCCAGTCAGCGGGAGGTGGTGCCGTTCGAGCTGGACTCATCTGGGGGGAGTCCCTCAGCGGGATGGTGGCGACGGTCGCGAAGCTTGCCCGAATCTCGAAGGGTTGCCCGCACCTGGTCCCGGACCCCGTGGTCTTCCACTCGGAGGTCGGAAGCTTGAGCGGCGCGCTCATCGACTACTTGGCGGCTAGGCCGAGCGACACGCCGGTCAAGCTGGGCGCCCACGACGCCCCCGTGCGTCTCTCAGAGATCTCGCACGCCGTTCGGGCATCCACGGCGGGACCGCATGTTCGGATTCCGGTGGCCCTCGTCAGAGGGACCGCACGCACGTTCGAGTCGGTTGGAGTCTCCCTGCCCTTCAGGGCGGACAGCCTCGCGGGCGGTCTTGCCCCCGGCGATGTGGGCCGTAGTTCGATTGGTGACAGATTCATCCAGGGCTTCCCAGACTCGAGGGAGTTCCTGGGGTGGCTGCGGAACCCGTCACACCGGGTCGGTGCCTGGTGAGTCACTCACCTACCATGCAGGCATCGCATCTAGGTCGCACCGCCGGTGTCCTTGCGGCTGCTTCGGGACTCCTGTGGTTCGGCATTGCGGTGGCCTGGGTGAGTGGCGATTTCACGATCTTTCCCGACTCATCGGGCTACGAGGCATCGCAGGGTTTCCCGGTCTCCTTCGTCGGCGACGCCTGGCGCGCTTGGCCGACGCCATTGCTCTTCTCGTTGACGCCGGATTACCGAGTCCAGTCCTTACTGCAGACGCTTCTGTACGCGGCCGGATGGACGGCCATTATCTGGGTGTATCTCTGGCGGAAGATCTGGTGGAACGCCGCGCTGTCCTCGGCGGCTCTGGTGGGCCTAGCGCTGACGCCGCTGTACCTTCAATGGACTTTGACCATTCTCTCGGAGGCGACCACTCTGGGACTCGTTCTGCTGGGAGTGGCCGCGGCCCAGGCAACGGCTGATCGTTTCCCGGCGCGTCGCAGGCCGCAGCTTTCGGTTTGGGTTCTCGGCTGTGCCTCAGTGGCCCTGCTCGGACTCGCGGCCATCAACCGCGTAACGCTCGTCATGCCAATGATCGCGATCGGCGCAACCCTTGTGATCCTTGGCTGGAGGCACAAGGCGAGGACTGTATCGGGAGTGCTGGCCGTGCTCCTTGTCGTCACGTTGGGGTACACCGTTTGGCTCAACGGGCGGATCGACGAACATTGGGGCGTTTCGCGATCCGCGACTTACTACGGGTACCTGACTGCTTCCGAAACGGATCTCCAGACCATTTTGGCCGACCCGTTGTTTGACTACATGACCGCGATCGGACCAAGTTGTCTGGCGGGCCTCAGAGCCAGTGCAGGTGGCGTTGCTGCCCCAGATCCTTATCAAGTCCGCGGCGTCCTCAGCACGGAGTGTTCAGAGGGCGTCGCCTGGCTTGAGGAGCATTTCCAGCCCGAGTACTTGAAATTCGTAGCGACACATCCGACCTACACGGCTAGGTTCCTGCTCCACTATCTTCCGCAGGTTGGTGACACGGGTGGATACGGCGCGATCACATCCGTCCTCCCTGTGTCAGTCGCGAACCTGTACTCATCCTCAACAGACGGTGCGCATGCTTACCGGCCGATCTACCTTTGGCTGGCGGTGTGGCTCGGGTCCGCGGTGGTGATGACCCGCATGCTGATGCGTAGACGGATTAGTGCGACCCAGGCACTGGTGCCATTAGCGACTTCGACCGCCGGCGTGGCTTCACTTATCTTGACTGTTCTGACGCTCAACTCCGAGGTAGTGCGCATCGCCTCGCAGAGTACGGCCCTGTTGATCTCATCAACGATCTTGATCCTCGCCGCGATGGGCGACTCCCTGTCACAGCGAAGTTCCGTGATTAGGTAAGGAGCGTGATGACGCTGGTGCTATGGGGGCTGCAGATTGCGCAAGAACCGAGTGCTCCAATGCGCCATGCGGGTGGGGGATCGGCAAGCTTCCGCGAGCACTTCAAGGTGGCCGGGGCGCCCTCAGGTTTCCACAACCAGTAGTCGCTGCCGCAACCCGATCGTTGCGGGCTCCCTGAGCTGCCGGTTGCCGTGTTCGTTGCGAAAACCGAGCGCAGGCGGCTGATCCGGGAGCCCTGGGCGGTGGTGCACGCGCAGCCCGTGATCGCAGTGGCGCTTGTGTGCACGCCCGAGCCCCGAGCACGAATGGGAGGGGGTAGCGTAGCGATTCGTGGACTGTGGGACTTTGGAAGATGAGCGTCGAAGTGCCGATGGGGGTGAGCAGAGTGTCCGTTGTGCATCCCACCGCTGAAGTATCACCCGCGGCCACTGTCGGCGAGTCGGTGTCGATTTGGCAGTACGCGCACATTCGTGAGGGCGCTCGCTTGGGCTCGGGGACCGTCGTCGGTCGGGGCGTCTACGTGGGCCCGGATGTGGTGATCGGTGAGAGATGCAAGATCCAGAATTACGCCCTGGTTTACGAGCCGGCCGTCGTGGCAAATGGCGTGTTCATCGGCCCTGAGGTGGTCTTTACGAACGATCGAGTCCCGCGGGCCATAAATCCCGACGGCACTCTCAAGTCCTACGACGACTGGCAACCGGTGGGTGTCACAGTTCTCGAGGGCGCCTCGGTGGGGGCCAGGTCGGTGTGCGTTGCACCGGTGACGATCGGGCGCTGGGCACTTGTGGCCGCGGGCTCGGTAGTCGTCCATGACGTGCCCGATTTCGCCCTGGTTGTGGGATCACCGGCGCGTCGTATCGCATGGGTTGGCCCCGCCGGCAACCAACTCATGCCGTCGGTGCACGGATCGGACGTGCTCGCCTGCCCTACGACGGGGGCTCTATTCCGATTGGTGGCACCGGAAACCCTCGTTGAGGAGACTTCTCAGTGATCGACATACCCGCCGCGCGACCATTTATCGGCCCTGAAGAACGTGCTGCTGTCGACCGCGTCCTTGAGTCGGGGATACTCGCGCAGGGCCCTGAAGTCGCCTCCTTCGAGCGAGAGTTCTCCGAGCAGGTGGTTGATGGCCGACATGCCGTGGCGGTCAACTCGGGCACCTCGGCACTGCACCTTTCTCTCTTGGCTGCGGGCATAGGCCCGGGCGACGAGGTGATCGTCCCGTCCTTCACCTTTGCAGCGACTGCCAACTCCGTGGCACTCACCGGAGCCACGCCCGTGTTCGTAGACATCGAGCCGCGCCACTTCTGCCTCGATCCGGAGGCGGTGGAGGCCGCCGTGGGGCCACGCACCCGTGCTGTGATGCCCGTGCACCTGTACGGCCATCCCGCCGACATGCGTCGTCTCTCGGCCATATGCGAGGCCAACAGCGTGCTCCTCGTCGAGGATGCTGCACAGGCTCATGCGGCGTCGATCGCCGGGATCCCCGTGGGGGCCTGGGGCGTGGCGGGCTCCTTCTCCTTCTACCCCACGAAGAACATGACGACGGGCGAGGGCGGGCTGGTCACCACGGGCGACGAGCAGATCGCGCGAACCATCAGGCTGCTGCGCAATCAGGGCCAGGAACGTCGCTACGAGAACGAGATCGTCGGCCTCAACAACCGGATGACTGACATCAACGCCGCCATCGGCCGGGTACAGTTGAGCCGCCTTCCGCAATGGACGCGCCAGCGTCAGGAGAACGCGGCGTTCTACGACAATCACCTGCGCGGAGTCGTGACTCCGCCTGTCGCGGACGGCGCCGTTCACGTCTACCACCAGTACACGATCAGGATCGTCGGGCTCGAACGGGATGACTTCTCCCAGCGCCTTGCCGATCAGGGTGTGGGAACCGGTGTCTACTACCCCATCCCGAATCACCGTCTCCCAGCCTTTGCGCGTGACCTCGACCTCCCGGCGACCGAGGTGGCGGCGCGGGAGTGCCTGTCGCTGCCCGTCTACCCCAGCCTGACGGCGGACGAGCGCGAGCGGGTCGCGGTCGCCGTCAACGATGCTGCTGCGGCAGGATCGTGACGTGGCCAATCTGCGCGCGGGACTCGTCGGGCTCGGCGTCATGGGCCGCCATCACCTGAGGCTGCTGAACGCCCTCGACGGGGTCGACTTCGTCGGCGTCGCCGATCCGGGGCTCCCGCTGGACCCCACGGACATCACGACCTACGCCTCGCTTGAGGCGCTGATCGACGCC
>SXGT01677218.1_pt1 | contig 17501 bp, 12 predicted proteins | sample 3176221 | NCBI WGS metagenome assembly SXGT01 (sample SAMN11356862, study PRJNA531348) | freshwater metagenome | isolation source: freshwater sample F1-120 | place: China: Fuxian Lake, Yuxi | collected 2017-12-25
CACCTGATCCTCGACCGCGAGCGGTTGCACCAGTCGCTGCGTCATCCCACGCACGCGCAAGTAGTCCCGATAAAGCCGTCCCACAGCTTCGACTCGATCTTCAACACCGATACTCATCGTCTACCTCAGTGATCTCTGTGCCTTCTATGGCAAATCATTCTCTCATGGCGTCAGATACAACACCGCAAAGTACTCCCGATCATCCGTCCAATACCTTCGCAGCAATAATCCCGCTTCTCGTGCCATCTCGCGGAACCCGCCGATGGTGTACTTGTAAGAATACTCCGTCCGGATCAGTTCGCCTGCTTCCAGAGAGAAAACATGATTCCCAATTGCGATTTCCTGCTCGACCAGACTTTCAATTGCGATCTCGATCCGGCCCAGTCTCTGATTGTAGACCGCATGGTGCTCGAAGCCATCATAATCAAGTCGCGCCCCCAGTTCCCTTTGCATCCGCAGCAACAGATTTAACGTGAAGTCTCTTGTTACCCCTTCGGCATCGTTGTAGGCATCGTGCAGGACCAGCGAGTCTTTCTGCAGATCGATCCCGATCAGCAACCCTCCACGTCGGTCAATCATCTGACGCACATTGCTCAGCAGCGCGACTGCTTCCTCTGGCTGGAAATTACCGAGCGTCGACCCCGGAAAGTAAACCACTCGTTTTTCCACTTCGATATTCGAAACGGGAATCTCAAATGGCTTCGTAAAGTCTGCAGAAACAGGCAGGATTTCAATCTCTGGATAAGCATCCTGCAGCCGACCAGCGGTCTCGAGCAGATGATCTCCCGAAATATCGACCGGTACATACGCGGCGGGCATCTGTAAATGGTCCAACAGCATACGAGTTTTCAGACTGCTACCGCTGCCATATTCGATCAGCATCGACCGGTTGCCAATACGGGCTGCCATGGCAGGGCCGTATTCCTGCATAATCGCCAGTTCCGTCCGCGTGACGTAATATTCCGGCGTCTCACAAATGGCGTCAAATAGCTGTGACCCGCGTTGGTCATACAGATACTTGCTCGGAATTCGTTTTTGCTGTCGTGTCAGACCTGAGACGATGTCTTTGTAAAACTGCTGATGTTCACGTTCTGCATGGAGCTTCACTAACGCTTGCGGACTCATGGAGCGAATACTTTCACGAGGGATTTCGGCCTTCTGCTCACCATCCGTGTGAACAGCCTGACGCGCGACGGCCTGACGGGTTTGAGCTCACAACGACTTCCAAAATGCCATTCTTGGAGTTAGTCGGAAAATGGGGTGCGAGCTTTCACATGTTTTGCGTTTTCATGCAAATTCATTGCCATTATCCTCAAGTGTCAAGATTCGTTGACTGATTCACGTTCTCGACGCGTTGTATCTCCTTAACAGATACGGGCATGAGGTGGATCGCGGTCGCTTTGATTTGTGCGATAATGGGGATGCCCGGCGCGAGCTGCAGTTCTTCAGCAGCATGACGAGTGACCAGCGCGGTCAATAAATGACCGATGTCAACCTGCACCTGCTTGAGCGCTCCCGCGTCCTCGATCGAATGCACTTTTCCCCTCAGCTGATTGCGAACACTTGTCACATCGACCGGCTCTGCTGACCGCCTCAAGGTGACATCCTCTCCTCGAATACACACATGCACCCGCTCTTGTGCGTCCTCGGGGCAAACAGCCAGGAACTCCTGTTCCGCAACTTTCACGACAGCCATCCCGGCTTCTCTTCGCGTGATGACTCCCGTCAGGATCGTCTCGACTCCCAGCATCCGCGCGACATCCACATGCTGCGGGCTCGAAAAAACGTCTGCCATGCGCCCCTGCTGCAGGATTTCGCCGTCCTTCAAGACCGCCAGGTGCGTCCCCAGCGCGATTGCTTCTCGACGGTCATGGGTCACCATAATCACCGGCTTTCCGAACGCTGTGAATAACTCTCTTAACTCCGTCCACAGCTTTTCCCTTAATAGCGTATCCAATGACGACAACGGCTCATCGAGCAGCAACACACGAGGCTTAACGATCAAGGTTCTCGCGAGCGCGGTTCTTTGCTGCTGCCCTCCAGAGATCTGATGCGGGAGACGCGCTGCGCATTCGCTGATCCGAAATCTCTCCAGATACTCCCCGACGAGACGGCGCCGCTCTGCAGGGTGGATCTCTCGAAGCCCGTACGCGACATTTTCAAACACCGTCAGATGAGGAAAGAGGGCATGCTGCTGAAACAGCAACCCGATTCTCCGTTTCTGCGTAGCAATATCGATTCTCCCGGCTGCATCAAACCACACATCGTCGCCACACGCGATCTTCCCACGATCCGGCTTCGTCAGGCCAGCAACACAGCGTAGAACCGTCGACTTTCCAGACGCAGACGGCCCAAAGAGAATCTGCACTCCCGCTTCCTCGGCAGGCATTGAGAACGCCGCTCGGATCACAACGTCACTTGAATACGCCTTCTCGAGATTAACCCGCAGCAGATCATTCATCGCAGCCACCCTCTTGGCCGCCACGCCTGAATGACCACCAGCAGGGCGATCGACACTGCCACCAGCATCATCGCCGACTGATTCGCCTGCTGATACTGTAGCCCCTGCACATCATCATAAATCGCCAGCGCCACCGTCCTTGTGCGTCCTTCCACATTCCCGCCCACCATCAGGATGACACCAAACTCTCCCATCGTGTGTGCAAATGTTAACGCCATGCCGCTCACGATCCCCGGCCACGCCATCGGGATCACGACGCGACTAAACGACCTCCACGGCCCATCCCCTAAGCACGCTGCGGCTTCAAGTAATTCCTCTTCTACTCCACGAAACGACGCCACCATCGGCCCTAGCATGAACGGGATATTCGCCATCAGCGAGGCCACGAGAATCCCCACGAACGAAAACGCAAGCGTTTCCCCCGTCATCTGTGTGTACCAACTCCCCGGCCAACGCTCCGGCCCCATCACCATCAACAGGTAAAACCCCAGCACCGTCGGCGGCAAGACAAGCGGCAGTGACAGAATCGCTTCAATGATCGAACGCCCGGGAAACCTCGCCCGCGCCAGCCACCATGCCAACGGCAGGCAGACCATCAGCAAAACGAGTGTCGTACTCATCGCGAGCGCCAATGTCACTGTCCATTCGGACGACGGCATCTATGGCTCCTCCGGCGGAGCAAATCCGTACTTGGCCAGTTCCGCCCGCGCCTGATCGCTCGTCAGATACGCCTCGAAACTACCTGCTGTCTCGTAGTCACCCTTGGATTTGATGATCACCCCTGCCTGGATCAACGGCGGATAGGCTTCCAGCGGCACATCCACAAACCACCCCGCCTTCATCATCTCCTCTGACATCGCCAGCGACTTGGCAATCAATCCCACCTGAGCCGTTCCACTTTGAGCAAACTGAGCCGCCTGTGCGACATTCTCTCCGAACACCAGTTTGTCTTTGAGTGTTTCCTCCAGCTGAAAATACTTGAGCGCCGCTATCGCTGCCCGGCCATACGGTGCATGCTGGGGATTCGCTATCGAGACATGTTGTATCGAAGGATCCTCCAACACTTTCAACCCCGCTCCAGCGAGATCCAGCTTCGACGAGTTCGACACCCATATCACCAGATGCCCTCGCGCATACGGAAACGGCTGATCGCTCAGCGTCTTCCCAGCGTCAGTCAACTTCTGGGCATACTTCTCATCTGCCGAAAGAAAGATGTCAAACGGCGCCCCATTCTCGATCTGAGCCAAGAGGGTCCCTGACGCCCCGAAGGTCAATTCCAAGGTCGTCCCCGCATGAGACTTCTCAAACGCCTCTTTCACAACAGGCAACGCAAACCGCAAATCCGCGGCGGCCGCGATTTTTAGAGTACGGAGTTCGCGAGCTGCCTTTTCTGGGCGTTCACAGCCAGTTAACAAAATTAAAAAGGTTGTCAGTAATACGAGACGCGTAGTAACTATCATGGCGAAATTCGGACTGAATCTTCGAGAAATCTCATAAATAGACGGGATCGTAACACGGAAGGTTATGATCGCCTCTGAGAATCTCGCCGCCAAGTCGCTCGAAGTAAAATGCTCGTGTCCATTCGTCATTTTTTCTCAACCGATGAGCGACTTGAGTAACCGCGTTGATAAATCCATACATGGAGAAATCGCTGGCTTGGTCAAATGCTTCCTGGATATCGCACTGCTCATTCACATCAATCAATCCTTGAGCATTGAGATGACAAAGCAATTCGTACGGCGTCACGATCATTTGATCAATGGTTGCTCGAAAGCGAGCCAGATCCGTATCGACACCCGGTCCATCAAATGATCGCTGGATAACATGTGACAGCTCGTTTTTCCATTTTGATGTGAGGTCTGTCGTTGAGATGGACGCACTCTGACCGCGATCGAGTTCGATCAACGCACCATTTGAGCATTTCACGCGATAGAGCCGACTGCATGCCAATGACTCCATCTCGCCTGCCTCACTGTGCTGCAAGTAGAATCCCGCTTTGACCTCGTCGTCGATAGATCCCTCCCCAGGTTAGTCGCAACGACAGCCAAGTGAAGCCGCCCCTGATCCTCTTCACAATGATCGATCGCCATCTTCCATGGAACATTTTGAAGACAGTCGACTACGTGATCCAGCAATTGGAGTGTTGTCACATTTTTCGAAGTTTGAACACACGGGCGAGATTGCAGTACATCACGAATATCAGGCAAACCACCATCAAATGTGGTGTTACTGAAACGTTGAAACGGAAAAAGCGAGTAGCGCATGACAACTCCTTGACCCCAATAGCAATCGTGTTCCTGTAGCCCCAGTGTGCAGGTCAGCAAACGTGAAGTCAAATTGAAAAAGGGCAAGTCGCGTGCATTGACTGCACGCGACTTGCCCTCCGGGAACTTCAAAAAGTTATCTTTTACGCTGATTACTTCTTGCGCTTGTAGTAGTCTGACTTCGGATCCCCCGCGGACATCAGATAGCCTGTCAGGTCTCGCAGCTCTTCCGGGCTGAGATTGTTGATCAGTTTCTCTGGCATCTGAGAAATCGGCGATGGCTCTTTGACTTCGATTTCGTCAGCAGAGACGACGACTTCTTTCGCATTCGGGTCGGAAGGATAGATGACGAACTTCCCATCGCGCTCCACGACCAGCCCGGTGTACTGCTGCCCGTTAGTCAGGATGACAGTCGTGGACTGATACTGATCCGAAATATTCTTGCTCGGTTCGACGATCGACTCAATCAGATATTTAGCATCGAACTTGTTCGCGATCGTCGTCAGGTCAGGGCCGACATCCCCGCCCAGGCCAGCGAAGCGGTGACATTTTCCACAGGTCGTTGCGAAATACAAGTTACGACCACTTTCATAGTTGGCATTGTTCATGCCAGCCTTATTGATCGCGCTCATCGCTTCTGGAATCGTCCACTCCCGCCCTGGCCCCTTCGGCTGAGTGACTTCGAAATCAGGCTGAGGCTGGAAGGATTCACCTGAGAGATCGGCCAAAGCCGCACGAACGTCGTTGGTTGTATTCCCCAGGAAATCATCTCGAATCAGCTTCAGATAACCAGGATAGCTCGCACCACCGGAAACTTTACCCTGTGCATTCAGGAACGTCAGGAAGTCGCGACGTTGAGACATCGTCCATCCGGTCTTCTGGTTTTTGAGATAATAAGCCAGTCGCAGACCAAACAGATCCGGCGGATTCTTGAACATCTCTTGAATCGTGCCGCCATAATGTTTGTTGTTCTCCAGTCGCACGACCCAGGATTCCAGCGGAGCCCGCTTTCGATCAACCAGCAGCGCGACACCTTTCTGAGCAATGCCAGGAGCATTGACCGCCACCAGCAGCTTGATGACTTCGGCCTGAATCCGAGCATCCGCATCAATGCTTTCGATCATCGGCTCAATCTGGGCAATAATCGCTTCTCGGGTCTTCGCATCAGGGAGCCCGATGCGACAGAAGGCGACGTCATAAGCTCTGAGCAGCCCCAAAGCCTGCATCGTCGTCAGCGACTTAGGATTCAGCTTCAGCAGCGTTCCGAAGACAAACGACTGTTGGTCTTTCGTCCCAACACGAGCCAACGCGATGGCAGAAGTGATCTGAGCCTGAGGCCGAGTCTCGCTGGCGACTTTCGAGGCCCACTGCTCAACCGGTTGTGCTTCAATCGCAACGCGAGCCGCGTATCGCAGGACGCGGTCTTCGCTTGCCAGCAACGGCCAGGCCGCTTCAATCGCAGCCGGATCGAAGACACCGTGATACTTCTCAATCGCTAAACGTTGCTCGCGCATCTTCTTGACATCTGCAGAAAGCGGAGATGTCGGAGCAGCCAGACTACCTGTTCCGACATAACTCACGCGGTACAACGCTGAGGTCGCGCCTCGTCCGCCCGTCGTAAAATACAGATTTCCATCACTGCCGACAGCCGCATCGGTCACCGGCAAAGGACTGCCGTTCAAGAACGGTTCGAGGACAGCCTTGTAACTGCTGCCTGAAGGTTCAAGGTGAGCCGCATAGATTGTCCCGAACGTCCAGTCGAGTACATAGATTGCTTCCTGGTACTTGGTCGGGAACTTCAGACCCTGGCCAGAAACGACTCCTGTCGGAGAACCTGGACCGATATCGAGAATCGCTGGCAGCGTATCCTCGTAATAGTCAGGACTCTTATGTGAGCCGCTGCGCCATCCAAAATCCGAGCCGCTCGTCGCATGGAGAATGCGAGTCGGACGATAGAACGGCATGCCGAAATCCCATTCCATGTCGGCGTCATAAGCAAACAGATCGCCATGGCGATTCAGCGCGATATCGTACGTGTTGCGGAACCCCATCGAATAGAGTTCGTGCGACTTGTCTTTCAAGTGGAACTTCGTGATGAAGCCCCCGGGAACCAGAATCCCACGGGCATGGCCGCGAGGGTCCCAGTTGCGTGGAAACAACTCATCTTCTGCATACGCCTTCACGCGATAGCGAGCCACATCCGCTGGCAAGTGACTGTGGTTCCCGGCCACCAGATAGAATCCATCCCCTTCGTTATTATCGATGATGGCGTGCGTTCCGTGTTCTCCGCTGCCAGTTGCAGATGGGAGTTTCTCAACTTTGTCGAGCTTCCCATCGCCATTGCTGTCAAAGGCCCGGTGCAGTCCCGTTGGCTGCCGGTCGAAGTAGAGACTTCCCTCATGCATCAACAGCCCTTGAGCACCGGTGATATCGAGTTCAATCTTCTCGACGACAGGTTCGCCCGCAGTGTTGAAGGTAATATGGTAAATGCCTTTATCCTGTTGATCACTGGCGATCAAACCATCTTTGCCGTCCGAACAAAGAGCAACCCACGAGCCTTGCTCATCCTTCGGGACATCATAAATGCGTTCGACTTTAAAGCCGGCCAGTGTCTCAATCACTTCCGCATACGGCTCGTTCGAACCAGAATCGCTGCCAGGAATTCCCCAGGGCTCTCGTCCAATCAGACCCATCTCGCGAGAAGGCTTCCCCCAGTTCGCTTCCACAGTCTCCTTGTTCAGATCATTCCCGCCGCCGACGTGATGCAACCAGGTTTTATCCGAAACCAGCGTTGCAGTCTTGCCGTCATCGGTTTTTACAGACAACTTGAAAACAAAAGCCGCCACTCCTTCCTCGTTTTTGCAATCCGCAGTAATGAGGTTCTTGCCTGCCTTCAGAAAAGACTTCACATCTTTCGTCGTCGGCGTCTGCCATTCGTCAGACGTGGCAACCTTTTTGCCGTTGATGAACAGAGTGATAATGTTATCGCAGCTGACGTACAGCTGGGTTGATACCGGTTTGCCAGTCAGTTCGAGTTCGTGTCGAAACTGAACCGCGTCGGGATTCTCGTCCGCCCAGATCCAGTTCGGCTCAGGATCCTTACTCACAAAGTCCGCTGGCTTCTGGCCGCGAGCAGCTGGCTTGACAGCAGCAGTCTTTGTCTCTGCTTTGGCGACTTCTTCCAGAACCTTCGCCCCGTCTTCTTTCGAGAGTGGACGATATTTGACGCTCTTGATCTCGACTGTCATCTCAGGGCCAGCATGCAGTTGAATTCCAAGAACTCCTTGAGCTGTTGCTTCGGGCTGTTCATCAGTCACATCAATCGTTGTGACGCCATTGACCTGATGGATCAGTCGATTGCCAACACCAATCACGCGATACGTGTTGAACTCTTCTGCCTCAAACTGTGGCGTCTTGGGCATTTCCCGAGTGACTTTGAGTTTCCCGCCAGCAGGCAGCGTCCCCTTCTGTCCGCGAGTTGCGATGATCCCTCGTCGCTTTTCGTCATACATCATCCCCAGATACTCAGGAGCAGGGTGAATATCGCATTGATATCCTTTGAGGACATCAGGCGTTCCGACCGTCTCGCTTCGATACTGGATCCCGCTGTTGTTTCCCTCTGCACGAATTTCTGCGACGAGTTCGAAATCCGCCAGTTTCCCGTCCTGCCAAACGAGGAACGTGTTCCCCTTGATTGGTTTACCGACCGACGTCCCGACGATCTTGCCATCTTTGACGGACCAATGCCCCTCAAGACCTTTCCATCCAGTCAGATCTTTGCCGTTGAAAAGATTTTGAAAGTCATCCGCAATCGCGAGCGATGGCAACCCGATCGCAAGCATCAAGGCGAGAGCAAAACGCATAAAGTGACCTTGTCTGGAGGAGCAAAACAAATGGGCTCTATCAACTGAAAACATTGGCAAAGGTCGGCTGCAACAAACGGCCTGTCTTCCCAAAGACTCACATCAATCCTGCGAACCTATCACAGCGAATTGTGAAAATACACGTCATCACTGCAAAATGCCGCATTTAGACGTATAAAAAAAGCTCCATAGGAATACAAGCAAGGTTTTCGCTTTTCGGTATTATTTCAGCATGATTTGGCCACGGCAGGCTTCGATCCGTCAACGAAATTCGATATATTCAGGTGTCGTTCCATTTTCATAACCACGCATCTTCAGGAATGCTCATGCGCAGTGATAAGAATTTCCACGGACAAACGCTCGTCTCGGAAAGCAAAGTCGCAGACACCACCAAGCGACTCCTCGATGAAGGCCAAGGCATCCTTCGTCTGACCCCGACCTGGGTTCCTCGCAGCTTCCTTCACCCTGGCAAGAGAATCAAACTCGCCCCCAATGATTACTACGCCTACGGCGGCGACCGCGGCGGGATCGATGAACGCTGGTTTGCCTCGACGACCGACGCCGCCAACGAAGGCCGCGTCTGGCACGAAGGTCAATCCTTCGTCGACAACGGCGATACCGTCATGCTGTTCAAAGAAGCGATTGCCTCGGCTCCCGAAGTCCTCATCGGGAAGTCTTTGTGGAACGAATACAAGCGCTGGCCGGTCTATTCCAAATTCTTTGACAACATGGGCCCGATCCCACACCACTTCCATCAGGCGGCCAAAGACGCCAAGCTCGTCGGCCAGGAAGGCAAGCCTGAGTCATACTACTTCTCGCCTCAGATGAATAACGTCGATAACAACTTCGCTTACACCTTCATGGGTCTGGAACCGGGCACAACCAAAGAAGACCTCAAGAAGTGTCTGGCGGACTGGAACAAGGGCGATAACGGCGTTCTCGATCTCTCCAAGGCTTATCGCCTCAAACGCGGTACTGGCTGGCTGATTCCTCCCGGCGTGCTCCATGCTCCTGGTTCTCTTTGTACCTACGAACCACAATGGGGCTCGGACGTCTTCGGGATGTTCCAGTCGCTCGTCGAAGGACGCGTCGTTCCATGGTCTCTGCTTGTCAAAGACATGCCCAAAGAGAAGCATCAGGACTTCGACTTCATCATCGGCCAGCTCGACTGGGAGAAGAACGTCGATCCGAACTTCAAGCAGAATAACTACGTCGAGCCGATCGTCGATCCGGCCAACTCGGGGTCAGGCTACACCGATCGCTGGATCGTCTACGGCACCGTCGACGGACAGCTGTACTTCAGCTCGAAGGAGATGACCCTCGAGCCAGGCGCTAAGTGCACCATCAAGGATCACGGAGCTAGCGGCTGGATCACCGTCCAGGGAACCGGCAAGATCAACAGCCTCTCTCTGGAAACTCCAGCGATGATCCACTTCGGCGAGAAAACCTCCGACGAAGTCTTTATCAGCAACCAGGCCGCCCTTGCCGGTTACACGATCGAGAACACCGGCACCGAACCACTCGTCGGCCTCCGCTACTTCGGTCCGGAATCGCATCCGCACATGCCGGAGATTAAAAGAACGTAATTCGGAATTCGGAATTGGTAGTTCGCCGGACGCTTCGCTCAATAAAGCCTCAAAATGGAATAGGTGGCTGGGATCATGTTTGTTAGATGATCCCAGTTTTTCCAATCCACCCTCTCACTCCGGCGATAGCTGATCGGGTAATTCCGAATTACGAATTACCAATTACGGCGCATTGAAAACACGAAAGACTCCCACTCCCAAGAGGACTCCCGATATGTCATCCACCCACCAGTTCCCCAAGCTCCACAATGCAGCCTGGCCAGGCGTCGTCGGCAAAGGGCCCGATTCGGAGCCGCCGATTCCGCTCGAAACCATGATCGAGTACACCGCGAACGCCAAGGTTGATGGCGTCGGCTTCGACGGGGTCGACCTCTTCCTCTTTGATCCACACATCTCCATCGACGCCACCGACGACGACATCAAAAAGGTCGCTGACATGGTCGGCAACAAGGGACTCGTCATCGGCTCCGTCGTCGCGCCGGTCTGGGGACCGACTGGTGGCGGGTCAGCGATGGGATCCGAAGCTGACCGCAAGCAGTTTGTCACACAGGTCGAGAAGGCCTGTAAGATCGCCAAGAAGTTCAAAGACCTCGGCATTCGACATTACGGCGTCGTCCGGATCGATTCCTCCGCCAGCCCTCATGACTGGGCCGAAGGTGATTCTCTGGCAAATACCAAACTCATCGCCCAGACGTTTCGTGAAGCCTGCGACGTCGCGGATGGCTACGGCGAACGTCTCGCGGCGGAAGGGGAAATCTGCTGGGGCGGGATGCACGGCTGGAAGAAGATGGTCCAACTCCTCGAACTGACCGACCGACCGAGCATCATCGGCTTCCAGGCGGATATGGCTCACACGCTGCTGTATCTCCTCGGATACAACGCCCCCGAAGATGCCCTCCTTCCTCAAGACTACGACTGGAAGGACCGCGCGAAGTTCGAAGCCGCCCTTAAGACGCTGACGAACGCCCTTCGCCCCTGGACGATCGACTTCCACGTCGCTCAGAACGATGCGACGGTCTTCGGCTCCGGCAGTCATGATAAGACCGGACGTCACTGCCTGCCGAATGATCCCAACGGCAAGCTTAACATCGCCCACGATGCGGGCTATTGGCTCCGCGATTCCCACGGCGGCCTGACTATGGCCTTCCGACACATCTGCTGGGACGGCTGTATGTTCCCCAACGCCACCATGAGCAAACCCGAAACCTGGAACTCCATCCTCAAAGCCATGATCAGCGTCCGCAACGAACACGGCTGGTCATAGAAATTAGTAATTGGGAATTAGAAATTAGCCGGAGGCTTCGCTCAATTGAAGCCTCATCGCGAAAGGGGTGGCTGGGGTCAGGATATCTAGCTGACCCCAGTGGATTCCAAGCCAAACTCCCACTCCAGCGAAGCGGATCGGCTAATTTCAAATTTCTAATTCCCAATTTCAAAACATCGTCAATCCACCCCACACTTTCGCCATTCGCGCCACCAACCAAGGACCTCCCCCATGTCAAAACCTGTCCGCATCGGTCTCATCGGTCACGGCTTCATGGGCCGTACCCACTCCAATGGTTACGCTCAAGCTCCTCACTTCTTCAAAACCGAACACACGCCCGTCCTGCAGGTTGTCTGCGGACGCGACAAAGAAAAGACGCAAGCCTTTGCTGATCAGTGGGGCTATAAGCACATTGAAAGCGACTGGAAAGAAGTCATCAAACGCGATGACGTCGACGCTGTCGATATCTGCACCCCCAACCACCTGCATGCTGAGATCGCGATCGCCGCAGCAGAAGCGGGCAAGATGATCCTCTGCGAAAAGCCACTCTCGATGAACGCAGCGGAAGGCGAAAAAATGGTCGCCGCCGTCGAGAAGGCCAAAGTTCCCAACACCGTCTGGTACAACTACCGACGGGTACCCGCCGTGATGCTGGCCAAGCAGCTGATCGACGAAGGACGTCTGGGGAAAATCTTCCACTACCGCGCTCAGTTCCTTCAGGATTGGACGATCTCCGCAGACCTCCCGCAAGGCGGGGCAGGGCTGTGGCGTCTTGATTCTGCCGTCGCAGGTTCCGGCGTTACCGGTGACCTCCTGGCACACTGCATCGACACCGCGGTTTGGCTGAACGGCTCGATCACCAGTGTTACCGCGCTGACCGAGACCTTCATCAAAGAGCGCACCCATACCGAGACCGGCAAGAAGCAATCCGTCACCATCGACGATGCTTGTTCTTTCCTGTGCCGCTTCGAAAACGGCTCTCTGGGGAACTTCGAATCGACCCGTTATGCACGCGGCCACAAAGCCCTCTACACCCTCGAGATCAACGGTGAAAACGCCTCGATCCGCTGGGACCTGCATGACCTGCATCGCCTGCAGTACTTCGACTACAAGAACGATTCCATCATCCGCGGCTGGCGCTCTATCCACGTCACCGATGGCGACCAGCCTTACATGGGCAACTGGTGGGTTCCCGGCCTGCAAATCGGCTACGAACACACCTTCATCCATCAGGTCGCTGACTTCATGAAGTCTCTCGACGAAGGCAAACCCTGCAGCCCGACCTTCCGAGATTCCCTCGAAACTCAATACGTCGTCGACGCCGTCCTCAAGAGCGCCAAAGACCACCAATGGGAAGCTTCTAAGTAAAGGTTCTTAAGGCGAGCGGGGGGTGTGAACCCCCTGTCTTTCACGATAATGGATAGTCTGGGTTGTCCCAACCCGGACGGCGCAGCCGCAAGAAGCACGAACGAGCGCGCAGCGGACGCCTACTCGCCATTGATGTTTCTTTTCATGCCCCGGGTTGGGACAACCCGGGCTACCCGCTGATTAACGCCTGTGCGACAGGGATCTTCTATGAGCACCGCTCGCCAACTCTCCTGGACTCTCATCGACGACACCTCCACGGATCTCCCCGCCGAAGTCACCTACACCGCTGGCGAAACTGCTCCCGACAAATGGTCCATCCAGCTGCGCACCCTCCACGGCGGCAAGCGGGAGGGAGTCCAGGTCGTCGAAGTCCACAACGGCGCGATGACCCTCATCATCATTCCCACGCGTGGCATGTCTCTGTGGAAAGCCTATGCCAAAGGGGACAACTGCGAGCCTCTCGAACTCGGCTGGCGATCTCCGGTTCGCGGTCCTGTTCACCCATCATTCGTCCCTGTTCATGCCCCCAACGGCATCGGCTGGCTCGATGGCTTCGATGAACTCCTCGTCCGCTGCGGACTGGAAAACAATGGCCCACCCGTCATTGACGAGCAGGGGATTCTCCAACTCCCCCTCCACGGCCGCATCGGCAATCTCCCCGCTCACCATGTGACCGCGACCGTCGATCTCGATGCCCAAACGATCAACATCACCGGCATCGTCGACGAAACCCGCTTCCACTTCCAGAAGCTGCGACTCACTGCTTGCGTCACCATCCCCTTCGGACAGACCTCATTTATCATTAATGATGTCATCTCAAATCTCTCGACCCTGCCAGCCGAGAGCCAATTACTCTATCATTTCAACGTCGGCGAGCCTCTACTCGATGCCGGTTCGACGATCGAGGTCAACGCCAGCCAGGTCCTGCACCAGAAGCTCGGGATCAACATCCCCGAAGACTGGGCTACCGTCCCCGCGCCGCAGGCTGATCGTCCCGAAGACGTCTATTACATCAGCAACAACGCCGACGAAAACGGTTACGCCAGCATCCGTTTTCTCAATTCGAAAAAGTCCCAGGGGGTTCGGGTCACGTACCGCGTCGATTCTCTTCCCTGCTTCAGCTACTGGAAGAACACTCCCAGTTCCTTCGACGGCTATGTCGTCGGTCTGGAGCCTGCCACCGGTTATCCCAATCCCCGCTGGGTCGAAGCAGAAGCAGGCCGCATCCTCAAAATTCCTCCCGGTCGCGCATACTCAACGGAAATCATGGTCGACTGGCTGACAAAAGGCTCAGAGTGATTGCTTATCTTCGAGACAGCGATGTCAAGCACGTCTGGCAAGTCACCCAGCATGAACTTTGCTTCTGAGCAGACCGTTGTCTCAAGCCGGCTCATTGCTCACCTCCCAGTGTTTCGCCGTTTCCCATTGGTCGATCACCGCTTCGCTGACTGCAAGGCTCAATGACATCCCATTCCCGCCGAAACCATTGACCAGATAAACACTCGGCTCGACCTCCTTCACAGAGAACATCTGCTTGGGATGTTTGGCATAAAATCCCGTCCAGCGACGAGAGATCCGTACATCGCCGAGAATGATGACCTTATTAATCTCACGCAGGATGAGATCATCGATCTCGCTTTTATCAAACGGCTCAATGTCGTCGCCGTATTCATGGGAATCCCCGAGAATAAGCTCACCATTCGGCGTAGTTGATGCCATCACGTGAATGCCATAGCGGTCAAGTTCCGGCATTGTCTCCGCGACTCGCTGTCTGACTTGCTGGAGGGACGGGCAACAGTTGAACGCAGGGTAATGTCGGAGCGTCAAACCGCTCGCCATGTGCGGCCCCAGATGCCAGCCGTTTGGTTGTGAGACAGAGAGCATCATCTGCAGCTTGCAGATTTTCAGACGTTCTTCGCGGTGCTGATCAGGGTACAGAGTCTTATAGTACGCACCATTGGCAACGACGATCCGATTGGCTGTCCAGGCTCGCCCATCAGCTGCGTAGACTCTTTGATCTTTGATGCGAGTGAGTGGCGTATCAAAATAAAAGTCGATACCGACCACTGTATTCAGATACGCAACAATCGAAGAGATCGCTGTCGGCGGGTGGATGCGTCGTTCCGTTCCGCTGAACATGCCACCGACCAGTCCGTCAGGATTCGCGCAAGGCATACGCTTGAGAACTTCAGCACCGCTGATGATCTCAAGCGACATGCGGGTAGAAGACGAATGCGCTGCGAACTCTTCGAGCACTCTCATCTCGTCATCATGGTGAGCCAGAAACAAAGAACCACAGTTTTCCACGGGAAACCCAGCGGCTTCGCCGAGCTCTTCCCACAGTTTCTGATTTCGCAACGCCAGAGCCCGCGCTTCGCCACCGGGCTGACCGATCGGCCAGACCATTCCAAAATTGCGAATACTCGCCCCTTCCGGCCGGCCGTTGGATTCGAATACTGCAACCGTGAGTCCCTTCTTCGCTGCGGCCCAGGCGTGTCCAAGCCCAACGATTCCGCTGCCCGCGACAATCACATCGTAATGCATCTCTTCTTCTTTCTAACGATTTATGGGGTCGTCGCTGTTGCCAGGACGGTTTCCCCGTTGTTGACAAGCTGATTGCCAGTTGTTTGAAATATGGTGGAAACAAAAAGCGCTCGTCCGCTCAGGGCTAAGCAACAAATGCCGATGACCGAAAGCAGCAAAGAGAAGCCCTGGAAGAACGTCAGTCGATCCAGTTGTTGTGCAGCCAGATCTTTATAAAGTTGCACTCCCACGCTGCCGGTATATCCCAAGGCATCGGCGAGATAGATCCCGAAGACCGCAGTTCCCCCGCCACTAAGCGCCACCATCCGCTCGAACAAAACCGCGTTAAATGGTAAGTAGGTCAGGTAGGCTCCGATACCGATGCCGACGATCCACGTCAATCCATCGATTTGTCCTGCAATAGACAGCCAGGTCGAAATTCCAACGACGATCATGCCCAGGAACATGCAGGCGTAAATCGCCACAAGCGCACGAGCATTGTCACGAATCAGCATCAGTCCTCCCAATGCCAGCGTCACGAGCAGACCAACGGGAAGTTCCATCGCGGAGAAAACGCCTGCAGTCCCTTCGTAGCCGAGACTGTTGAGCATCTCGATCGCATAGTTGTCTCGAAAATCACGATAGGCAGTGATGATGGTATAGAGAACAAACATCGGCCACAGGATCGACCAGTGAGTGCGAAGAAAGGCGGAACGCTGTGTGGCGTTCATCTGCGTGCGTCGTTGTCGTTCCTGCTCGTCCAGACGCGTCGGGTTTGGAATCGACTCCAGCATCCAGACAGCCAGGAAAAAGACCGGCAGAAAGCAGAGCCCCGTCACTGCCGGCATCCAGTAAGTCTCCACACCCGAATACAGCCAGTAACGTCCAACATCCTTGACGATCCCGCTGGAGACGACGAACGAGCAGCACAAGGCCGCGAGCAGAAAGTCAGAACAGCGTCGACCTTCGAGATAACGAACAACTAACCCCCAGACCATTCCCAATGGCACACCGTTGGCGAAAATCGCGACGACCTTCCAGTTCATGGGCAAAGCCGCAAACAGGACCAGCATCAACTCTGCAACGACGATCAATCCGATCAAAACAACGCCACGACTGTTGTTGCCCAGGCGAGAACAGACATCAATACCGATATACTTCGAAACCGCGTAGCCGAAAATCTGCGCGACGACAAACGCCGTCTTGAGTTGGACACCGGTATTCCACAACGTCTCGGCAGGATAGACCGCAGCCGTGAAAGGCTTACGAAACGCATACATCGCAAAGTACGCCAGGAACCCCGCGAGCGCAGCGAAGAGAACAGTGTTCCAGCGCGTCGACTCTTGATTTGAAGGAGTAACGGTGTGTTCGAAGCCATGCGATAAAACCGATTTGGAACTAAGTGAATATCCGCAGAGAGATCTTGAGACGCTAGACAGGAAGCAACTGACCATCACGGCAATCCGTTGTTTCGATGTACTGATTGTTGAGCGTCCCGTCAGAGTTCAAGTCGATGATCGCGTAACCCATGGGTGTCCCTGCGACACTGTTGTTACCTTCGTACATGTCTTTTTTCTGCAGGCTGTATTCCCACCACGCACCACTGAATGCCCCGTTGCAGAGGAACGTGACATTGGCGTACGATATCTGATCAAGCATGTGCTCATGCCCTGAGATAAAGTAAACCGGACGCGCCTGCAGCTTCCAGTCGACAACCGGATCAATGATTTGATGCTGGCGCTTTGACATTCCCGTCTGGAACAAATGCTGTGCAAAAAGAATCGGCTGATGTGACATGACCAAAACGGGCAGCTCAGCGTGTTCCCTGAGTTGCTGGTGAAACCATGTGAGTTGCTCCTCGTCGAGCAGTCCAGAATTGTTCCCATCAAGAACGAGAATCAGCCAGCCAGACTCCACAGTACTCAGATATCTGTTGTTCTGGCCAAGTCGATCAAGTGCATACTGCTTACCATACATGTCATGAGTGTTACTGGGAGCCGCCCACCACATGTCGTGATTTCCCAGCGCAGACAGCATGCGTTTTCCACCAAGTGGCTTCACGACACAGCGATCCCACAGTTCCCACTGTTCGAGAACGCGTTCCCTAGTGATGTTGTCATAATCGACTGCATAAACGGAATCCCCGCCATTAAGAACCAGTTGGAAATCGCC
>SXGT01432396.1_pt1 | contig 17500 bp, 13 predicted proteins | sample 3176221 | NCBI WGS metagenome assembly SXGT01 (sample SAMN11356862, study PRJNA531348) | freshwater metagenome | isolation source: freshwater sample F1-120 | place: China: Fuxian Lake, Yuxi | collected 2017-12-25
ATGAAACGGGCTTCAATCGCGGCGGGATTTCGTTGACGTATTTTTCAAACGCTTCCTGGTTGGACTTTTCTTCGGTAAAGCAAGTCATGTTGATATAGAGCCGGGCGCGAGCTTCAGAGCACGCGGCCTCGAGGTCAGACCGATCAAGGAGCCAACTCTCGAACTCAACTGTTGAAGTAATTGGCCGAGTCAGGAGTGTCTGGAAGAGGGGCTCGAGCTGGGGCCAGCAAGTTGCGTCGAGGGAGGGCGGAACAAAGATTGACATAGTGGGAGCATGGTAGCAAAAAAGAAAAACCCCCGGGCGTTGGCCCGAGGGTTTTTGAAGTCGATCGAGTGAAAAATTACTTGCTTAGATCTTTGATGATCTTCTTCTGTTCATCCAGCCATTTGCGGGCATCTTCCGGGTACATTTGCAGCACACTCAAAGCCATATTGGGATTGTTCCTGAGCATATCTTCGAGCTTTGCAAGTCCTTGCTTGGCTTTGTTCAAGAACTTGAGCCGTTCCTCTCGTGTTGCCGCCCCTTGTGCCGCAGCAACGTTCATGGTGTATTGGCGGTAATACGAGATGAACATGTCTTCATCGCGTTTGGTGTTGTTACGGAAATCGAGGTTCTTTTTCTCTGCTTTGCAGACTGGCCAGAGAATGGCTGGCGTCTTTTGGCCGACCCATTCAATTTCCTTGTATCCCAGAAGTTGGGTCAACTCGTCCAAAGTGTCCGCAGTGCCCTTTGAGAACTTGAATTGAGCGGCGGTCTGAGAATTAAAGGTCAAGATGCGGCGTCCGGCAGTAGGGTTTAAGACATGCTTGCCACTGGAAGTATCCTGGTACCAGGTAACATCGCCAGTCTTTTCATCGATATTCGCCGAGAGAGCGCCTGAGGGAAGCTCGATCTGGAGGTCATTGATGTCCCCGTCATCAGACGAGATCTGCATCGCTCGCATGATTCGTGTGTCGTGGCCGCCGCGATCGGAGATCACTTCCATCAGTGCAAGGACCTGCTCAAGACCCTGGCCAGTCATCGGACGATCAAGACTGCCGGCGAAGCCCGTACATGCGCCGTAGTTTGCCTGCGTAGTAAAGTAGATGTCGTTGAAAGTGTGAGCAGTCATAGCGGCGGCGGAGATTGCAGATTCAATCCACGCGACGCTGTGAAATTTTTTCTTGTACTTATTCTGGATGATATCTGAAAGAGGCTTGATTTCGAGGAGCATGCCGCCACCGGAATAGAAGCGGAAGACCACGATGTCAATTTTTTCCTCTTCCAGCAGAGGAAGAATGCGTTCAAGGATGCCAGCTGTCATATAGACGCCGACCATGTTCTTCCCATCGCGATCACCCATTGTGATAATCGCCCCGCGCGGCACGGCATTAGGATCACGCTGAACCACGGGCTTTTCAGGCTCTTCTGACTTCTGGGCCATTGCGGGAAGTGCGAACGAGAGTGCCAGAATGCTGGCAAGCCCGATCATGCTTGATTTAATTGCTGCAAACAAACTCATACTTCAAACTCCTTTGCTCGAACGGAGATAGAACTGGCGGCTTATTACTTCCTGTCGCGTTGCTGTTGAATATCAATTTGATCGATCAGTGATTGAAGGGTTGCATCGTCTGGCAATTCCAGTTCATTCCGGTAGCCATCATCAAACACTTCCTTCAATTCTTTGTTATTGAGAATCTCCATCATTTTCCGGAGGGTGCTCTTGCGCTTGCCGCGCTGTTGTGTGCGTTCCTCATACGTTGCGCCATCAACCGGAGTGTCGCGAAAATCTTGCATGAGTTTGACAAGTTCTTTTTCTGCTACGACAATTCGACGATCCCATTGATCACAAATCTTCTTTGCAGAGCCAATGTCAAGCCGGTTGCGATCGATGCCCATCTGGAAGAACAGATCTTCTTTGGTATTCGCTGTGCCTTTAGAAATCTTGAGATCAGTACCGATCTTGGATGTGATGTTGAGATAGGCCTTGCCCTTGCCGCGGACCATTTCCGAAAGGGTGTCGGGGCCACGATCGGTCAAGAGCACTTCGTTCGGGCCTTCGGGCATGCGTTCAAAGTATTCGACTTGGTCACCAACAAACTTGTAGCTGAGGACATAGTCAATGACCGCCATGGCGTACATGATCTTGGTGTCATAGCCGCCCTTGATAACCCAGCCTGCGGCGTGCTGAAGACGCAGTGAACGTTGTTTCTCAACAACTGTTCTGTTGCCCTTCATCATGATGTCCAGGCCAAACATGCCGCCGATCATGGCATCTTCGGTCATGTAGATTTCCTTGGTGCATAGAGGCATGAGCGATGCTCCGCCCATGGCCTTGTGAACCCACGTTACCACGCGCGGCGTCTTGGTAAAGTTGCGTTGAATTTCGTCGGTCATTGCAGGAGCAAGTTCTTCGTAACGAAGCAATTCGCTCCAACCCTGAAACGGACTTTCCGGCTCCCATGCTCCATCAAGGCTGAACACAATGGTATCCGCATTTTCTTTCTTTGCATCGGCTGTCAGTTTGCGAATAAGCGTCTGTGTGATATTGCGACCAAACTTACCCTTCAACTCCGCAAAATACACGCGGTGCGGTGCCACTCCATCTTCACCAAGCGCTGGCGTCGCGGCCGCCGAATCGGCTGCTGCGGGCGCCACGGCTGGAGTCTTTGCTGACGCTTCTTCTACCTTCTTTACTTCGACTTTCTTTTCTTCGGGCTTAGTTTCTGGTGTTGGTGTTGAGTTCTCAACCTTGATGACTTCTTCGATATCGCTCATCATGTAGTCAGTGGTGACATCAATGCCGGCGACCTTGCTCTTGAATCGAATGACATCTGCTGTTTGCGCGATGATCTCGCCTACAAGCACGCGGCCATCTTTGAGTTTCAGCTTAGCTTGTTTCGGAGCATCCGCCTTCGTCGCCGCTTTGGTCCCAGTGGTCGGCTCAAGTGCCAACGTTGGGAGTGACAAGAGCATCGCCGAGGCGGCTCCGGCGAGCAGCAATCGAGACAAGCTGGGTAGGGCGCGATTCTTCATGAAACTCTCCAATATGTGGCCGCTATGTTGCCGCCATGTGACCGCTTAGCGGCTGAAAGAAACCAATGCCACCGTTTTGAGCCGGGGAATTCCCAATATCAGAAACGGCGTACCAAAGGGTATCCAACGAACCTGCTAAACACGTTCTAAGACTCTAGACGCATAGTTGCCGCACAAGTTCCACGGCTTCCAATCGGGTCGAAATGCGACATTCCAACTGGGCGTCGTACACCTGCTCGAGAATTGCCTTGAAACGAGGCCCGGGAGCATGTCCCAGTGCTGACAGGTCGTCGCCCGTAATCAGCGGCGGTGGGGCGATGCCACCGGGTGTCGCCTCCAGCTGCGCAATTTGTGCATCAATTGCGATCGAGAGCAATGGGTCCTTGGCGTTCAACAGGGCTAATGCATCAGCAAACCATGGTTTTTGAGCAAATCTCTTACGGTGCGCGATTGAGAGCATGTGCCACGATGTCTGTATCGCGGCAGCACCTTCGATCGCGTTCAAGAACTCCTGGGTTTCATCGTTGCTCAGGCAAAGTGCTGTTCGAAGGTCCGCGGCGGCGAGATGCTGTGGCGATGTGTCGGGACGCTGCCGCTGCTGGAGCATCGCGCGAGGAAGGACCGATAACCGCAAATCAGTTGCCAAAGCGGCGAGGAGGGTCCCGACTCCATTGGAATGAATGGCCCCAAGAGTCGGAAACGCCTCGACCCCCTCCCCAGCACCCGGCATCCATCTGCCCAGCGCGGGACCAATCAAACCGTGTTCCGCGAGCAATCTTGCCGCGAGTACCCGGTTGTCATGCAACAACATCTTCCGAATTTCTTCTCCGACTCGCTCGCGACTGATTCCCGAAAGTTGGCCCGCATGGCGGCGGATCGCATCGCTGGTTGCGGGGTCGATCGAGAGCTTGAATCGAGCAGCAAAGCGAATGGCTCGGAGAATTCGTAAATCGTCTTCCTTGAACCTCTCATCAGGATCGCCAACAGCGCGGAGCACTTTGGCTTTGATATCGACAAGCCCGTTGACGTAGTCGATGACCTGACCTTTGGAGGAACTGAGTGGATCAAGAAAGAGCGCATTGACCGTGAAATCGCGCCGTGCCGCATCGGTCTGCGGATCGCTGAATGTCACGGTATCCGGGCGCCGTCGATCGGAATATGGCCCATCGGCGCGAAATGTGGCGACCTCAACCATCTGGCCGCGACCCTTGACGATCATGACTCCAAAACGTGCTCCAACCTCTTCAGTTCGCGGGAAAAGTGCCGCAATTCGCTGCGGCGCGGCATCAGTTGCGACATCGAAATCTTTAGGCGCAATTCCAAAAAGCTCATCACGAACGCATCCGCCCGCGAAGTAGGCTATGTGTCCAGCTTCTCGCAACGTTTGAACGATGGAGAGTGCAAAGTCTCGCGGCGAAATGGTCGGGTCTTCACGGTTCATGACGGTTCATTGTGGTCAGGACGACTTAAGGTGATCTCTGGTCTGATCCAAAAACTCTACTGCGCGTCTGAGGTGTGGGATGACGATCGATCCGCCGACGAGCAGAGCGATATCGAATGACTCAAAGAACTCTTCATCGGTTACGCCCGCCTGCGCGCATTGATCAATGTGGTAGGCAATGCAATCGTCACAGCGAAGCACCATGGATGCAACCAGCCCTAGCAATTCCTTAGTCTTCTTATCCAAAGCCCCAGGTTCGTAACACGCAGAGTCAAGGCGGAAGAAGCGCTTGGTGTTGAGCGTGGCTACGGCACGACCCGTTTGGGGTGTTTCGGCGCCAGAACCGAGGATTCTCGCATTCATTCGATCACGATAGAGCTTGAATTCTTCGTAACGGCTCATGGCTTGAATTGTCCTTTATATGGCGTGAGGAGCACTGGAAATCCTACGTTGGAACCTAATGGGTAGTTGAGGCATCTAATATCTACAAGATTATGAGTGCGAGTGGGCATGTGAGGCGAACCGAGCGTGCAAACCGTACGAATAGATGCTACAAGAAGGAGGTGTATCATGGATAAGAGTCAAACAGCTTCCAAGTCGCACCTCAATGCTACGCTGCGATGGCTGGACTTGACCGTCGCACTAGTCATGGTGCAGCGGAGCCTGCCGCTGGAAAAATCGTACCGCAGGTCAATTGTCGAAGACCGCCTCGCCCGCTGGCGGGGCAATCGCAAAGCGGATTGGAAACCAACCGGCCACGATCTGGATCAATTGGTCGAAGCCACAACGCGATGGGCATTTGATGAAATGCAACTCCCGGTGTTTGCACCAGCAAACGCTGAATGAGCGTCCGTACAACTGAACCTCCGAGCGAAGCCTGCGGCAAATTGTGTCGCAGGCTTCGTTGTTTTTTTGATGCCTACCTTCAAGAACGATGCGAACACTTGGAATTGATCCTGGGCTTCGATTGACCGGGTATGCCTGCCTGGAAGGGCGAGGCACGTTGCCACGCATCGTGGAAGCAGGAGTCTTCCGACTCAACGACGCAGGTGAAAAAGCTGGCGCAGAATCGGTCTCGGCAAGGCTTGTCGAACTCGACCGTGATTTTCGCGAATTGCTTGATCGTGTGAAGCCCGGAGTTGTCGCTGTTGAATCCCTCTTTGCACACTACAAGCACCCGGCAACCGCAATTGTCATGGGCCATGCGCGCGGTGTGATCCTGGTCGCGATCCGCCAGGCCCAAATCCCGCTGCTTGAGTTCAAACCCAATGAGGTAAAAAAATCGCTCACCGCGCACGGACACGCCGGCAAGGGGCAGATGCAGCGGGCTGTGCAGGCAGTCTTCAATTTACCCCAGTTGCCATCGCCACCAGATGTGGCAGATGCGATAGCGATTAGTTTGTGTGCGTGGCGGCGACGAAGCAATGCCGTGCTGCGGCTTTGAACATTGCGTCACAGAACGCGGTTATACTCAACACATGACGATGCCACGCAAATCGATCGGACTAATCGCGCTGCTCTCTGCGGGGTTCGTCTCGCAACTCGGTGGCTGCACAAGCTCCGGCCAATTCGTCGGTGCGACAAGTTCGCCCGAACAGACTTTGACAAATTTCCACGATGCCGCCGCAAAAGCTGATGAAGTTCGATATTTCGATTTGTTCGCAAAAGGCGGCAGCGTTTTTCTAGGGACTGATGCAACTGAACGATGGGAGCTTGATGCCTTCCGTCAATTCGCACATCCCTATTTCTCACAAGGCAAAGGTTGGACGTACACATTGGTCGCGGGCACTCGCAAAATAAGCTATGTACGCGGCACCAACGTGGCGTACTTTGATGAATTGCTTCAGAATGTCAAGCTGGGAACCTGCCGCGGAAGCGGAGTGCTGGTGATTGAGAGCGGGCAGTGGAAGGTAGCACAATACAACCTGTCGATTCCAGTTCCAAATGACAAAGCCGAATCAGTAGTGAGGCAGATTCAAGGAAACAGCCAGACGCGATGACGCTCCTCGATCGCTACATCATCCGCCAGTATTTGAGCAACGTGATCACGCTATTTGCGATCCTGTTCGCGTTTGCGGTCGCGATCGATGTCTCATTGAACTTCGGTGATTTTTGGAAATTGGCGACCGAATCACTCAAAGCAGCGGGGAACGATAATCCGAAACTCGTTGAAGAAGCTCGTACCGCACTCTATCTCGTTTTTGATTTCTGGTGGCCCAATCTACTTCGACTCTTTAATTTCATGCTTGGATTGGTCACGGTAGGGGCGATGGGCTTCACGCTTACGCAGCTTGTGCGCAATCGAGAACTTGTGTCGATGCTCGCCGGTGGGATCAGCATGAAGCGAATTGGGCGGCCAATTCTCATCGTGGGCGTCTTGCTCGGCACTGTCCAACTTGTCAATCGCGAGTTCGTGCTTCCACGGATCGCGCCGCTGCTGGCACGCGATAGAGAAAGCACCGGGAAAGAAACGCTTGGGTCGAGTGCGGTCCCGCTTACCAGCGATGGTCAGGGGCGGTTGTTCTACGCTCGCAGTTTCGATGCTGACAAAGCAGTGCTTGAAGGTGTCCTTATATATGAGCGGGATGCCAATGGGTCGCTGCTGCGGCGAATTATCGCTGATCGCGGCGTATGGGATGCCGCAACTCAACAGTGGAAACTCGAAAGCGGTCGAGTCGATCGGTCCTTGTTCAGAGGTGCTAACGAAGAAAAGATCGCCGCCGTTGCAACTTCGCTCGATCCAACACAGTTGAAACTGCGACGTTTCGCTGGCTATGCCCAGAGCCTGAGCTTCTGGCAACTCACTCAAATGACGACGCAGCCCGACCTGCTCGATGAGCCAACCCGCAAGCGCATCGCCGAGCTTGACCGAGTTCGTTTCGGCAGGTTCGCGACGGTCCTGTGCAACCTTCTCACGCTTGTCATCGCAATGAGTTTTTATCTTCAGCGTGAGCCAGCAAACATGTTGCGACAATCTCTCAAATGTGCACCAGTTGCCATTGTGTCACTGTTTGGCGGCATCCTGGTCAACAACGTGAGTATTCCTGGCGTTCCCGCCGCACTAGGGGTCTTTCTGCCCTGCCTGATTCTCCTCCCGATCGCGATTGCCGCGGTTCGGAGCATTCGGACGTAAATCCACGCAGAAAAAATGAGAGGGGCCCGCACATCTTTGAGCATGCACGAGTCCCCTCTCGCGTGGCAGGGCAAGTGGTTGCGCATGGCGCTTCCACATGGCAGGAGTGCCGCCAACACGCAGAAATACTTCCAACTCGGTAAAATGTGCAAGATCAAGTATGCGTTCTGGCGGGTATTTCGTGCATAGGGGTGTATTGCCCCATCAAATCCCGTATGCTTGTGGCTATGGCATCCATTGTCTTTTACTTCCAGGTCCATCAGCCCTTCCGCCTGCGGCACTACTCGGTGTTTGATAACGACCATTTTTATTACGACAATCAGAAGAACGGTGACATCGCCCGCAAGGTTGCGGACAAGTGTTATCGCCCAACGACCAAGTTGATGCTCGACCTTGTGAAAAAGCACAAAGGCAATTTCAAAGTGTCATACGCGATCACCGGCGTCGCGCTCGAGCAGTTTGAAATGTTCTGCCCCGATGTGATCGACATGTTCAAGGAACTCGCTCAGACCGGCTGCTGCGAGTTCATTGGTGAGACCTACTACCACTCGCTTTCGTTTATCTATTCCAAACAGGAATTCACTGACCAGGTGAACATGCACACGGCCAAAGTGCAAAAGCTCTTCGGCGTGACGCCAAAGGTGTTCAGAAACACCGAGTTGATTTACAATAACGAACTGGCACACCATGTCGCAGGCATGAAGAACGCGGATGGCAAATCGCGATTCGCGGGAATCCTGTGCGAGGGCGTCGATCGAATCCTGGCGTACCGCTCACCAAACTTTGTCTACATGGCTCCAGGCAATCCCCGCAGCAACGCACTGGGTGAAGACCGCCCGTTTGCGACGCTGTGCAAAAATTACAAGTTGAGCGATGACATCGCATTCCGCTTCAGCAACAAAGGATGGGCCGAATGGCCATTGAGCGCGGAAAAATTCGCCCAGTGGGTGCACCAGATCAACGGCGATGGCTACCTGTGCAACCTCTTCATGGATTACGAGACCTTTGGCGAGCATCAGTGGGCCGATACCGGCATTTTCCAGTTCCTGGAAAAACTCCCCGAAGCGATTTTTGATTACAAGCCCGGCGAGAACCACTTCAATACGCCCAGCGAAGCGATGAAACAGTTCATGCCAGTCGGCGATTACGATGTCCACGATTACATTTCATGGGCAGACACCGAGCGTGATCTCACCGCATGGCGCGGCAACGCCATGCAGAATGCCGCACTCGAAGAATGCTACCGCCTCGAAGGCCCTATCAAGGAAAAAGTGCTCCAGGCAGAAGTGTCCGGCGATGCACACGAATTGACCGAAGCCAAACACCTGCTCGAAGACTGGCGCAAACTCACTACCAGCGATCACTTTTACTACATGTGTACGAAGTACTGGTCCGATGGCGATGTCCACAAATACTTCAGCCCATACGACTCGCCCTACGACAGCTACATCAATTTCATGAATGTGCTGGACAATGTGCGTACACGATTGGCGGCGGGAAAAGTCGGCGTAAAGGTCTAAAAAAAACGCTGGCGACCGTTCTGGTCGCCAGCGAATTGTGTCTGCCCCTTAGGCCGTCTCAACATCCGGCGGCGAACGCGTCGACAAAGTCAAGGTAGTCAAAGAAGTCGATAATGCCATCGCTATTGAAATCTGCTTCAGGAATGGCGGAAGCGAAGCCGTCAACGAAATCAAGGTAGTCGAAGAAATCCACAATGGTGTCATGGTTGAAGTCGGCGAGGCAAGGACTGCTCGGACACTCCGGCGTGGACACAATTCCCGCAAGAAGCCCCGGCGAAGCGATATCAAAGCCGTTAAAGACCGGCGTCATCACGTTGAGTTCGGCAAGGTCGATTCCCTGCACGCTTCCAGCCCAGTTGATGCCACTGTCGTTATCGACGGCGTTGTAGTGTCCTGTCAAAAGCGCAATGCTCCATGCAGTTCCAAAGCCGGGGAGCGAGTTTACAGCATCCGCGGGCCAGCCGTTTGCATCATCAAAGTTCACAATGTCAACGATCGCTCCGTTGCCTTTGCGAAGAGTGAGTATCTCATTGCCACGAGCTGGGTTGTTTGCCAGTCCGCCCAGATTGGGCACTGGCTCGAAATCAGACCATCCTGCCAGGCTGATCACTTTGCAGATATTCCCCCAGGCACTGCGATAATCCGCTTCCGCAGCCGCAGCGTTCAGTGCGCCAATGCGCGGCATGAGTACTGCGACTTGCCCTGCATCGAGCAACGTTCCTGCCGAAATCGTGCCGGTGTGTCCATCCTCATCACGCAGATACCACCCGCTCAGGTCGAGGCTTGCTGTACCCGGGTTGTATATTTCAATCCACTCGGTTCGATTGGGATCGCCAGGATCGCTGTTGGGGTGGAACATGATTTCAGTAATCACCGCCTCTCCTGTAGGTGACTGGTGCGCTGCGGTCCACACGAGTCCAGGGCTTCCCACTGATCCAGTTGCGCGAATGTCTGTAAACCACGCAGTTTGAATGCTGTCATAGCCGCCATCGCTGTGAGACATCGTGCGAACCCAGGAAGCACCAAGGTCATTTGCTGATTTCGTTAATGCAGTCGGCAGCAGCGAAATGCTGGACGTCGTGTCGTTCACCGGCCAGAGGCTTGCTGACGCATATGACGGATTCTCATAGTTGACAACATCGACCGGCTCATTGCCCGCATCTACGAGCGACAGAACTTCTTCGATGGATGTGGCCCGTTGTGCCCGATCTTGCCATGGATTCAAGGCGAACACACGCTTTTGTGGTGCAATGTTCCAGGCAGTACGGAACTGCGTGAGGATATTGGCAGGAACGCCAGGGCCACTGCCGGCGCAGAGCACGATGACTTCGTTGGGCTGCATGATGGTGCCGGCAGGAATCAATCCTGTGCGCGGGTCGGATTCAAGGTCGCGCAATGCCCAGCCGGAAATATCAACGGCAGTAGTCCCGGGGTTGTAGATCTCAACGAACTCCTTGCCAGCATCATCGCCGTTAGGGTCGTACATGATTTCGCTAATCACGATATTCGGTTTGGTCTCAAAGGAATCAAGGATGCCGTTGACATTAGTGTCCCACGCACCACCGGCGCCCGTGCTGCCGCCGTGTGCGTTGATTTCGCAGAAATCGAGTTGGCGATTGGCGTTGCGATCCCTGCGCCAATCAAGTGCGATTTCAGTCAGATCCGGCAGTCCATTAACGTTGCAATCACCTTCGCACATGTCCGGGATGTTGTTGAAGGGATACGAGTCGATTGAAATTCCGTGTACGATATCGACCGCATCATTGCTGGAATTGCCATTGCAATCTGTAAACACAGCGTTTGCAAGCGTGCCGGGTGTCCCCCAGCTGTCCAATCCGGGAAACGCTGGAAGCGCAGTGTTAGCGAGTCGAGAACCCAGTCCGTCTCCCGGTCCGGAAATTCGCCAGGCAGCGCCGTTGTTGTTGTCAATCACACCGGTGGTAAAATCGCGCACGAGTTGTATCGAGCCGCTGTCGTTGCCATCGGGCCACACAGTTTCTGCGGAGTTGTCGCTGCCATATGCCACGCGATCAATGACCACGCGGTCGCGGTTGATCAAATCAAGCGTATCGCCTGTGTTGTCAAGTCCTTCGATCGTGTCGGTCTCAGGCAGTGCATCGCCCGGATAATCCCAGAATGACTCGACGAAAATCACGCGAATACCTGAACCCCACGCGGTGTTCCACGATGTCTGAGTGCAGGTAAATGTCGAACGTCTAGTTGATGGGCTTCCAAGAACGCCGCCACGGCGCGACGCAATCACCGCAACTTCCTGCGGGGCGAGAATGGTGCCGTCAGGAATATCTGCTGTACGTCCGCTGGTTGTTTCAAGGGCCCATTCGGTCAGGTCAATGGCGGCGGCAGTGGGGTTGTAGATCTCAACCCATTCCTGGCCCTCATCCGCCCCGTGTGGGTTGTACATGATCTCAGTGATAACAACCGAACCGGCTTCCTGTGCGCGGCAGGTTGCTGCGAGTCCGGCGGCGATTCCAATTGCCACAATAAGTAAACGGGTCTTCATGATTCGAAACTCCTAAGTATGTGTGTCTATAGGTTGTATTTGAAAACCGTAATTCAGCGAGGACGCCAAGTCTGGCTCGTCGCCAGGTTGCTCCATCGCCGCATGTTGGTGAGTTGCTCTACAGTCAAAAGCTCTGCGTGCGAGTCAAACATGACTGCCGCGGTCTTGTCAAAATGCCGGTAATCGATATGGCCAAAGGTCGTAGTAGGGAGCCGGGCATCAAACCGCGCAGGTGCGTTGAGTGGAATAAACGCCGGGATTGAGTTGGAAGTTGGTGTTGCTTTCCACGGCCCTTCAATTCTGTGAAATCCCGGGACTTTCTGCCCGCCCGTGTCATGCTGAACTCCACGCGAGGATGTAAAAACCATGAGCGTTGAAGGAAACGTCACCTGGTCCAGTTTCTGCACGTAGAACGCGCCCCAGCGCGCGATCGCCGGTGCATGAAACCCGCCCCGGTGCGCATCGCCACCAACAAATGTCGTGTTCATTCCAAAGCTGGGATGCCGCGAAATGACCGCATACCGACCAGAGGAGTCCGTTCGATCAGTGGGCAAACCTGTCACCGAATTGCGAAATGCTCGATCGGTGATCATCGCAGGCAATGCGTAATTGACATATGGCATCAATCGCCACGGATACGGTCGAATCGTCCCCCCGCTTAGCCGACTCTCTTCACTGGCATCGTTCTGATTGTCGTGTACAACAAACCGGTTATTCTCGGCAGCAGCCCAGGACCCGCGCAAGTACCCAGGTAAAAGCCGCGACTGGTTGTCCTGCGAGTACATGGTGAAACTCGCACCAATCTGCCGTATCGCAGAAAGCTCCGCCGTCATCGCCGCGGTTTTTCTTCCACGCGAGAGCGCTGGCAGGAGCATTCCCATCAGCAATGCAATGATCGCGATGACCACCAGAAGTTCGATCAGTGTAAATCCGAACGCTTCTACCCGGGACAGTCGTGGCGTGACCGCCAGAAAACTTTTCGCATCCTCATTGTGTTCACTCTTACACGTTGGCTGCGCAAATTGCACGCCCTTGGGTACATATGAACCCGGCGCAAGTTCAAGATGATCAAGCCAGTACGCATCGTCGTTGCGCTTGCAGATGAAAAACTTCCCGTTGTTCTCTGGGTACTTGCTTCGGTGATACCTCAGATAAATGTGCTCATCATCGACCGCCTGAATCTCAACCTTTCCCGATGCGTGCGACATGGCAAAGCGTGCCCGGCCCGCCAGACCAGATTCCCTGACCAACGCCTCAGAAAAAATCTGCCATCCCCGGACAATCGGAACCTCAAATGGTTCATTTCCCGCAGTAGGGCGGCCCTGAAAGACGTAATACTGCGGCGCTCCCACGTACGAAAGTTCGCGGAACATCTCCGCAAGAACATCGGGATTGTCGTTGATGCCACGGATCATCGGACATTGGCTGATGCAGATCACGCCGCATTCAAGCAACTTCGCAATGCCAGCTCTCGCCTCAGCAGTAAGTTCGCGCGGATGATCAAAGTGACACATAAGGTAGATACGGCGACCTGCCGTTGAAAATGTACGAAAGAGGTTCTGTAGCTCCGGATCATCGAGCACACGGAACGGATTGAACGCTGGCATCTTCGACCCGATGCGAATGATCTTGACGTGCTCAATCTCACGCAGCGCGGTGATGATCTCAGTCAGTCGGCGGGTTCCCATGATCAACGGGTCGCCACCGGTGAGGAGCACATTGGAGACTTCCGGATGCTGACGGATGTACGCAAGACCTGCCGAAATGTCTTTGCTTACCTCCTCGTTGTCATTCATGAACAGGCGTTTTCTAAAGCAATAGCGGCAATACGCCCCACATACCTCGTTGCACAAGAGCAATACAGTGTCTTTGTACTTGTGCTGCACTCCTGGTTCAACCGTCACCGCAGCTTCGTTGCTCGCGTCCAGCTTGCCCCAGTCGTTAAGCTCCTCTTTGCGCGGAATAATGAGCTGACGTATCGGATCCGCTGGGTCCTTCCAGTTGATGAGTTTCAAGTAGTAGTCATTGGCGCGGAAGACATATCGCTCTGACACCTTCTTCAAAAGTTCGCGATCTTCGGGTGAAAGGTCCTGCACCTGATCAACCGAATTTAGATACCGTACCTTCCGTGGTGATGCGGCAGTCTCGACTTGGGTGAGCGAAATTGGGTTATTTTTAAGCATAACAAGACCACTCCATGCCCGGATGGGCTTTGGGTTACTGAGAGCTGAAATTTATCAAGACTGAAAAATCAGGACATCGAATGAGCTGTGGATGGACTTGCCGCTACGAGCGACGAGTTGACGCCGATATTGCGGCGAAGAGTTGATTGAACAATGGTGTCGAGAAGCTCCGGAAAACTAAATCCCGCCTGTCTGGCCGCGAGCACATACGCGCCGCCCCACCCAAGCGATGCCATTGAGTTGATCTCAAGCACGAATGGATTGCCTTCCGGATCAATACGAATGTCTACCCGCGCGTAGTCGCGAAGATGACACGCGTGAAATGTCTTGAGTGAAATATCGCGGAGCTTCGCCGCCAGGGATTCATCAATCGCCGCAGGACAGATCCTCATCGGTTCCTGTTCGCTCTTGTGGAACTTGTCGGCGTGTGTCATCATCCCGTGCGAGCGAGTACCAAAATCTATCTCAACCAGTGGCAGGCAGACACTTGGCGAACTCCCCAGGATCCCCACAGCAACTTCTCGCCCCGCGATGAACTCTTCGACCAGCGCAGTTTGCTGATACTCATTGACAATCGCCATCACGGCGTCGTCAAGTTCGTCCTGTGTCTGCACGAGTCGAAGTCCAAAGCTCGATGATTCGTGACGCGGTTTCACAACCATGGGGTACTTCATATGGCTCACATCGCCGCCGCGGGCCCCGAGTACTGCAAATGCTGGAGTTGGAACTCCCGCCTGCATCATCAGAATCTTGGTCACGACTTTGTCAAGAGCCAGCGCATGCCCGAGTGGGTTCGAACCGGTGTATGGAATGCCCGCCATCTCGAGCATCGCTGGCACATGGGTATAGCGGCAATCGCCTTGAATGCCGTACGACAGATTGAACACCAATCCGCCGGGAATGCCCGTGATCGGATCCGGTGCAAGATATTCCTTCAACCCTGGCAGCATCGTCATGTCGCCTTCAAAAACCGCGACTTCATGTCCGGCCTCGCGAAGTCCATCGATGATGCGCTGCACCGACTGCTTGCCATAGACCTCCGGACTGGGGCGCCCGTACTTGGCAATGATTCCCTGGTTCTCTCGATTTCGTATTACCGCAACTCGCATACATATCTCCCTGGCGTGATCGTTCATGGCGCTGCAACCGCAACTTCTTCCTGAACACTCGTTGATGGTGTTGGAATTGGCTGCTTGTGCCGCGACGATTTTTTCTTCTTCTTTGGTGCTGGGTTCAAAGCTTCGAACAGACGAAGCTTGAAAAACTTCGATATCAGTAGAATCAAGCCGAGCATGACCAGTATCAACTCTGGAAAGTGCATCAGCGCCTGTTGCAGCGGCGTGATTTTCCCACACGCGGCAATAACCATGGCCAGTCCCGCTGTTGCCCCGGTCCGCCACAATGCTACCTTGAAGCCTTCTCTCCGCAACGAAAGCGAAAACGCATCGCCGGTGAGTGTCAGTACCACGATCGGAAAAAACACAACGCGTTCAATGTCCTTGAGTCCAAACGCCAGCCCGACCAACGTCGCGACCACAATCATGCTCGCTACCGCCGCCAGCATCGCGCCCTTGCGTCCGAAATATGGCAGCTTCATTTTTCTCAGCAGCGGGCGTACACCAATGACCACCGCAATCACAAGCCCGAAAAATGTAAGTCCCAAAACCATTCCCGTTGTCATAAAAGCAATCGCAAGCAGCACCGATCGAAATGGCCCCAGTACTCGAATGCCGATCGTGAGACGAGTAAATACCACCAGCAACGCGCCAAGTGGTGCCAGCATCAAATAGTGAGAGCGACCCCGCAACTCCGGCGGCAGTTGCTCAAACGATGCCCAGGTTGCCAGCCAGTCGCCCGCGACCGAACCCGAGAGTTTCAGAGCTGCAATGGCTGCAGGTATTGCGAACAACAACAAAATCGCTGTAGCGTGTGCCCCGCTGATGTGCGCGGCGGTCACTGTCTTTTCAGGTACCGCGACTTCTGTTCGAGTTGTTCTTTCTGGATTGTCCATAAGTACAGATTACACCCAATGCCGATATTTCCACTGGAGCCTTAGTCGCGTAAGACCTTCGGCCCCACCTGCTTATGAGCATGCACCCCTGAAAGAAATGCAGAAACCCACAAACTTCGTGTCGCGACGCCTTTCAGAAGCGTGACAGTGTTCTAGTATAGCAAAGAGTTTCCAGAAACATTTGCAGATACATAGATTTTAAGAAAAAAATTGATAATCAGGTCCGGTATTACACCGCCATTGAACCATCGCGTCTCGGATCACCAGCTCCCACAACCGTATTTTCGTATTTTGTAAGTGCTTGCACCGCGCCAAACTTGTAATTCAAGCTCCCAAATCGCCGCACCTTCCCAAATTTCTGTTCTAGGTCCACTAACGCGGTTTCCCCAACTGCCTTCTCTGCCCAAATCCCCCCACCAACAAGCGGATGCACGCGAGGAAGCTTGAGCGCATCCGCCACCGCCATCTTGTGGTCAATCATCGCGCTCAGGACCTGCACAAGTGAACTCACGATGCGGCGGCTTCCTGCTGATCCCAGCGCGATCAATGGCTCTCCATCTGAAAGCACAATTGTTGGGGCTGCGTTCGATTGAGGTATTCCCCCTCCGCGAAGCTGATATGGATGCGGCTCGCGCGGGCACGTACTCAAATAGTTGTTGTACACAAATCCAAGCGTTGGATGAGCGACCTTTGCTCCAAATACAGATTGAATCGACTGCGTGAGCGAAACGACATTTCCTTCTCGATCAATTGCACACAGGTGAGTCGTGTTGCCATCTTCCCCACCCAGGCTGTCTGACACCGGTGCCTGGTTTCTGCCATCGCGCAGCGCTTCAACTACCGCCTCCGCCCGCTCCGGAGATGCCATCCAGCGCGCGATCGAAGGTGTCATGTCCGCCGGATGATCTGGCCACCGCTCACGCTCTCTGAACGCGCTCAGCGTCGCCTGGACCATCGCCCCTCGCCAGTCTTTCAAGCCGTCCGTCGGTTTCCAGAGTTTCTGGAGTAACTGCAGCGCAAGCAAGAGCTGAACTCCGCCCCCCGGTGGCGGCAACGAAAGCACCTCAAATCCGCGATACATCATCCTCAGCGGCTCGCGTTCCACCGGCAGGTTCAGCTCCGCAAGGTCCTTTGCAGTGATCAACCCTCCCCGATCCTTCATATCCCTCGCTATTTCCGACGCAATCTTGCCCCGATAAAAGTCCTCTACCCCCTGCGCTGCCAGTCGCTCAAGTGTCTTGCCTAATACCGACTGCCGAAATAGTCCGCCACGCTCATACACCGCTCCATCCTTCAAAAACAAATTCGCTTCAATCGATCCATCCTGAAAAAACGGCACGGTCCACTTCAAAAGCCGCCGCTGCAATTTCGAAATCGCGTACCCCTCATGTGCAAGCACAATCGCAGGACCGATCACATCCGCCAGCTTCAACTTCCCATATTTCTTCTGCACATAGTCAAGCGTTGCCGCCGTCGATGGCACCGACACCGACTTCATTCCCCGCTTCTGCGCCCGCCGCCCAACCCGTTTGCGTTGCAGCGATGCCGGAGCACGTGAATGTCCATCCACGACAACACAAGTCCCATCAGCCTTTCGCACCAGCATCGTCGTCTGCCCACCTAATCCAGACTCTGCCGGCTCACACACTCCCAATGCCCAAGCCGCCGCACACGC
>SXGT01033554.1_pt1 | contig 17498 bp, 14 predicted proteins | sample 3176221 | NCBI WGS metagenome assembly SXGT01 (sample SAMN11356862, study PRJNA531348) | freshwater metagenome | isolation source: freshwater sample F1-120 | place: China: Fuxian Lake, Yuxi | collected 2017-12-25
AGAATGCCCCGATCCTGAGCCTTGACGAGGCGACCTCGGCGCTCGATTCCGATTCCGAGCGCCTGGTTCAGGACGCGATCGACCAGTTGATGGCCGGTCGCACCACGCTCTTGATCGCGCATCGGCTCGCCACCGTGCGCCGCGCGCATCGCATCGCTGTTCTCGACGCCGGCCGGATCGTCGAGCTGGGGACGCACGACGAGTTGCTGCGGCGGGCGGGGATCTACCGCCGGCTTTGGGAGCAGCAAGCGCTGGCGGGGCCTGCGCCGCAGCAGACGCAGCCGGGCGCGGGAGATGCCGGGACCGTGCGCGGGGTCGGAGCGTGAAGCTGTTCGCCGCGGGCACTCGCCGCGAGGAGATCCTGGTCGGGGTCGCGGCCGCATTGTTGCGAGTCGTGCTGCGTTTTCTCGGCTGGACGACCCGACGGGAGATGCGCGGCGGCAGCGATCTGCTCGGCCGCTGGGCACGTGGTGAACCGGTGATTGTCACCTTCTGGCACGGGCGGCTGGTGATGATGCCCTACGCCTACACCGGCCGCGGGGCGTGCATCATGAACAGCGGTCACCGCGACGGCCGTCTGGTGTCGCAGGTGATTGCCCCCTGGCGCATTCACGCGGTGCACGGTTCCTCGACGCGCGGCTGGCTCGGCGGATTGCGCGGCCTGCTCAAGGCGCACGCGCAGGGTCGGGATCTCGTCGTCGTGCCCGACGGGCCGCGCGGTCCGGCGGGCGTGGCGAAGCCCGGTGTGGTGCAACTCGCTCGTGCCACGGGCCTGCCGATTTTTCCTATGAGCTACGCGGCGAGCCGGGCGCGGCGGCTTACGCGCTCGTGGGATCGGCTGCTGATCCCCCTGCCGGGTGCGCGTGTCGTGTTCGAGGTCGGGGCGCCGATCTCGGTGCCGCGCGATGCCGACCCGGCCGCCGTCGAGGCGGCCCGCGTCCGGCTCGAGCAGGAACTCGACGCCGCCACCGCGCGTGCCGAAGCTGCGGTTGGTGGGGCGGTCAGCACACCGTCGCAGCGCGTGTCCCGGGACGGGGCCGGAGATGCGCCACCTGCGCCGGCGTGCGAGCCGAATCCCTCGGGTGGCGATACGCGGAGCATGGCCTTTGCTTCCGTGTCGCTATTCCCCGAGCTGGTCAAGACACGGGAAATCTTCCCTTACGCGAATGGCCGCTGGAGCTGGTGACGCGGGCGCGCGCGCCGGAGGCTTCGGGCCGGCGGACGCGGTGCAGCTTGTCGCGACCCTCGCGGCGGCGCCGCTGCTGGCAGCAGCACTGCTCGTGCGCCCCGCCTGGCGGCGTGATTTCGGCGGGAGACTCGGGCTCGGCTGGCCCGTCGCCGGTCCGCGACCTCGGCTCTGGGCCCACGGGGCATCGGTCGGCGAGATCGAGGCCTTGATCCCCTTCATCGAGTGCTGGCGGACGGCCTACCCGGAAGGAAGTGTGGTGGTGACGGCTTCGACGCACACCGGCCGCGACGCCGCAGCGCGCGCGTTCGGGTCGGTGGCGGTGTGGGCCGGCTTGCTGCCGCTCGACGTCGCCGGAATCGTCGATCGTGCCGTGCGCCGGGTCGAGCCGGATCTCTTCGTTTTCAGCGAGAATGAACTCTGGCCGCAGATGCTGCGCGCTCTGGCGCGGGCCGGGGTGCCTGCGGTTCAGCTGAGCGGACGGGTGTCGGCGGCGACCGCGCGCATGCTCACCTGGTGTCATCCGCTGCGCCGGCGCGTCGTGGGTGCGGTGGAGTTGCACTGCGTGCAGAGTGCGGCGGACCGGGCGCGTCTGCTTTCGCTCGGGGTCGATCCGACGCGGGTGGTCGCGGCGGGCTCGCTCAAGGGCGAGCGGCGCGGGGGGGCGGCCGGCGGCGTGCTCGCCGCGGCCTTGCGCGACGAGAGACGCCCGATCGTGGTGGCGGGATCGACGCACGCCGGCGAGGAGACGCTCGTGCTCGAGGCGCTGACTGCTGGCCGCGAGCGCGGTCTCGACGTGCTCTGGATCGTGGCGCCGCGCCATCCCGAACGCTTTGCCGAGGTGCGGCGCTTGGTCGCGGCCTCGGGCGAGTCTTGGCTCGCGCGCAGCGCACTCGACTCGAACCCCCAGCAAGGTGCAGCGCTCGCGAATTGCTCGGTGCTGGTCCTCGACTCACTCGGTGAGTTGGCCGGTCTCTATGCGTCGGCCACGCTCGCTATTTTGGGCGGGACATTCGTTCCGATCGGCGGCCATAATCCACTCGAACCGGCGGCAGCGGGTGCCCCCGTGGTGGTGGGAATCCACCACGAGCGCATCCGTGAGGTAGTGGACGACCTGCGGCGCGCGGGTGCTGGCTTCGTCGCGCAGCGCGCCAGTGACATCGTCGGTACGCTCGAACAGGTTCTTCCCGTCGCTCGTCATGAGGAAATTTCGGAAGCGGCCCGGCGCGTGGCGGCGCGTGCCGGCGGTACGTTGGAACGGACCTGGGAGGCGCTCGACACCCGGGGTCTGCTGCCACCGCGCGGCAATCCGGAGCCTGCATGAGCGGTCGGGAAGTCTTCGAGCGCGCCTGGCGCGAGAGCGGAGTCCTGTCGACGGCACTGCTGCCGTTCGCGCTCGGTTTCCGGGCCGCCGTGGCCACGCGCCGGCTCCTGTGGCGGGTCGGGGCGATCCCCTGCCATCGCGCGCCGGTTCCGGTCGTGAGTGTGGGCAATCTCACGGTGGGCGGCACGGGGAAGACGCCGATGGCGATTTTCGTCGCGCGGTGCCTCGCCGAGCGCGGCCATCGGCCCGCCATCCTCAGCCGGGGTTACGGGGGCCGCCTCGGCCAGGGGCCTCGCCTCGTCGGGCGCGACGGTCGGGCCGATCTCTCCGCCGAGGAGGCGGGCGACGAGGCGCTCGTGCTGGTCGAACGCAGTGGCGTGCCGGTCGTCGGTGGCGCCGACCGCGTGGCTGCGGCGACGCTGGCCGTTGCGCAGGGCGCCGACGTCATAGTGCTTGACGACGGTTTTCAGCACTGGCGACTCGCCCGCGACCTCGAACTCGTGTTGGTCGATGGGCACGGAGGTTTCGGCAACGGCCGTCTGCTGCCGGCCGGTCCGCTGCGGGAAGGTCTGGCTGCACTGCGGCGCGCGGATGCGCTCATCGTGACCAAGGTTCGCCCCGAGGCCCGGCTCGAGGCACGCCTCGAGCGTGTCGCCCGGGGTCGGCCCATCCTTCATGCCCGACTCGTGGCGCGTGAGATGGTGCGCTGGGAGGGTGGGACTCGGATCGTGGCCCCGCTCGGCGGCCTGCTCGGCCGTAGCGTCGTCCTGGTTTCGGCGATCGCCGACCCGACCTCATTCTACGAGCTGGCCGGCGAACTCGACATCCATGCCGAGGACGTCCTCGAGTTTCCCGACCACCACGTCTTCACGCAGGCCGATTGGCAACGCATCACTCAGGCTGCGGGGATGGTCGACCATGTCCTCTGCACCGAGAAGGATCTCGCCAAGCTCCGCCATCTGCCTTTCGCTCGCGGTCGGCTGGTGGCGCTCGGCGTCGGCATGGAGTTCGACGCGGCCGACGGGGCGGTGCTGGCACGCCTGCTCGAGGAGCGGGCGACGGTGCCGGTGGGAACCGCTCGGGCGTAGCTCTGCACCGCCGCGAGCCGCACCGGTGCCCGGAGCAGGGTGTGCCAGCTATCGCGCTGTCGGCGCGGGCTCTGTTCCGCACCCTCCCGTGAGTTGCCGCGACAGTCGCCGCTTGCGTGGTGCGCCGCAGTGCGGGAGTGAGTGCACGGCGGCGCGTGATTTGGGCAACGTTTGCGTCAGCGCTTGCGTGGCGTGCCGCAGTACGGGCGCGGGCTCTGCGCCGCGCCCTCCGGCACGGCGCGGAGGGGAGGGCCGGGCTGCCCGTTCAGGGTTTCGCGGCGGCAGCGGGTGTGGTTGAAGCGCGCGGGGAGGCGGCGGGATGCGGGTTCTGGTGACGGGGGCGGCGGGCTTCATCGGCTCGAGTGCAGCCGAGACGCTGCTCAGGCGGGGCGATGCGGTCGTCGGGGTCGACTGCTTCCTCGACTATTACCCGCGCGCGGCAAAGGAGCGGAACCTCGCCGGCATGCGCGGCAATCCCGACTTCGAGTTCATCGAGGCCGACCTCGCGAGCTGCGATCTGGTGGCTCTCCTCGAAGGAATCGATGGCGTCCTGCACTTCGCGGCGCAGGCCGGGGTGCGGGCGAGCTGGGGCCGCGATTTCGAGATCTACGCCCGGGCCAACGTGCTGGCGACACAGCGCCTGCTCGAATCCTGCCGCGAGCAGCCCCGGCCGCCGCGGGTCGTCTACTCGTCCTCGTCCTCGATCTATGGCGACGCAGCCGACTTCCCGACCACCGAGGTGACGTTGCCGCGACCGATTTCGCCCTATGGCGTGACCAAGCTCGCCGGCGAACATCTCTGCCGGCTTTACGCCGTGGGGATGGGCGTGCCGAGTATTTCATTGCGCTACTTCACGGTCTACGGGCCCCGCCAGCGCCCCGACATGGCTTTCCACCGCTTTCTGCGGGCACATCTGGCGGGAGAGCCGATCGTCGTCTTCGATGACGGAGAGCAGACGCGCGATTTTACCTTCGTCGCCGACGCCGTCGCCGCGAACCTGCGTGCGCTCGAACACGGCGAGCCCGGAGCCGCCTACAACGTGGGCGGCGGTTCGCGCGTCAGTGTCAATCATGTCCTCGACATGATCGGCGAGCTCACCGGCCGCAAGGTCGTGGTGGAGCGGCGCGAGCGCCAGAAGGGTGATGTCCGCGACACTCACGCCGATACCCGGGCCGCGACGCGCGATCTCGGCTGGACACCCGCCGTGAGTTTGCGCGAGGGGCTCACGGCCGAACTCGCCTGGGTGCGCGACGAGATGGCGCGGTCCTGAGGCCGCGCGGAGAGCTGTCATGGCGATCGAGCCGGATCTGTTGGAGCTGCTGGTCTGTCCAAAATGCAGAGGCGAGATCGTCCTCGAGGAGGACGGTCCGTCGTTGCGCTGTGACGCCTGCCGCCTACGCTACCCGATCGAGGACGATATCCCGGTCATGCTGGTGGACGAGGCGCGGCCCTTCTAGCTGGATGCCAGGTCAGCGGTCTCTGGGCCTGGACGGCCCCCGGCGGATCCTGCTCGCGCAGACGAGCTTCGCCGGCGACGTCGTTCTGACGCTGCCGCTGCACGACGCTCTGGCCGCGGCGTTTCCGGCGGCCGAGATCCACTGGCTGGTGCGACCCGCAGCGGTCGGGTTGATCGCGGCGCGGGTCGGCGTGGATCGTGTCCATATATTTGACAAGCATGGCAAGGACGCGGGCGGCGCGGGACTGCTGCGGACGAGTCGCCGGTTGCGCGCCGGTCGCTTCGATTCAGCCCTCGCCGTACAGCGCTCCTTCCGGACGGCCTTGATGCTCGCGCTGGCCGGGATCCCCTTTCGCGCCGGCTTTGCCGATGCGCCGGGGTGGTGGCTCTATCATTGCCGTGTGGCGCGCCGGGGAACTCACGCCAGTGAGCGGCTGCTCGCTCTGGCGGCGGCGCTCGGCGTCGCGCCCGAGGGTCTGTCTTTGCCGCCCCGGCTCGTGGTCGAGCCCGCGGCGGCGCGGCGGATCGACGTGCTCCTCGAACGCGAGGGGATCGCGGCCGAGGCGCGCATACTGGTCGTGGCACCGGGCTCGGTGTGGGCAACCAAACGCTGGCCCGCCGCCGCATTTGGTGCCTTGATGGTGAGTCTCGTGCCGGCGCGCTTTGACGCCGCGATCGTGGTCGGCACGGCGGGCGATCGCATCGCCTGTGGCGACGCCGTGCGCGTGGCGAGCGGCGCGCGGGTCGTGGATCTCTGCGGCCGAACCGACGCCGCCGAACTGGTGGCCCTGCTCGCCCGGGCGAGTTGTGCGGTCGCAAACGATAGCGCCGTCGGACACATCGCGGCGACACTCGACGTGCCGCTCGTGTCGATCTTCGGGCCGACCGTACCCGAGCAGGGTTTCGCGCCGCGTGGCGCGCACGTGCGGGTGGTCGGACTCCCGCTCGGATGCCGCCCGTGCTCGCGCCACGGCACGGCGCGCTGCCCGCTCGGCACGCACGCCTGCATGGTTGATCTCGATGTCGCTGACGTGCGCGAGGCTCTGCTCGCGGGACTCGAGCCACCTCAAGGTGGGCAGGTGACGGGATGAGCGCGCCTGCGCCTGTGTTCCTGGTCGCGAGCGCCGAGGATACGGCAGCACTCGCCGCGATCGGGCCGGTGCTCGAGGTGGGCGACGATCTGCCCGGTCGGCTGGCGTCGCTGGCGGCCGAGGGCCCGGTGGTTTGGGTCCCGGCCCGCACACGGCCCGACGCGGCGGCTCTTGACGAACTTTGTGCGTGGCTAGCCCGCGAGACACAGTCGCCGTGCGGCGCCGTGGCACCGCGCCGCCTGCGCTGTGGGGCGGGGCATGTGAGCTTGCCGGGTGGGGTCATCGCCGTGCGGGCGCCCGGCGTGCGATTGCTGCGCGGGCGGCTCGATGGGCGCGGTCTCGCCACCTGTCGGCTCGCGCGAGCGTGGTGGGTCGACGCACCGCTCGGACTCGCCGAGCATCTCGATGCCATCGATCGCGAGAGCACTCAGGTGGCGGCACTGCGTCGGGCCTGTCGCGAGACGCCGCGCTGGCCGGAGCTGGTCTGGCCGCTGCTGCGCGGGTTGCCCGGCCTGGTGCGGGCCGGCGACGCGCGGCGCGCGCTCCTGACGCGCCTGTTGCTCGAGGGTTATGGCGAGATCCTCGCCGCCGTCAAGCTTAAGGAATTGGCGCTGCTCCGGGGGGACCCGAGATGAAGCCGCCCGCGGGCTGGCGCGCCGCGGCGCCGGGCTTGTTCGTGGTGCGCGGTGGGCCCGCTGCGGCTGTAACTGCCGGCTGGTTTGACCCGTTGGCGGGCCACTCCGTCGAGGGGGGGCGCGGCACGACGCGCTGGATCGACGCTCCCGTTGGCCCAATATTCGTGCGGGGCTACCGCCACGGGGGATTCCTCGGCCGGTGGCTTGGCGGGGTGTACGGTCCGGGCACACCGCGGCCGCTGCGCGAGATCGCGGCGCTCACGCGGGCGCGGGCCGCCGGGGTTCTCGCGCCCGAGCCGCTGGCTGCTCACGTCGTGGATTTGGGCCTTGGCGTCGGACGCTGGCGGTTCTACCGGGCTGGTCTGGCGACGGCCGGGATCGAGGGGCGCCGCCCGCTCTCCCTGGCGCTGCGCTCTGCCTCGCCGGCGCAGCGTCTGCTGTGGCTTGACGCGGTCGGCGATGCGGTGGCAGCCCTCCATGCCGCAGGTGTCCACCACCGCGATCTCAACGTGAGCAACCTGCTCGCTGCCGCGGAGCCTGGCGAGCGCATCGCGGTTCTCGATTTCGACCGGGCGCGCGTCGCCCGCGGGCCGCTCGGCGGGCTGTCGCGGTGGTGGGCCTTGCGGCGGCTCGCGCGTTCGATCGGTGGGCTCGGTCTGCCCGAATTCGACCACGGAATCGTCCGCGCTCGTCTGGCCACGCGCTTGCGCCCGCGCGCGCGCGGCAGCACGGGCGAGGCGGATGCGGCCGAGCTGGCACTGGCGGCGGCCTTCGATGGTGCCCTCTCGCCGGCGGTGGATGTGCTCAAATCGAACCCACGTCGCGCGACCGTGCGCGTCCGCCTGGGCACGGGTTCGGTGGTGGTCAAGGCGGTGCGCCGGCCACGGCTTTGGCTCGGTGTCCTCGCCCGATGGGGATGGACTCCGGCGGGACGCCAGGTGCGGGCGGCGCGGGCACTTTCGGGGCGCGGCTTCCGCGTGCCCGAGCCGCTCGCGCGTCGGGAGATCACCACTCCTGGTCTGCCCGCGGCGAGTTGTGTGATCGCGACCGACCTCGAGGCAGGAGAGAGCTTGCTCGTGCGGGCTCGCCGGGCCGATGCCCGGGGCCGGCGCCGGCTGGCCCGTGATCTCGGTCGATATGTCGGGGCGCTCCATCGCGGCGGCGTCTGGATCGCCGATCTCAAGTACGACAATGTGCTCGTGGAGAACGGCGGGTTCGTCGTGACCGACCTCGATCGGGTTCGGCTCTGGTCGCGGCCGGTGCCGCTCCGGCGGGCGCTGCGCAATCTGGTTCAGCTTGAATGGCGACTCGGCTGGGAGGCGACGCCGCGCGAGCAGCTCCTCTTCCTCGCAGAATGGCGGCGGGCGGCAGGCGTTGCCCTCAGGCCACAGCCCCTGCTGCGCGCCTTCCGGGCGCTGCGACGGCGCGAGCGGGTCCGGATCGTGGGGCGGCGCGAGGGGCGGGTGCTGGCCGATCCGGGAGACCGCGCGTCGGTGACGGCGATCGTGATCTGCGGCAACGAGGCGGCCCATATCCGCGATTGTCTCGAGAGCCTCGCCTGGTGTGACGAAATCGTTGTTGTTGACTCCTTCTCGACCGATGGCACCTTTGATATCGCGTGCGCGCTGGCGACGCGGGTCGTCCGGCGACCGTGGTCGGGTTACGTCGCGCAGAAAAGTCATGCCCTTTCGCTCGCGACCCGCGCCTGGGTGCTCAACGTCGATGCCGATGAGCGCGTTTCTCCCGAGCTGCGCCGCCGCCTGGAACGTCTGCTCGCCGACGACGGCGCCGGCTACGATGGTTTCGCCATCCCGCGACTGGTGCACTATCTCGGCCGCTGGTGGACGGCCGGTGGCTGGTACCCCGGTCGCCGCCTGCGCTTCTTTCGGCGTGAGGTGGCGTCGTGGGGCGGCACCGATCCGCACGAACACGTCAACGTCGACGGCGCGATCGGGCGGGTCCGGGAGCCCCTCTGGCATTTTACGTACGACGACGTCTCCGACCACGTCCGCCAGATGAACCGGCTCACCGAATGGTCCCGCGGTGGCCGTGCGCCGACGCTGGTGCAGCTCGTCCTGCGGCCGCTGACGCGGGTCGTGCGCTCGTTCTTGTGGCGCGGGGGCTTCCGCTTCGGCTTCGAGGGGCTCTTTGTCGCGGTCAGTTCGGGCATTTACGCGCACCTCAAATATGCCAAGCGGGCCGAGCCCGGCGGCGAGCGCGAGGGCTGAGTGCGGATCGTTCACGTCGATCCGGAAATCGGCTGGCGCGGTGGCGAGAGTCAGGTGCTGGCGCTCATGCGCGAACTGCGCCGGGCCGGCCACACTTCGTTTCTGGCCGCACCGAGAGGTGGCGAGCTGGCCCGGCGCGCTGCGGCAGACGCCTTCGAGGTGGCTGACGTACCCTGCCGGTTCGGGCACGATCCGGTTGCGGGGTTGGCGCTGCGGCGCTTGTGTCGGGGGCAAAATACAGACGTCGTCCACGTCCACACGGCGCGGGCGCTCACCTTCGTGCGCGCGGCACCCCGCCGCGTGGTCCGGGTGCTCACGCGGCGCATGGACACGCCGCCGCGCGGCGCCGGTCCCTACGTCCGCTGGCTCTATGACGGGCTTGACGAGATTGTCGCGATCTCCGAGGCGGCGCGGCGCGGTCTCGTCATGCGGGGTATCGCCGGGAGCGGGATCACGCTGGTGCCGAGCGGCGTCGATACCCAGGTCTTTCAGGCTCGCCCGGCCGCCATGGCGCGCGCCGAACTGGGCCTCGACGACGGTTTCTGGCTCGCGATCGTGGGAGGTCTGCACGCGCGCAAGGGGCACGCTGTTCTGCTTGACGCGCTGTCCCGGCTCGACCCGGCGCGGCGCGCTGGAGTGGGGCTGCTCATCGCCGGCACCGGCCCCGAGGAAGCCCGGCTCCGCGAGCGTGCCCGTGCGCTAGGTCTCGCACCGATGGTGCGCTGGCTCGGTGAGGTCGCCGACGTCGGCGCGGTGCTGAGCGCGGCCGATCTCGTGCTGCAACCCTCCCTCGCCGAGGGCCTCGGCGTGGCGGTCCTCGAGGCCATGGCCTGCGGCCGAGCAGTGGTTGCGAGTGCTGTGGGCGGGCTCAGCGAGACCATCCGCGACGGCCGCGAGGGGCTGCTCGTGCCACCGGGGGACGCGGGCGCGCTGGCGCAGGCTCTCGTGGTCTGCATCGACGGACCCGAGCGACGGATCGAGTTCGGGGCAGCGGGCCGCGCGCGTGCACTCGAGTTCTCGACCGCCCGGATGGCGGCCCGAACGCTCTCGGTGTACGAACGCGCGCTGGCCCGGCAAGCTGCGGGCCCGGACGCGTCACGGTGAATCGCCGAAGATTGGACACCCTGCTCGCGGCCTTCCGCCGGGTCCGCATCGTCGTGATCGGCGACGTGATGCTCGACCGGTTCGTCTGGGGCTCGGTCGAGCGGATCTCCCCGGAGGCACCGGTGCCGGTGGTGCACGTCTCGCGCCAGAGCGTCCATCCCGGTGGCGCCGGCAATGTCGTGGCCAATATTTCGGCACTGGGTGGTCGGGTCGAAGTGGTCGGGCTGGTCGGGGCCGACAGCGCCGGACGCGAGCTGCGGGCCGGACTCGCCGCGCTGGGGGCGGGGGTGGCCGGGATCGTCGCCGACCGGCGCGTCGTATCGACCGAGAAGACGCGCATCATTGCGCACGGCCAGCAACTCGTCCGCTTCGACCACGAGACGCCGGAGCCCCCGGCACCGGCGGTGGCACGGGTGGCGCGCGCGGCACGGGCACTTCTGGCGGGGGCCGACGCCGTGGTGGTGTCCGATTACGGCAAGGGAGCGGTGGGGCCGGCGCTGCTGGCAACGCTCGCGGCCGAGAAGGAGCAGCGCGGCTTCGTCTACGTGATCGATCCCAAGGCGAAGAACTACGGCGCCTACCGGGGCGCGAGCCTTGTCAAGCCAAATGCCATGGAAGCGGCACAGGCCGCCGGTATCGCCCTGCGTGACGGCGAGGCTCTGGACGAGGCGGGCCGGATCCTCGTCGAGCGCTGGCAGTGCGAGGGGCTCCTGATCTCGCGCGGCGAACAGGGCATGAGTCTCTACCGCGATGGTCGCGCCGCCCGGCACTTTCCCACCGCAGCGCGCGAGGTCTTCGACGTCACGGGCGCGGGGGATACGGCCATCGCGGTCGCCTCGCTGGTGCTGGCGGCCGGGGGTTCGCACGAGGAGGCGGCCTTGCTCGCCAACCGAGCCGCCGGGGTGGTGGTCGGCAAGGTCGGGACGGCGACCGTCTCGCCGGCCGAACTGCGGACGGCGCTGGCGCCGGTCCGCCGTGGGGCGGGGCAACGATGAAGAGCATGACGGGCTTTGGGCTGGCAACGGTTGGTGCGGGACTCGAGCGCTGGACAGCCGAGGCCCGCTCCGTCAATTCCCGTTTTTTGGAACTCAAGTTGGTGCTCCCGCGCGAGCATCAGGACCTCGAGCACGACCTGCGCGAGGGCCTGCAAGCCAAGCTCTCCCGCGGCCGGGTCGATGTTGCCGTGCGGCGCGAGGGCACGGCAGCGGTCGCTCGCCGTGCCGAGATCGATCTCGAGGGGGCGGCCGCGCGGCTTGGCGCTTGGCGACGCTTGCAACGCGAACTCAAGGTGCCGGGCGAGATCGATCTCGCTTTCCTCCGCGAGATCGCGGCTGACGCCGTACGCAGCACGGAGGTGCCGCGTGATCGCAAGGCGGAGCGGGCGCTCATATCCCGCGCCGTGGCGGCCAGTGTGGCGGCTCTCGAGAAGGACCGGGCGCGCGAGGGCCGCCACCTCTCGGCCGAGCTGCGGCGTCTCCTCGGCGAGCTTGGGCGCTTGCACGGCAATTGCGTCCAACTCGCCGCCGGGATGCGGGGCACCTTCACGGCGCGTCTGGAGAAACGGCTCGCGACGCTGCTGGCAGATGCCGGCCTCGAAGCGAGCCGACTCGTCACCGAGGTCGCTCTCCTGGTCGAGCGGAGCGACATCGCCGAGGAACTCGCCCGCCTCGACGCTCACATCGAGGCTTTCCGGGCGCTTTTGCGTGAGCGCGAGCCGGTCGGCAAGCGCATCGAGTTTCTGCTCCAGGAGATCCACCGCGAGGTGAATACGATCGGCTCGAAGGCGAACCATCTCCCCCTCACGCAGGCGGTTCTGGAGGCGAAGGCGGTGGTCGAGAAGCTGCGCGAGCAGGCGGCCAACGTGGAGTGATCGATGCGACGGCTCGACCGGCGACGCGGTATCCTCTTCGTCGTGTCCGCTCCATCGGGCGGTGGCAAGACCACGTTGGTCCGCCGTGCGCTCGGAAACGACCTGAGCCTCGAACTCTCGGTCTCGTGCACGACGCGACCCCCGCGCGACGGCGAGGTCGATGGTCGCGACTACCACTTCGTGTCACCTACGGAGTTCGAGGTCCGGCGCGCGGCCGGCGGCTTCGTCGAGTGGGCCGAAGTCTTCGATCACGCTTACGCGACGCCACGCGGCCCGCTCGACGCCGCCATCGGCGCGGGCCGTGACATCCTGCTCGACGTGGACGTGCAGGGCGCCCGGTCGCTGCGCCGGGCCTATGGCACCGATGCGGTCGCCATCTTCGTCGTTCCGCCCTCGCGCACAGCACTCGAGGAGCGCCTGCGCAGGCGCGGCACCGATGCCGAGACCCAGGTCCGTCGCCGGCTCGAGCGCGCCGCGGTCGAGGTCGCCGCAGCGTCGGAAGCGGGGATCTATGACTACCTGGTGGTCAACGATGACCGTGACGAAGCGGCGGGGGATCTGTTCGCGATCGTCCGCGCCGAGCGCCTGCGGCTCGGTCGCCGGGGGGCTGTCGCACTCGACTGACACGCTCGGCACTCCCCTGGACGGACCGCGGCGATCTCGGCGCTGGCTCGGCTTTCCTCGATCCTGCTAGATTCCAGGTGTGAAGCTCGACGGATTGATCCACCGCGTCGAGTCCTATCTGCCGGGAGCGGACGTGGACGTGCTGCGCCGTGCGTACGCTTTCTCGGCCGAGAAGCACGTCAACCAGAAGCGTGCTTCGGGCGAGCCTTACGTCTCGCATCCGCTGGCCGTCGCGGGTCTCGTGGCCGACCTGCGGCTCGACGTGCCGAGTCTCGCGACAGCCCTCCTGCACGACACGGTCGAGGACACGCTGACCACGCTCGATCACATCCGCGCTGATTTTGGCGAGGAAGTCGCGGATCTGGTCGACGGTGTGACCAAGATTGGCCGGATCAACTTCGCCAGCCGCGAGGAGCACCAGGCCGAGAATCTGCGCAAGATGATCCTCGCGATGAGCCGCGACCTCCGGGTCGTGCTGATCAAGCTCGCCGACCGCACCCACAACATGCGCACGCTCGATGGGCTGCCGGTCGAGCGTCAGGAGAAGGTCGCCCAGGAGACGCTCGACGTCTACGCGCCGTTGGCGCACCGGCTCGGCATCGCGTGGATGAAGGGCGAGATGGAGGACAGCGCTCTCCGCGCTCTTCATCCCGAGGTCTACCACCAGCTCAAGCGCATGGTCTCGAAGAAGAAGACCGAGCGCGAGCGCTACATCCGCAACGTACAGTCCTCCCTCAAGCGCAAGCTCGAGGAAGCGGGGATCGAGGCAGAGGTTTCGGGGCGACCCAAGCATTTCTACTCGATCTACGAGAAGATGCGCCGCCAGAATCTGCTTTACGAACAGGTCTTCGACCTGGTCGCCTTCCGGGTCGTCGTCGATTCCGTGCGCGAGTGTTACGAGGCGCTCGGTATCGTCCATGCCAACTGGACGCCGGTGCCGGGCCGCTTCAAGGACTACATCGCCCTGCCCAAGGCCAACGGCTACCAATCGCTGCACACCGCGGTCGTCGGCCCCGACACCCAACGTATCGAGGTGCAGATCCGTACCCGCGATATGCACCGCGTGGCGGAGGAAGGGGTCGCCGCGCACTGGCGCTACAAGGACGGCGCGGGCACCGAGCTTGCCGACGTGCAGCGCTTTTCGTGGTTGCGCCAGATGGTGGAGTGGCAGCAGCAGGTCAGCGACCCGCACGATTTCCTGCACGGTTTCAAGGAGAGCCTCTTCGGCGAGGAGGTCTGGGTTTTCACGCCCAAGGGGGATCTGCGCCACTTTCCCCAGGGGGCGACGGTGATCGATTTCGCCTACCGCATCCACTCGGAGGTCGGGCACAACTGCACGGGCGCCCGCGTCGGCGGGCGTCTCGTCCCGCTGCGCTACGTCCTGCAGAACGGCGACACCATCGAGATCATCACGACGCGGCGACAGACGCCCTCGCGCGACTGGTTGAAACTGGTCGTGACGCCGCGCGCCAAGGAGAAGATTAGGGCATGGCTGCGCGGGCAGCAGGCCGCCCGCAGTCAGGAGGTGGGCCGCGCGATCCTCGAGCGCGATCTGCAGCGCCACGGCATCGATCTCGGCCGCCTCGAATCCGACGGCACGCTGGAGAGGGTGGCCCTCGAACTCGGCGTGGCCGACCTCGCGACGCTGGTGGCGGAGATCGGTTACGGCCGGCGCGCGGTGTCGGATGTGCTGGCGCGGGTGGCGCCGGGCGTCCACCCGGCCCCCGAGCGCGCGCCGGGCCGACTCCAGGAATTGCTCCGGCTGGTCGGCCGGCGCGGCAGCGCCGAGGGCGTACGTGTCAGCGGCCTGCCCGAGGTGTTGATCCGCTTTGCCCGCTGCTGCGATCCGCTGCCGGGCGAGGACATCATCGGTTTCGTGACGCGAGGGCGCGGCGTCACCGTGCACGTGATGGACTGTCCCCGGGCGCTGGAGGCGGACCCGATCCGGCGTCTGGACTGCGTCTGGGACGGTGCCGCGGAGACCGCCCGGCCGGTGCGGCTGGAGGTTCTGGTGGCGAACGAGCCGGGGCAATTGGCGGCGATCAGCCGGGTGCTGGCACAGGCCGGGATCGACATCCGCAAGGCGGAGGCGCGTACCGTGGCCGAGGACAAGGCGCTCTTCACCTTCGAGATCCTGGTGCACCATGCCGATGAACTGCGGCGCGTCCGCCGGGCCTTGACGCGGCTCAAGAGTGTGGTGCGGGTCGATCGCCTGCGGGTCTGATGATGTTTCACCTTGACTGGAGGGTCGCGCGTGCGGGGTGTCTCCGCGCGACCGGGGCGGGACAGGTGTTTCTCCCGTCCGGGCGCGACCTCGGGGTCGCGGAGCGCGTCTCCTCACTGGCCTCATCCTTGGTTGTCAGGGCGTGGCGGTAGGGATAGAGACCGTGCCGCTTGGGGAGGGGAGAGCCGTGACACGACAGGGGCAGGGGGCTGGTCTTGGAAGGGGTCGCGCGGTGGCGGGGACGGACTGGCGTCCGGCGGGCGGCCCCGGGCCGCGGTCGTGGTCGGGTACTGTGCTCGCGGCGGCGCTGCTCGGCGCCTGCGGAGGCGCGGGTCGTCCCCAGCTGCCTCCGCCCGAGGTGGTCGTCGCTCCGGCCGAGGTGCGCGACGTGCCGATCGTCGAGGAGTGGGTCGGCACCACCGTGGGCTACGTCAATGCCGGGATCCAGCCGAAGGTGGAGGGCTATCTGCTGACGCAGAGCTACCGCAACGGTGCGTTCGTCAAGGCGGGTGAGCCGCTCTTCCAGATCGACCCGCGCCAGTTCGAGGCCGCGCTCGGCGAGGCCGAGGGGCAGCTCGGCCAGGCCGAGGCCGCGCTCGGGAAGAGCACGATCGACGTCAATCGCTTCCGTCCGCTAGTGCCGAAGGGGGCCGTGAGCCGCCAGGAACTCGACGATGCCGTCCAGACCCAACTCGCCAATCTGGCGCAGGTGCGACAGGGGCGGGCAAACGTCGACCAGGCCAAGCTCAACCTCGGCTGGACCAAGGTCGTCTCGCCGATCGACGGCGTGGCGGGCATCGCGGTCGCCCAGATCGGTGATCTCGTCGGGCCCGCGACGACCTTGACCACCGTCTCCCAGCTCGATCCGATCAAGGTCGAGTTCCCGATCACCGAGGCCCAGTACCTGCGCTTCAATCAAGATATCAACCGGAACGAACAGGGCAAGGCAGGAGCACCGCCACCGCCGGTGCGCCTGACCCTGACCAATGGACAGAAGTACGAGCACGAGGGGCGCTTCATCGCTGCCAACCGTCAGGTCGACCCGCGCACGGGCACGATCGTGATCCAGGCCGAGTTCCCCAACCCGGTGGCGCTGCTGCGGCCCGGTCTTTTCGCCCGGGTCAGTGCGGCCACGACGGTCGAGAGAAACGCGGTCGTCATTCCACAGCGCGCCGTCAGCCAGTCCCAGGGCGGTGCCCAGGTCTTCGTCGTGGGAGACAAGGACGTGGTCGAGTTGCGCCGAGTCGTGCTTGGCCCGGGCTGGGAGAACTCGTGGATCATCAGCGCCGGGCTGCGCGGTGGAGAGCGGGTCGTGGTCGAGGGATTGCAGAAGGTCCGGCCGGGCGAGCCGGTCGCGCCGAAGCCAGCGCCCGCGCCCACGACCGACGCAAAGGCTGCCGGGGGATCACCCCACGTCGCGGCAAAGCAGGGCTGAAGCCTCGTGTCTGCCTTCTTCGTTCGCCGGCCGATCGTCGCGATGGTCATCGCGATCCTGATGACCCTCGGTGGCACCGTTGCCGCGATCAGCTTGCCGATCGCGCAGTTCCCGAACATCGCACCGCCGGTCATCCAGCTCACGGCAACCTACACGGGAGCCGACGCGCTCACCGTGCAGCAGTCGGTGGCGACGCCGATCGAACAGCAGATGAGCGGCGTCGAGGGCATGACCTACATGTACTCGATCAACGCCAACACCGGCGCGATGAACCTCTACGTCAACTACGATCTCGCGAGCGACCCCAACATCGACCAGGTCCTGGCGCAGATGCGCTACTCGCAGGCGGCCTCGCAGCTGCCCTTCGAAGTCCAGCAGCAGGGGGTCACGATCAGGCAGTCGGCGACGAGCCCGCTCGCGCTCTTCTCGCTCTCTTCGCCCGACGACAGCTACGACGCCCTGTTCCTCGCCAACTACGGCTACATCAACATCTACGATCAGATGTCGCGCGTTCCGGGCGTCGGTCAGGTGCTGATCTTCGGCTCGGCGCAGTACGCGATGCGGATGTGGGTCAGCCCTGATGTTCTCGCGCGCTACCAGATTACGGTGCCCGAACTCCTGCAGGCGATCGAGGACCAGAACAAGGTCAACCCGGCAGGTCAGATCGGCGGTGAACCGGTCCCGGCGGGGCAGGAATTTACCTTCGCTGTCAGCGCGCAGGGGCGGCTCTCGACGCCCGAGGAGTTCGGTGACATCGTTGTGCGCGCCAACTCCGACGGCTCCCTGCTCCGAATGCGGGATGTGGCGCGGATCGAACTTGGCGCGCAGCAGTATCAGATGATCGGCCGGCTCTCGGGCCGCCCGGCCGCGATCATCGCGATCTACCAGTCGCCCGGCAGCAACGCGCTCCAGACGATGGCGGCAGCGCGCGAGCTGATGGACGACCTCGCCAGTCGCTTCCCCGCCGGGCTCGCCTACCAGGTCTCGCTCGACACCACGCTCGCGGTCTCGGAGGGCATCAGCGAGATCGTGAAGACGATGTTCGAGGCTCTGGTCCTGGTGATTCTCGTGGTCTTCGTCTTCCTCCAGGGCTGGCGGGCGACGCTGATCCCGCTGCTCGCCGTGCCGGTGTCGCTGGTCGGAACCTTCGTGCTCTTCCCGATGCTCGGCTTCTCGATCAACACGCTCTCCCTCTTCGGGCTGGTCCTGGCGATCGGGCTCGGGGTGGAGGAT
>SXGT01381946.1_pt1 | contig 17496 bp, 20 predicted proteins | sample 3176221 | NCBI WGS metagenome assembly SXGT01 (sample SAMN11356862, study PRJNA531348) | freshwater metagenome | isolation source: freshwater sample F1-120 | place: China: Fuxian Lake, Yuxi | collected 2017-12-25
AACCCACCAACCACCTTGATCTGGACGCGGTTCTGTGGCTTCAGGATTGGCTGGCGCGCTATCCCGGTACCCTGTTGCTGATTTCCCATGACCGGGATTTTCTGGATGATGTGGTCGATCACATTCTGCATATTGAACAGCAGACGGTCAGCCTGCATACCGGCAACTATTCTGCCTTCGAGGTACGCCGGGCCGAGGCACTGGCCCAGCAACAGGCCGCCCACGCAGCCCAGCAGCGCGAACTGGCCCGCATTCAGTCCGTCGTTGACCGGTTCCGGGCTCAGGCCACCAAGGCCCGTCAGGTGCAGAGTCGGCTGAAGGCTCTCAATCGCATGTCACTGATTGCCCAGGCCCAGGCGGATTCGCCGTTCCATTTCAGCTTTCTGCCGCCACTCAAATTGCCCTCGCCCCTGCTCAAACTGGATGAGGCCGCCGTCGGCTACCCCGAACGCCCCTTGCTGGAAGGACTCCGCTTCACCCTGAATCCGGGTGATCGCATCGCCCTGCTGGGTGCCAACGGGGCCGGCAAATCATCCCTGATAAAAACCCTGGCCGGGAGTCTGCCCCTGTTACAGGGAGAACGTCTGGAAGCCCAGGAGCTACGCATCGGCTATTTTGCCCAGCATCAACTGGAGCAGCTCAACCCTGACTGGGGTGCCTTAAAACATCTGCAGGTACTGGATCCGGCGGCCACTGAACGGGATCTGCGCGGCTTCATTGGCGGATTCGGGTTCAGTGGCGACCGCGCCCTGGAGCCGGTGGCTCCCTTTTCCGGTGGCGAAAAGGCCCGCCTGGCCCTGGCCCTGCTGATTTACCGCAAACCCAATCTGCTATTGCTGGACGAACCCACCAACCACCTGGATCTCAACACCCGTGACGCCCTGGGCATGGCCCTGCAGGACTACCCTGGAGCCCTGGTAGTGGTTTCCCATGACCGCCACCTGCTGCGTAGCGTCACCGACGATTTGTGGCTGGTGGCCGATGGTCAGGTTCAGCCGTTTGACGGTGATCTGGACGACTACGCCCGCTGGCTGGGCAGTCGCCGCAATACGGCCCTGAACGATGCGGCAACCGAAACCACCGGTCACGAACGCAAGACCGTCCGCAAGGCAGCCGCCGACCGGCGCAAGCAACTCAAACCACTCCAGAGTGCCGTGGACAAGGCCGAACTACGGCTGAACCAACTGGCCAGCGAGCGTAAAAAACTGGAGGATTGCCTGGCCGATCCGGCCCTCTATACCGACGACCGGGATAGCAAGCAACGTCTGGCCGGGCTTATCGCCGACAAACACCGCCTTGACCAGGCACTGGCAGCCACTGAAACCGACTGGCTTGAAGCCAGCACGGCTCTGGAACTGGCTTTACAATGAACCCAACCCGTTCAAACGCACCATGCCCCTGATTCGACTGCTACTGCAACTCTGCCTTTTCCGCAAAGGCCCCCAGGATGTCCCGGCCTCGCCGCTGTTGCTGGGAATCGGTTTGACCTTCTACCTGCTGGCAGGCATTCTGCTGCTGGGGCTGGAAACCGGTTGGCAGGACGGTTTACTGCGTACGCTGACCGAAGCCCTGCTGCTGGGCGGATTCCTCTGGACCATCCTGAGCCTGATGAACAAACGCCCCCGCCTGCTGCAAACCGCCATCAGTGTCTACGCCTGTGACGCCCTGGTCAGCAGTCTGGCCCTGCCGTTACTGTTGCTGATGGCTTCGGTTCCAGAGGCCCGACCGGCCTACCTGGTACTGCTCGGACTGATGCTCTGGCACTGGGTCATTCTGGGACACATCCTGCGCCATGCGGTGTCGGTGCGCTGGATACAGGGCATCGGCCTGGCCCTGGCCTACATGGTACTGAGCTATCGCATCATGTCAGTACTTTTTCCTGCGGCTGCGGCCTGATTTTGCCACCCCACCCGCCACGCAATGGCCTATTCCGTTAATACTCCGTGGTATTTATCTGCCATTCAGGACTTGCCAAATCACGGTGCCATCCCAAAATAACGGGGCGCGGCTAAAGGCCACGCCGGTCTTCCGCCCTGCCCTTCCCCATCAATTTTTCTGGATATCCGCTCCCATGCTCAGTATCAACGACATCCACGTTCAGGTGGACGATAAACCCATACTCAACGGCATTACCCTCACCGTCAACCCGGGCGAAGTACATGCCATCATGGGCCCGAACGGTTCCGGCAAAAGCACCCTGTCCAATGTTCTGGCCGGGCGTCCGGGTTATCAGGTCACCGCCGGCAGCATTCGCTACCAGGGCCAGGACCTCCTCACCATGAAACCGGAGGAGCGAGCCCGGGCTGGCCTGTTTCTGGCGTTCCAGTACCCGGTCGAAAGTCCCGGCGTCAGCAACATCTATCTGCTCAAGGCAGCCCTGAATGCCCTGCGTAAAAGCCGGGGCCAGACCGAAGTCGACGCCATGGATTTTCTTGCCCTGGTCAAAAGCAAGATCAAAACCGTCAACCTGGACGAATCGTTTCTATATCGGGGCATCAACGAAGGTTTTTCCGGCGGTGAAAAAAAACGTAACGAAATCCTGCAGATGGCCATACTGGAGCCATTGCTGTGCATTCTCGATGAAACCGATTCCGGTCTCGACATTGATGCCCTCAAACAGGTGGCTGACGGGGTGAATGCCCTCCGAACCCCTGAGCGTTCCTTTATTCTGGTTACCCACTACCAACGGTTGCTTGATTACGTCCAGCCCGATCAGGTGCATGTACTGGCAGGTGGCCGCATCGTCCGCACGGGTGGCCCGGAGCTGGCACTGGAACTCGAAGCCAAAGGCTACGGCTGGATTGAACACCTGCCCAGGGAGACCGGCCCATGAACCACAGCCTCACCCTGGATACCCGCCTGCACGACAGAATCCCCCACCTGCCTGGCCACCGGCTTGACTGGATGAACCAGTTCCGCCAGGAGCGGCTGGCTGCCTTTACCACGACTGATCCTGGCGGCAAACAGGACAAACAATGGCACCTGTCAGCCGCAGCGGCAGCGGATGCCACCGACCCGCCACACCTCGACCCGGCCTGGCTGGAACGCTATCGCCTGCCGGATGTATTCAGTCTGGTATGGGTTGATGGCGTATTTTGCCCGCACTACTGCGTGCGTGAAGGCTTGCCGGCGGGCGTATGCCTCAAGAGCCTCGACGAACTGAGCGACGCCGAACTGACCGAACTCCGCCCGGATCTGACCCAACCCGGTCTGCAGGAGGCCGATGCGCTGATGAACTGGAATCTGGCCTGGCTGCAGAGCGGCGCGTTTTTGCGGATACCCGAGCGGGTTCATCTGGAAAAGCCGGTACAACTGCTTTGCATCACCACCGCCCCGGTCGGGCTGGTTTCACTGCGGCACGTCATCCGGCTGGGCCGGAACAGCCGTGCCACCCTGATCCACACCCAGACCGGGCAAGCCGGTGCCAGCGGCACAACCGGCGAAACCACCGCCATCTGGCTGGAGCAAGCGGCGGTTCTGGCACACTACAGCCTGCAAACCCAACCGGCCACCGCCCGCCATTTTGCCCGTCTCGACGTGGCAACCGACACCGGAGCCTGCTTCCACCAGCATCATCTGGCACTGGGGGCCGCCCGCGCCCTCACTGACATCCAGATCAGGGCCGCCGACCAGGTTAGCTGTGAACTGAACGGCCTGTTTTATGCCGACGGCAACCGCCAGACTGCCATCTACACCCGGGTGCAACAGGCGGGTTCGCAGGGGATCACCCGGGAAACCTACCGGGGTATCGCCACTGACAAGGCTCACGGCGTATTTGAAGGCCTGTTACAGTTACAGCCTGACGTCCGCAAAATCACCGCCACCCTGCAGAACCGTAACCTGCTGCTCTCACCCCAGGCTCAAATCGACAGCCGCCCCCAACTGGAAATCAACGCCGAGGATGTGCAGTGTTCACACGGGGTGACGGTCGGACAACTGGACGAAGATGCGGTGTTTTTCCTGGTATCACGCGGATTGTCCGAGGCGGAAGCCCGCACCCTGCTGAGTTTTGCCTTTGCCAATGAGATCATCGGTAAAATTCCGCTGACCGCCTGCCGTGACCAGGCCCGCCAGGCTTTCCTTGCCGCCCTGCCCCAAGCCGACATTCATCAGGACTGGTTATGACCACAGCAACCGAAAGGGCCGGATATCCCCTGGAACGTATCCGTAACGATTTTCCCATCCTCCAGCAAAGCATCCACGGTCACCCGCTGGCCTACCTGGACAATGCCGCCAGCACCCAGAAACCCCGGGCCGTCATCGACTGCATCCGTACGGTCTATGAAACGGATTATTCCAACGTACACCGTGGCGTCCACAGTCTGAGCCAGCGGGCCACCGACCGCTACGAAGCAGCCCGGTGCCGGTTGCAGGCTTTTCTCAAGGCACGTCACAGCCACGAAATCATTTTTGTGCGCGGTGCCACCGAGGGCATCAACCTGGTGGCCCAGAGCTTTGGCCGCAGCCACCTAAAGGCTGGCGATGAAATCCTCATCACCGCCATGGAGCATCACGCCAACATTGTGCCCTGGCAAATGCTCTCGGAACAGATCGGCACCCGCCTGGTGGTGGCTCCGATTGACCGGCAGGGCGAACTGCAACTGGACGCACTGATCGACCGGCTGTCAGCCAAAACCCGTCTGGTTGCCGTGACCCAGGTATCCAATGCCCTCGGCACCATCAACCCGGTCAGGGAGATCATCGAACAGGCCCACGCCCGGGGTATCCCGGTACTGGTGGACGGTGCCCAGGCCGTGCCACACCTGGCGGTGGACATGACGGCACTGGATTGCGATTTTTACGTCCTGTCCGGGCACAAACTGTACGGGCCGTCCGGCATAGGCGTACTGTACGGCAAGGAACAGTGGCTCAAGGCCATGCCGCCTTATCAGGGCGGTGGCGACATGATCCGCCGGGTTACCTTTGAGAAAACCGAATACAACGGTTTGCCGTACAAGTTTGAGGCCGGTACGCCCAACATTGTCGACACCATCGCCCTGGGAGCGGCAGTGGATTATCTGGAAGCCATCGGCCTGGACGCCATCGCCGCCCACGAGGCAGAACTGCTGGCGTATGCGACCCGCCGGGCCCTGGAGATTCCCGGACTGACCCTGATCGGCACCGCCCGTCACAAGGGTGCCATTCTGTCGTTTACCCTTGATCGCATCCATCCCCATGACATCGGCACCCTGCTGGACATGCAGGGTATTGCCATCCGGGCCGGTCACCACTGCGCCATGCCGGTGATGGATTTTTTTGGTGTGCCCGCCACGGCCCGAGCCTCCTTTGGCCTCTACAACACGTTGGCCGAGGTTGATGCCCTGATGGACGGCCTCGGCGAAATCATTAAGGTATTCCGCTAATGCTTGACTCAATCCGCGATCTGTACCAGGAAGTGGTATTTGACCACAACCGCAATCCACGCAACTTCCGGGTCATGGCCGATGCCAACCGCACCGTCGAAGGCTACAACCCGCTGTGTGGTGACCGCATCACCCTGTACGTGAAAATCGGTGAGACCGGCATCATTGAAGACGTCAGTTTTCAGGGAGCCGGTTGTGCCATTTCCACCGCCTCGGCCTCACTCATGACCGAAATCGTGCGCGGCCAGACTGAACAGGAGGCGGAACACCTGTTCAACCTGTTTCACCGCATTACCACCGGCCAGGATGACAGCCTGGATCCAGCCACCCTTGGCAAACTGGCGGTACTGGCGGGAGTCAGGGCGTATCCGGCCCGGGTCAAATGCGCCACCCTGCCCTGGCATTCGCTGCAATCAGCCCTGAAAAACCAAGCCGACACGGTTTCGACTGAATAACCCGGCCCCTTACCGGTGCTGGTTTTTTGCCACGAAAGCGGGTTCGGTGGATGCGCTTCGCCGGGAGCGGGTTCGGTGGATGCGCTTCGCCGGGAGCGGGTTCGGTGGATGCGCTTTGCCGGGAGCGGGTTCGGTGGATGCGCTTCGCCGGGAGCGGGTTCGGTGGATGCGCTTTGCCGGGAGGCGGGTTCGGTGGATGCGCTTTGCCGTTCGGCTGCGCTTATCCACCCTACACCTACAACACCTACCCCCGCACCGACACCACTCGTCATTCCATCTGGACGGAACCCAACCCCGTTCGTGGTGAGCTTGTCGAACCACGGGCTTGCCATCAACCCAAGGCTAGTCCCGCTCCCGCCGGGAGAACCAAAATACCCTCCTCCCCTGTTTCCGTCTGACCGTGCAGCAATATAGCCAGGCGTGTTGCGCCCTGGGTCAGCGGGAGGGAACCGGGCAAACTGTGATGAAAACGCCAGAAATGATTGTGGTATGATGCGCCAGTCCCGGTTATTGGGATGAGGGATTACTCGCATGTGTAGATACGAATTATCGAAAGCACGAGCAAACAGAGAGTAAGGCATGGGACGAACGGTAGGAACAGCCAACCTTTTTCGACATGATGAAGCGCATACGGATGCTATAAGCTTGCCGATCAGCGGGTTTGTTGTTGTTTTTTTCTTTTTTTGAGAGGAATGTTTATGTATCTAGGCATGGCTGAAGATGAGTATAAAAGCGTTTATGATGCGACCCCCTAATGGTTGGTAAGCGGCTAGGTCTGGTATCTTCGCCGGAATTGTCGCAAGATAAATTATTGGATTTGATTCAGAAAACCGATTCTACGGTTTTTGCGATAATGGAAAATTTCAGAACCACTTATTCAGAGTGGTGGGAGTTGAGCAAAGAAATCGCGGAAACAGAAAACTCGGATATCGTATCAATCTTGAGGGGTCGGCTTAAAAAAAAGATTTTTGAACGTGATGAAATCAGGAAAGCACTGGTTAGCTATCTAAACTTCAAGTACGGGAAATAATATTGAAATACTGTAACCCTGAATTTTTCAACAAAAAAAGGAGACCCCATGCTGGCTGTGACAGTTTCTCCCGAATTCCGGATTGAGATTCCTCAACCGGTGTGCGAACAGTTGCACATTGCAATAGGCCAAAAATTACAAGTATTGGCGTATGAGCATCGTATCGAATTACTACCCGTTGAAACGCCGCATACCTTGCGTGGTTTTTTGGCGGGGATTGATACCGATGTGCCGCGTGAAGAGGGTCGCATATGAATGTGGTCGATTCCTGCGGCTGGCTGGAATACTTTGCAAAAGGCACTGGACTGGGCAAACCGGCAGGAAGACCATGCCATGGAACGTCCGATTTTGGCTGCGAAAGGGAGTTAATCATGAATTTTCGGGCAATTTCGTGCCTTTCGTGGCAAAAAAACATCGAGACAGGTGGATGCGCTTCGCCGTTCGGCTGCGCTTATCCACCCTACACCTACAACTGGCGACGGAAAAGGAGTCGCATGACCAGGGATTGGATGTAGCAAGTTAACGAAAAGATCAGGTTAAAAGGTTTTTGTAAACACGTTTCGGAGATAAATATGTTGAAGATGAGAGTCGTAGGGTTGCTCGGATTGCTGGCAATAAGCGGGATGGCAAGGGCGGATTTGAATGATGGGTTAGTGGCTTATTATAGTTTTGATGATTGTACAGCCAGGGACGTGAGTGGAAATGGAATGGATGGAAGTATAAAAAACAATGTCAGTTGCACCCAAGGTATACAAGGCAGCAAAGCTATTCATTTGCAGGGGCAAGGGACAGACGAGAGTGGGGGGGGGCATGTCATTATCCCGTTTATTGACTTTAACAAGCTCAATAACTACTCGGCCTGTATTTGGATCAATGAAATGGATATGAGTTATTTTCATGGCGAAGCATACTTTTATTATGGCACAGGAGGTGAAGGAGAATTAAGTATTGGTCACTTTGCTGAAGCCAATAATATAAATGCAAAGAGAAATTTGTATTTTAGTAAAGGAATGGAGGGAGTCATGGTGCCTTTTGATTATGGCGACATCAATAAATTTACTCATTATTGCCTAACATATAGTAAAAACACCCTATACGCCTACAGAAATGGCGAAAAGGTCGGTCAAATACAAGCACCAACAAAAATTTCAACCAATCCCGGGTATGCAGCCATTGGTCGTCATTGGTGGTCTACTTATGGGTCGGGGACATCAACCCGTTTCATCGGTGACATAGACGACTTCCGCATCTACAACCGCGCCCTCTCCCCCGAAGAAATCCAGCAGCTTTACAGCGGCGCGACCCAGGACACCCAGCCCGATCCCTTCCGCTTCAGCGATCAAACCCGTCTCAACCCCAATCAAACCGTTACCTCCAATGCCATCACCGTCGCAGGGATCGACACCCCGGCGGCCCTCTCGATTTCTAACGGAGCCTACGCCATCAATGGTGGCAGTTTTACCACCCAGCCGGGCACCGTCAGCGCGGGGGATAGCGTCAGCATCAGGCTCACCACCGCTCGCCAGTATGCCACCGAAACCTCGGCCACGCTGACCATCGGCGGGGTGAGCGATACCTTTTCCGCCACCACCCGCTCGCTGGATGTGACACCCGATGCCTTCCAGTTTCAAAGCCAGGACGGGGCTACCTTGCAGCAGGTGGTGGTGTCGGCACCGGTGGCGATGACCGGCCTTGAAGCCGCTGCCCCCATTCGCATCACGAACGGCGACTATGCGATTAACGGCGGGCCGTTCACCAACCAGGCCGGGCAGGTGAATAACGGCGATGCCGTGCAGGTGCGGTTGACGGCAGCCCGTGATTACCACACGCCAGTAACCGCGACACTGACGGTGGGCGATGTGCAGGGCAGTTTCACCGTCACCACCCAGACCGCGCTGCCGCCGGATACCGTGCCGGATGTCTTTACTCTGGACGACCGCGACGGGGTGGCGGTGAACAGTATCGTCGTGTCGAATCCGGTCATCATCAGCGGTATCAACCTGCCCACGCCCATCGGCATCAACGGCGGGTTTTATGCCGTCAATGGCGGCGGTTACACCAACCAGCCGGGCACGGTGCAGGGCGGGGATTCGGTGCAGGTTCGGGTGTTTGCCGCCGCGCAAAAAGCCACACCGGTCACGGCACAACTGGACGTGGGCGGAGTGAGTGAAGCCTTTATCGTCACGACTGAAGCCCCGGTGGTCGCGGCCAGCGATACCACGCCCGATCCGTTCAAATTCAGCGATCAGGGCGGGCTGGATGCGGGCGTGACGGTGACCTCCAATCCGGTCGCCATCACCGGCATCAATGCTGCCACGCCGGTCAGGATCAGCGGCGGCTGGTATGCCATCAATGGCGGAACCTACTCCAGTCAGCCGGGCACGGTGAAGAACGGCGATGTGGTGCAGGTGCAACTCAAGAGCGGGGCACTGGGCAGTACCACCACAGCCCGGTTGAACGTGGGTGGCGTGGAAGCAGCCTTCAACGTCACCACCCGCAGTGCCAGCGTCAGCCCGCTGCCCGCGGTCACGGGTTCAGCCGACTGGTCAAAAGGGGTGAACCAGACCGCCAGCCTGCAACCGTCGGTATCCGGCGGTGCCAGCTATGGCCGCAGCCTGGTGCGGGTAGGGGATCAGGTGTGGATTGCCGCACCGCAAGCCACCTCCGGCGGCCAGAAAAGCCGGGGCATTGTCTATCGCTGGCAGAAGCAGGGCGATGGGGTCTATCAGGAAACCGGCGTGCCGCTGTCGCAGGGCAAGGCGGGCGATCTGTTTGGAACACAGGTGCTGGCGGCTCGTGATCAGGTGCTGGTGTCGGCACCGGGCTATGACCGTGATGCCATCAAAAACCTGGGCCGGGTGTATGTATACGATGCGACGACCGCCCAGCTCCAGCAAACCCTGGAGATGCCGGAACTCTACCCCGCCAGCCAGTTTGGCCTGAGTCTGGCGGTGTCGGGCAACTGGCTGGCAATCGGGGCACCGGGAGTGGCGAAGAATGATGGGCGGGTGTATCTGTATGCCTTTGAGAATAATCAATGGACGCTGAAACAAACCCTCAAGGCGGTAGGCAAGGCGGGCTACTTCGGTACCGGGCTGGCCCTGTCGGATAACTGGCTGATGGTCGGTGCCCCCAAAGCCCTCCGCAGCGGCGGCATCAACGTCCGCAGCGGCCTGGTGTACGCCTACCAACGCAGCGGAACCCAGTGGAAACCCGCCGCCGCCAACGCCCTGCCGCTGCCGGAGGAAGGCCAATACCGCAGCGGCGCACTGGGCGCGGCACTGGCCCTGCGTAACGAAACCCTCGCCATCGCCGCCCCCAAAGTGACACTCCGCAACGACCAGGGCCGCAGCCTGTCGGACAGCGGACGGGTATACACCTGGAGCCTGGACGGCGTAACCCAAACCTGGCAGATAGAAGCCACCCTGGAAATGGACATGCCTTATCTGGTCAACACCGGCGGGCTGTTTGGTTCCACCCTCAACCTGAGCGACGACGGCCGCTGGCTGGTCATCGGGGCACCGGGAGCCGATCAAAACCTGGTTCTGGACGGTGACAACCAGTTTGACATTGGCCGGGTATTTCTCTACCGCGTCGGCGGCCTGGGCTGGTCGCAGACCCAAATGCTCAAGGGCGAAGTGCGCTTCCTCCAGTTGGGCCGCACGGTTCACCTGACCCCGGACGAGTTATTCATTGCCGACGGCAAGGGCGGCGTAGGGGTTTGGCGGGTGGAGTGAGGAGAAAACCCTCAACCCCGGCAATCAAGGAATTGCCGGGGGTTCGCCTGGTGTACGTCGCGGATCGGGAGAGCGACCTGTTTGAGTTGATGCACCGGGCCCACGAACCGGGACACCCGGCCGATTACGTGCTGCGATCAAAGCATGATCGGGCCCTGCCGGAAGGCGCGCGATTGTGGGCGTCGGTCAAAAGTGACGAACCGATGGGACGGAACAATCAACCGGAACGGACGGCGCGCCAGCATATCCGCGTGCGTACCTGCCAGATTTCGGGCGGAAAAAAATGCACGCTGACGGTGACACCTGCGTGATCGCCTGCGAAATCAATCCGTCGGAGGGCGTCAAGCCACTGGAGTGGCGTTTACTGACCAACCGGTCAGTTGAAACGCTGGGGCAGGCCATGGAAATCATCGACTGATCCCTGAACTCAAACATTAGCCGTCCAGGTGGCGCATGACCGCAGCCCCAATTAAAATGATGAAAAATAGCCTGGAGTTGTCCACTTGAAACAGAATGATGCCGCATACCTTGATATTGTCCTTGAGCCGATAAGGGTATGCGCCAAGTACAAGCCGAAATTTGGTCAAGGCGCAAAAGGAGACGGGCTGACACTCGCTCAATTTCAAACGCTTTACCAAAGTGACCCGTTCTATAGCTGGTTTGGCCTGGACAACCCGATGATGTATGCCGCCCACAAAGCGGCGGGCGGGATGACCAGCGTATATAGGCAAATTGGTATTGGATGTGAAAAGCTCTTCCGAACTGCTGTCAAAGATGCCCTTGGATTATCTGAAGCCGATGTCATGTGGTCTTATACAATTCCGCTTCCGAACGGGAAGACGCGGACGTTGTACCTTGACGGACGTGTGCCGCTCGACAAAATTGCCGACAAAGCAAAGCGTGTTCGCTTCCAGGCATGGATGAAGGATTCCGCCGAATCCATCGGCGTTGATCCAAACGTATTCTCGACCTTGACCGGCACCATCTTCGAGGTTCGGCAGGGATACAAAAGCAAAGACTCCAAGCGCCAGAACGCTGATATCGCAAACGCAGCAACGGCATATACAAAGGCTTATTTTCCATGCGCGGTTATTTTGTCAGCGCAAATCGACAGTGACATCCTGCTACGCTACCGCGCAGAAAAGTGGATCGTCGTTACCGGCATCGAGGGCGCAAATAGCCCCCTGATTTCAACCTACGACTTCATGCGTGATGTAGTCGGCTACGACCTCGCCGCATTCTTCAAACGTAACAGCAAGACGCTTCGATCAGAGATAGATGCTGTACTGAAAGCATTACTCGCACCGGAGACCAAATAATGTCTGCGGTACTGGAACGTGAGCAACTTCGCCAGCGGTCAGATTACACCTACAAGTTCAACTCAAAAACGGGGCGGCATGGTTGGCTTCGCCTTACTCCTGCCTACTCTCTCAAAATTGTTGAAGAACTGATTGTTGGTCACGAGCAAGCAAAACGCATTTTTGATCCTTTTTGCGGCACCGGTACGACTGTGTTGAGTGCTGCCTACCATGGCCACGAAGGTGTCACGACTGACATCAATCCGTTTCTCGTGTGGCTCGCGCAAGCAAAAACCGCGCATTACTCGCCTAAGCAAATTTCCGCAACGCGGGAAGCCTGTGCATCCGCGCTTGACCTGGTTAGAAACCAAAGCGTTGAACCTGTGCCCGCTCCACCTATCCACAATATAGAACGGTGGTGGAGTCAAAAATCGCTCGATTTTTTGCGTCTTCTTCGTACGGCCATTCCAGCAGTGACAAAGGAATACTCTGCGGAGCGCACTCTGCTACTGATTGCTTTTTGTCGATCCTTGATTGAGTTATCGAACGCTGCATTCAATCATCAATCAATGTCATTCAAAGATGACGGCCAATTCGATATTGGTTTCGATGCGGATATGGCATGCGTTTTTTCGGAGGATGTTCGTTTTGTGCTTAACGGTGCCAGCGAAAATCCTGCAGGCGAGGGATATGTTGTCCTTGGCGATTCAAGGAACCCCGCAGAAGTGGTTGAAGGCATGTTTGACCTTGTCGTCACTTCTCCTCCTTACGCTAACCGAATGTCCTATATTCGAGAACTTCGCCCATACATGTACTGGCTTGGATTCTTGATGAACGGCAGAGATGCCGGGGAGTTGGACTGGACGGCCATAGGCGGCACCTGGGGGATCGCCACAAGCCGTTTGACGGATTGGAAGCGTCCCGCAGACTATTTCAAAAGCACCAATCTTTCTACGGTGCTGGATCAGATCGCACACGCCGATAACAAGAATGGCACTGTGCTTGCCAATTATGTAGCGAAGTATTTTGATGATATGTGGTCTCACTTTCTGAGATTAACATCAGCACTCGACCGTGGAGCCGAGCTGCATTACATAGTGGGAAATTCGACATTCTACGGAACGCTGGTTTCCACGGAATTGTTGTATGCCGAAATGCTGGAAGCACTCGGATTTAGCGAAATTGAATGCCGTGCAATTCGCAAACGCAACTCAAAGAAAGAGTTGGTGGAATTTGATGTTGTCGCACGATGGAGATAACGGCTAACAAATCGCTCAACCCGACGGGGAACCGGGAGTTAAAACCCTCTGGCGCGGCTACCGGCGTGTCCGAACCTTCGTTGAGGGTCTCCAAAATCTCCGCCAGTTGGGCATTGAGGGATGAGTTGTGGGTAATCGTTGGGCTGAACGCCATGGAGCAAGCCCCTTCGCTTGCCAACTACCGGCTGAAAACTGTTTCGATGGGCAAGCCGCGCCCCGGCATCAATATCGACAAGGCACTGGACTGGGCAAACCGGCAGGAAGACCATGCCATGGAACGTCCGATTTTGGCTGCGAAAGGGAGTTGATCATGAATTTTCGGGCAATTTCGTGCCTTTCGTGGCAAAAAAACAGAACCACTACAAACACGAAAATCCACAAAAAATACTATCGAGACAGGTGGATGCGCTGCGTCGTTCGTCCGCGCCCACGGCTGCGCTTATCCACCATACACTACTCTGGCCGATTTACGCTGAGGTTGATCGTCAGCGGGAAAGGTGCTTCGATACGCTCAGGCGAACGGTGGAAGGGGGCTTTGGCAACGGATTATTCGTTGCTGCTGGAGGCGACGCTGCAGTACCTGCGTCCGGGGTCGGTTTGCGGGATAGTCTGGTGTTTCCCGTACAGCCTCTCAGGGTTGCTCTACCCAGGCACCTGCCAGCATCACCGCACCGGCCACCAGCGCCAGGGCGTACGCCAGACCGGCCCGTTCCTGGCGCGGACGGGTTTCGGTATAGTGCCAGGGTGAGGATTTGACGGCAGCCAGCTCGGTCAGGGCGGCTTCCAGCGCGTCAGGATGATCGGCCTCAAAGGCCCGGTACGGCACCCCCAGTGCCTCAAAGTAACGATGCAGAAAAAATTCCGGCGTGGTGCTTTCGCCCGGATTGGGCGGCGGGGTACCCAGGCGGCTGCTGCGCGGTGTACGCAGGTAAACCCAGTACAGGCTGGCCTGTCGGGTCTGAAAATCGGCCCTGAGCCGTTCGCGGGTGTCCTGATCGATGCGGGTGGCTCCATCCGATACCAGCAGTACGATACGGCTGCCACCTTCCACCCGGTCACCAAACGATTCCAGAGCCATGGCCAGGGCCGGTGCCAGTGCGGTGATGCCGTGCCCCCGTTCACTGATGGCGGCGATGGCAGCCTGCAGTGCGACCGGGTTGGCCGTCATGGGCATGGCGAGCAGTGGGGCAGTGGAAAAATCCAGCAGGGCAAACAGGTCGTGCGGGCGGCGGGCCACCAGTTGGGCCAGAAAACGCCGGGCCGCCACTGCCTTGGACTCACGGGCCATGCCTTCCAGGTAGTGGCCGGAAAAATTCTCGCCCATGCTGCTGCTTCTATCCATCAACAACACGATACGGGCACCTTCTCCGCTGTGGCGGATGGTTTCACCCGGCAGGTACGGCTGCGCCAGGCCAACGACCAGACAGCTACAGGTGAGTACCGCCGCCAGACGCAACCCCGTATCAATCCACTCCGACAACCGGTCACGCGGCATGAACCCCAGCCCGTCATGGGAGGCGGCGGTCTGTCCGCGCCAGAACCAGGGTAGCACCGCCAGCAGCAGCAACCATAAAAAACCGGGTTGGGCAAACTGCAGCATCAGCAACGCCGTCGATCCACGCGGGCACACGCCCGGCAAAGGGCACGCAGACGCACCACATCAACCGTTTCCGCTGGTTCGACTGCGGCAAAAAACCACTGCTCCGATACGCCGAAAAACCAGCGTATCTCTGCTTGCAGCGGCTGGAACGCCGGATGTGCCGCAAAAAAATCATCCAGACCGGATTCCATCAGCGTATAGCCCGCCTGCTGGTTGAAAGCTGCATGCAACTGGCGCAGACGCTGACATTCATCGGCCGGGGCGGTTATCCGCAGTGGCCACTCGGCCAGTAAACGCTCGAACGGGCCGGGTTGTCGGCGCAAGCGGCGATACAGCCACAACCCGCTGGCAACTGCAAAACCGCTTCCGTACAGCCACGACCGCCGTTGATCCGGGGCCGGGGCGGCCTCGGGCAGCGGCGACACGTTGCGGCTGACGACCTGATCATCCGCCAGCGTGGCAGGAATAAGGGGATTGAGGCTGAAACGGGCTCCCGGCACGCTAACCTGCCCGGCGGATGCCCCGGAAAATTGCAGGGTAAGGGGCGGCAGTTCAACCGATTCGGCCTGGCGGACGCCCTTGAATATTTGATAGTCCAGCCGGAAATCATGACGCATGCGGGTGCCGTCAGCACGGCTTTGCCACTCGATGTGACGCAATTCCAGACCGTTCTCGAGCGGGCCTGGATGCGGTAGATAGCGGTGTTCCAGCACCTGGTCAGGCGGCGTCAACACGCTGAAGCGGTGCGTTACCACGTCGCCGATTACATAGCCAAAATCGCGTCCGGGTACGGACAGAATCTCCACCGCAGCGTTTGCCGTCCCGGCCAGCAGGCTACACCCGCACAACACCCACAGCAATGGTCTCACGCTTCGCCTCCGTCCTGATAAAAATAAGCCGTCACCCGGTCGGGATCAAAGTGGCCACTCAAAAACAGCGGCAGGCGTCCCCAGGCTGAGAACAGGGCAGTGAGCTGGCGACGGCGTTCCTGATATGCGGCCTCGAAGCCTGCCCTGAGGGCCGGTCGCAGCCAGTAGCGACGGCGTTCCCCGCTTTCCGGCTCCTGCCAGTACACCAGCCGGTAATCGGACAGGCCCGCATGAGGCGGAAGTTCCCAGACCACCACCGGCACCACGTCGTGCCGGGCCAGCGACTGGCACAGTCGCGTGATGTCGGCCAGTGGACAATGAAAATCCGACAGCACAAACACCAGGGCGCGTTGAGGGCTCATGAGCGCGGCCAGATCCGCCAATCCCCGAGCCGAGTGCCGACTGGGCCTGACCTGATCCACCGCCAGCCGCCAGGTGTCCAGCCCGCCGTGCCAATAACCGCCCGGCTGACACAGTTCCGTCCGCACCTCCGCATCGGCTGCCAGCAAGCCAAACGAATCACCGATCTGCCGGGCCGCCCCGGCCAGACTGGCGGCGAAGTGGGTCAGGATGTCCAGTTTGGGGGGAGACAGCATGGACGCGGAGACATCCGCCAGCAGATGGACGGCGATGGCACTGGACTGGCGGAAACAGCGCACCTGGTACTGTCCGTGCGGATCACGCAGACTGGCGCGGAGGTCAAGATGACGGGGATGGGTGAGGTGTTGCAGAGGCTGGTAACCCTGAAATTCATGCCCGTCACCGCCCTGCTGACTGCGGTGGGAACCGGGATGAAAGCGGGCAGACCGCCAGTTGATTCGGTAATGAAACCCGGGCGTCATAGTTCAGGCGATCAGGGCGTGGCTACGGTCAGGGTGGAGAGGGCTGAAGAGGCCACAATTATAACGCCGTTGTCCACGGCCTACTTGCGGTTTTGGGCAAATCCGCCTAATGTTTTGTCGATTCTGTAATCGGGTGCCAAATCGCTCAACGTAGCGCATCCTCTGATCTGGAACACCCCTCACCCCGCTAATAAGCATAATATTCGGAGAACTCTCATGACTGAATTTGTTGCCGCCACCACTGCCCTGCTGATGGCCTATGCCATCCAGGTGGTTTTTCAATCGGTGCGCGACCCACGCAAACCGTCCCCGCCCGTGGTGGCCCGTAAAACCGTTGTGACTGCGGTCGCGGAACCGACCCCGGTCGTCACGCCGCCGCCCGCTCCTGCCCGTCGACGCACCACCGTACCAGCCAGTGCCGGTGCCGACAGGGGGGTTCAGGTCAGGGATCCTGCATCGGGCGAAATCATCACCATGCCCACCAACTACCGCTTTGCCAAGCGCTGGCTCAAGGATGCCCTGGTCACTGAAGGCCTGCTCGACCGGGTTTACAAACCCAGTGAGCTGGATGACACCGCCAACCGTAAAACCCGGGAGGCACTGGAGCAGTTCAAGTCGTTGCCCAAATACCAGGTTTGATGAAGACACCTGGACGGGAGCCGGTCAGTCGCCGTGCCCGACTCCCAACAAACAGGTCGATGCGGTACTCAGCCAGCTTGGGGACGCAGGCTTTCCACCTGTTTGCGGTACGGCTGATTTCAGTAGCGGAGTAGTGTCCTGGTCGCCGCTTGCCTCTCAGCCAGTACCGTTTTTTCATCGCAACGCAGGAATCAGTGACCATGAAATTCCCCTACGGACTCAGCGATTTTGCTGCCATTCGTCAGGAAGGCTATTTTTACCAGGACAGAACGGGCCTGATTCCCCAACTGGAACAGGCGGGCAGACAGCTTTTGTTCCTGCGGCCGCGCCGGTTTGGCAAAAGCCTGTTGCTATCGATGCTGGAAAATTATTACGACGTGCGCCGGGCCGATCAGTTTGAATGC
>SXGT01049254.1_pt1 | contig 17495 bp, 4 predicted proteins | sample 3176221 | NCBI WGS metagenome assembly SXGT01 (sample SAMN11356862, study PRJNA531348) | freshwater metagenome | isolation source: freshwater sample F1-120 | place: China: Fuxian Lake, Yuxi | collected 2017-12-25
GGAAGGGTCCCCACCGGTGCGCCGCTACCGGTGGAGAGGGGCCAGCTATCAAAGGTTTCGCTGTAGGGGAATGTGGAAATGGCATTGTAGTGAACCACTGCAAAGCCTTTCAGGGTATCGTTCTGGAAGTTAATGTCACCAGGTACTGAGGTCCAGGCATCAAACACATAGGTGCCAGGCACACTGAGGTTGGCATTGCCTGTAAACGTGTAGGAAAGGGCATTTCCGGGCAAAAGGGTCGTGTTCACCACCTCGGTTACCGTTTGTGCCCCAACCCGGAAGGATACCGAAAACGTGGTCAGGGTATCAATGCCGTAATTCGTCACCGAAACCGTTACGGGGGTATTGGCCAACAAACCACACCCGGAAATCAGGTTATTGAATGCCGTTACGCCGCCATCCGCTAAGGTGGGGGTGAATTCCACCGCACCGGGATCAGGCGTCAGGCCGCGAGCAATACCAAAATAATCCGCCGGTACGCCCGCCAGCAGCAGGGTGGAATTGTTAATGGCCGGACTCGTCGGAAAAACAGTATTGGTTGAAAAAACGGGGTTTGCACCCAGGCTGTTCAGGTCAAGGTTGGTGCCCTGCCATGCCGGCAGGGTCGCATAACTGGTGCCCAAAAACCCGATACTATTGGTACCATTCACCGCACCCATATGCAGTACATTGTAATTGCTGGTAATGACCGCCGTGCTAGTAGCGAAGTACAGGCAGTGTTTCGGCCCGGTGTTGTTGGTCGTAACGGAGAAAATGTTGTTGCGCACATCGATCGCAGCATTGGCTCCGGAGTGGCTGAATGCCCGCTGAAGGCTGGCACCCGTTTGCAGCACATTATCCACGGATACCGTGTTGTGATACACCTTCGCCCCCGAAGTGGTGGTCAGGTTAATGCCGTAGTTGGCTCCATTCATCCCTTCAAATCCGTAAATAAGGTTGTTGGCAATGAGTAGTTCCTGACCCGGGTCCGCGGTGATGCCTGTGCCAAAAATGCCATATGCAGTAGCTGAAGTGGTGGTCGTCCCAGAAAGGGAATGAATGTGGTTTCGCTCCACCCGGGTGTTGTTCAGCCCGCTGGTGAGGTAAATCGGGTAGGTGGTGGTGATTAATGACCGGTTTTCGCGAATAATTTCATTGCCGGAAATCTGCCCCCCGTGTACGCCCCTCACATAAACCCCATACATATAATAATCCCTGACAAGGTTATTGTTCAGCACCACCCCTGTATTAAAGGGAGAACTTGAGGGTCCGCTCACGATGATGCCATAATACCCCCCGTCAATGGTAGATTGGGTCACAACCAGGTCTTTCGCTGCCTGACCGGCATTCGTGGCCGATGTCGCGCTGTTGCTGGCTACAATCCCGGCATAATTTGTGGAGGTTGAGCCCTCGGTTACCTGAACCTCACACCGGTGAAAGGTATTAAAGTCGGCATTATTGGTAAGCCATACACCCCAGCCAAATTCATTGCTGGCCTGCCCCAGCGCAACAATCCGAAGGCTGTCAAAGGTGAAATAATCTGCCCCGTCCAAAATAAGGGTACCCCGCTGGTTGGTATTGGTGGCAAGAAACTCCAGGGCATTGCCGTTACCCTGAATGGTAACTGTACTGGTGGCGCTCATGCCTGTAATCTGGGGCAGAATCAATTGCTCTGTGTAAGGTCCGCTATTGGGAGCCACTTGAACGACCACTGGTCCGCAAATGCCGAATGAGGTAAAAGCGGAGGCCATGTCGGCAAAACTGGCAAAGTTGGTGCCCCCGGTCGGCAAAGCTTTATTCAGGCTGTAGGTACCCGAAATGCCCGGCTGAATGACAAGCTGCTTTGTGTTGTTTCCCAATGCACCATCCACGATTCCCGATGAAGCCAGAAAACTGACCCCTGCCTGGATTTGGTACGCTCCCGGAACCGACAGGTTGGCCGGGGTAGCGAACACAAAATTGAGGGTATCGCCGGAATTTAAGGTGCCCGAACCGGCTGCCTGGGTAACCGGACCACTGTTAACCGGCCCTGTTACCGAGTAGGTAGCCTGCACGGTGGAAAGATTCACGGGGTTAAGGCCCGCGTTGATTACTGAAAGGGTTACAACCTCATTAGAGGAAAACACACAAGTCGGCACCAGGGGAGAGGTGATTGCCGCTAGCCGGAGGTCAAAGGGGGCAAGTTGGAACACTGAAACATCATCGATAGAAAGGTCTCCTTCAAAGCCAAGGCCCCGGATGCCTTTAAACCGTAGCCGGACCGTTTTGCCCGCAAAGGGGGTAAGGCTGATGGAGCGGATTCCAAAAGGATCTGCACCCGACGCCTGCTGCTGGCCCACGAGGCTATCTACCGTTACCCACACCCCGCCGGTATCAATTTGTGCAACGAGGCTCCCCATGGAAGCACCATACATATGGTAGGCATACCGGAGGGTAGGTGCTGTAACCTGAGTCAGGTCTATACAAGGGGAAATCAGGTAAGACTCCGCACCGGCAACACCGGTTGAGGTTTCCAGAAAGATAAATTTACCACCGGCCGCCGGAAACAAGGTATTATCAAATGACGAACCCGTACCGGTGGTATTAATGTCCGTCCCGGTAGCCTGAGCCACAAAAAAAGACCCCACTCCCCCTGCAGTCCAGCCATTGGCATAGGTTGGCGTGTAGGGAGGCCCGGCCTGCCACGACTCAAAATCCTCAGTGAAGGGTACCCCAGGCAAAACCACCACTCCTGAGTTGGTAAACACCCGAACCAGGGTGTCATTGGACGGATTCACGTCTATGCCCGGGGTGAGGAAAGAAACCGTCGTTGTAAAGGTATACACCCCCGCAGCACTCATATCGTAGGCGGAAGCAAGGGGCACTGAACGTACCGAACCCGGAACCATAAACCCGGTGTTAAGCGTATCCGAAAATACCTGGGGGTTAGGCCCGGTTACCTGGGATTTCACCACCAGCGGCTTTTGGCTGAAAAACAAGGTATCGGTTCCATTGCTTTTGATTTCGGCCACCAAGGGTTCATTTGCCCCAAAACACTGCGCCAATGCGGGCGGCGCAATCAGCCCCGTCACGGCGGCATCCGTCGGGCCGGAGATAAAGGGCAGGGTTACATTCCATGTGGCACCCACTTCGGAGGCGGAAAGGGCGCGGTTGTAAAACCGGAATTCATCCAAAATACCCACCAACCCGGCATTGGTCGAATACCCGCCCACTTTCAGGTTGGCCGTTCCGGTTAGGTTAGGCCCCGACTGGGCAACCGATTTTACAAAACTTCCATTCACATATACCGCTACCGCCGGTGAAGGTGTCGAACTGTATACATAGGTGATCGTAGCCGGAAAGGATATTTCCGCCGGAATAAGGATCACATCCTGCAAACCCCCGCCGCGCAGGTAAACGCCCTGATTGGCTACGCCTCCGGTAAAGCACCGGAAGGTGGAAGAGGTATTATCTCCAAAAAAATAATTCAGCGCATTGTTGGGGGTAATCAGGTTACCACCCGCCCAGAAAGATATGGTCCAGTTCCCTGTGCCCACATTCATCGCCCACCCGGTATTGAGGTAGTCGGTGGAAGAAAAACCACCCACTCCGATGAGCCCATTTCCAAACTGCCCCGCCGGACCCTGCACCTGCGAGACCCCCAGAATGGTGGCCGGGTTAGCCCCCACCCCTGGTGAGGCAAAATTTGTTACCGTAGGGCCCGTGCCGTCAAACTTGTAATACAGCAATTCTGGCACCGCCTGGCCATGTAGGGCAATAGCACCGGCAAGGGCAATGAAGACAAGGGTAAGGTGTTTGAGCATAGCAAATGGCTTTTATGAATACCCGAAAGCTACCCGAAGCGGGTTCGTCCCGTAAATGTAGCGATCAATTTCAGTGCGGAAAACCCAAAAAAAACAGGGGAGAGCTTTCGCCCTCCCCTGCTTGAGTTTTCTGGTTACGAAGGATTATTCCCTCACAACCCGCTTGATCGACATCCGCTGGCCGTCAGACACTTTCAGGACGTAAGCTCCTTCTGCCTCACCGCTCAGGTCGATTTCCTGACGGAAACCACCGAACACATCGGCAAGGGTGTACCGGGAAACAAGTTTTCCGGCGAAGTCATACACCTCAAAGGTCAGTTCTGCTGCAGAAAGCTCGTTGCTGCGCACCCAGAACTTACCGTTGTTCGGGTTTGGATACACATCAATCAGGCGATCAAACATTGGGTCGATAGACACGTTTCCGAGCACGAGAGATACGGTATCGGTACCGCAATCATTCGTCACCGTGAGCAATACCAGGTAGGAACCTGTGATTGGGTAGGTGTGGCTTGGGCTTTGGGCCGTGCTGGTGGTACCGTCACCGAAGTCCCACAGGTAGTTACCTGTAGTCGAGTTGTTTACAAAGTTGTAAGACAAGCCCGAGGTGTAGGTCGCAACAAAGGCAGCTTCAGGGCTGTAGGAAACCGAGATGTTCACAGCGTCTGTACCCACGCAACCAATGGCATCCGTTACCGTCACGCTGTAGTTTCCGGTAGTATCTACTACCAGGCTACGGGTGGTGGCACCATTTGACCAGAGGTAGGTAGCACCTGCATTGCCGGCATCAAGGATGATGCTGTCGCACACAGCCGCATTCAGACCAAGGTCAACTACCGGAGCAGGACCAGCAGTTACGGTAACCGTATCCTGATCTGTACAACCGTTAGCGCTCGTTGCAATCACGGAAACCGTGGTGTTAGGCGATACGGTAATGCTTTGGCTGGTTGAACCGTTAGACCAAAGATAGGTCGAACCGGGGTTACCTGCGTTCAGCACCACGTCGCGGCAGTCGATCTGGTTTGCACCAAGGTCAACAATCGGTCCGGGCAGAATCGTTACAGCCACGGTGTCGGAAGTTGTACAACCGTTTTGGGTGACGTTAACGAAGTAGGTACCGGATGAGGTCACGTTCAGGAGAGAGCCCGTCTGGCCAATCACCGACCATGCGATGGTTGCACCAGGGTTACCGGCATCCAGCACTACCGAGTTACATGCTGAGGTGTCGTTTCCAAGCTCTACCGTTGGAGAAGGCAGCACAGTTACGTTTACCGTATCTGTTCCCGAACAGCCGGAAGCATTCACCACATCCACATAGTACGATCCGGAAACCGACACAGGAAGGGTTGGTGTATTCAGGTTCGGGTCACCATTCCACTGGTAAGAAATCACACCCGGGGTAGTGGCATTGAGTTGGCTACCACCGCAGAGTACGGCATCTGCACCGAGGTCAACTGCAACAGGCGGCAGGAATCGGGCCTGAACCGGTACACGCGGGCTCGGGCAACCCAGCACTTCCACTCTCCAATCATAGAAGAAGTAGTAGAAGGTGTTGAGGTTGTTGATGGAGCGGGTCATCGACATTACGTCTGTGATGGAGTATGGGAACAATGCACCGGAAGTGTTACGGAACAGACCACCGGTAGTGGTACCGTTAGCATTCAGTTGCAGTCCCGTTCCGGCTGGAACGTTCATGTTCAGCGTAATCACGGTGTCAGGAGTTGTTCCACCATAAGGCACAGTCACGGTTTGGAGTACTGTACCACCTGCGTTGAGCAGGTTCACCACGATGTTGCCCGCCTGGAAAGGATACACCCGTACCGAACGGAGGGTGAAGGCCGTAAAGGCGTCAAACACGATACCATCACCGAAGAAGGTATAGTTGGAGCCACCGCCGATACCATTGGAAGCAGGTCCTACAGAAGCCAGTACCGGAGTAACAGCCTGCGCATAGTAGGTGGTGTTTGTCGTGATAGGTGGAGTCACGAGGGTATCACCGATGTGAATCCGGTTTCCGCCCGTCGCAGAGTCATACCAGAAGATGGTGCTGGCAGCTGAGGTGGCGCTCAGGGTAAACTGATGTGCACCTGCTGCGCAGATGGAATCACCAAACACCACCGGCGGTGCTTCGCTGACCGTAACGAAGGTACGTCCGAGGTCGCTGTCATTCGCAGGGATGGCATCACCCACCAAAGCCGTGCTGGCTGTGATGTTGAAAGTACCTCCATTGGTAAAGTTGGCATAACCAGCCACAAAAGTCACGCTTCCGCCAGGCAGCAAAGTGCCGGTGTAGGTGCCGTTGATGACTGGGGTTGGTGTGGATGCACCCGTGATGTTGAGCACCACTGGTACCACCGTTTGGGTATCGGTACCAAAGTTCTCAATCCGCACAAAGATCGGCACCGAGTCAGAAGAGCAGGAGGTAATGTCAGGGTTAACCACACCGGTCACACCTACGTCATCCGCCACGCGCTCAAAGATTTCAATGTCGTCAAAGGCAAAACCGTTGTCCTGTACCGAGCCATCAGCGATGAAGTTGATGCGGAGCAGCACATTTGACTGACCACCCAGACCCGTAAGGTCTTGCTCAACTTCACGGTATCCGTTCGAACCGTTGCCTGAAGATGCACGACCTGACCATGCCGGGCGACCTGCGCCAGGACCAAAGGCCAGGGTAGTGTTGTACCAGGTTGGGCTTACGGTACCTACCGCAGTCCAGGTCAAACCATTGTTGGTGGAGCTTTGGAGCTGTGCACCGTCCCAGTTGAACTCAGAGTTCCACCATACTTTTGCACGGAATACCGGGCTGGCAATACCAGTGAAGTCAAAGCATGGGCCCACAACGCTGGAGTTTTCACCCGAGTTGTAGGTAGCTGTTCCCAGACCACCTGTTACCCATGCATTGCTGCCGGAAGCGGCACCAATAATCACCGATTTAGCAGGTGTACCAAATGCCCAGGAGCTGTTGGTTCCAGCAGGATCAACTCCCCATCCACCCTGGCCAAGCTCAAAGTCTTGCAGGTACGGGAAGCTGGACACAGTCGGGATCGAGGTGACCGTAGTTATCAGGGTGTCATTGCTGGAGATCGGGTCACCAGCCACACCGGAGGTCCATGCCACAATGGTATAAGTTCCGGGAACAGAGAAGTTCTGACCGGAGAAAACCACTGCTGCTGCACCACCTGGCTCCAGGGTATCCGTTACGGTTGTGGTAAGAATAGCACCACCGTTAATCTGGAGGTTCACGTTGAAGTTGGAGATGGAGTCAGCACCCAGGCTTTCTACCAGCAGCGTTACGTCTTCGTTGGCACCCAGGCCACAACCTGAATCCGGACCCAGCAGGTCAGTTACGCCACCGTCAAAGTCAGGTACATTTACCAGGGCTACATCGTCAATGGCGATGTCATGGCTAAAGCCGAAGGAGTTGTTGCAGTCCACCCGGAAGCGGAAGCCAACCACACCCGGATAGTTCTGGAGGTTGATCTCCACGAAGTTCCAGCTTGGGCCTTTGTGCCCGATGGGCGCAATGATGTTGCGAATGAGGTCTCCGTTGTAGATCAGGTCTACAAACAGGAAGTTCTCATTGTTCGGCTGGTTGTTGTTGTTGGAGAAATACCAGAAGCTAAACTTCGGAGCGGGCAGAGCTGAAATGTCAAAGCACGGGGTCAGGAGGATAACAGAGTCATTATCAAAACCTGAGTCTTCCACATACAGGTACTTACCAGCGGTTGTGCCAAGGGTGTGGTCAGAAAGCGGGCCCGTGATGGTGGGCGGGAAGGTGGAAGGCGTTTGGCCCGACCATACCCTCCAGTCCTGCGGACGGTCATTCTGTGAGTTCTCCCAACCTGTTCCGGCAGGGAAACTGATTACCGGCGCACCTTGTGAGGTCGAGTTTGGCCAGGTATCAAACGTTTGCAGGTATGGGAAGGTCGAAATCGCCGGTTTGTGCAGAATGGACAAGTTGTTGATCGAGTCGTTCGCATTGTCCGTGTCGCCGGGGTTATTCAGCCATACATCCACCGAGTAGGTCGAGCCTGCTGTACTGAGGTCGGCCGGTGTGGTGTAGGTGTATTGTAGCGTGTCACCCGGGTTCAGTGTCTGGGTGAGGGTTTCCGTTACCGGAGCACCACCATTGACGCTGTAGGAGAAGTTCACGAACGATACAGGCTGTGAGCCGATATGGGCGTAGGTCACCTTAAAGAAGGTGGAGTCGCTCAGGCCGCAACCCGAGAACGGACCATCGTAGCTCACCATTTTCAGGTTGTTGGCGGGTGCTTCGAAGATGTTTACATCATCAAAAGCCATACCGTCAAAACCATTCACCGAAGCGTCTGATCCGAAGTTCACCCGCAGGATCACATTCTGCTGACCACCCAGGCCGGTAAGTGCCCGCTCAGCTGTGCGCCAGCCGCTGGAGCTCAGGGTTCCTGAACCTGACCAGCCAATCAGCGAGCCACCTGGCAGACCATCAATGGAGTTGTTGTTGTACCAGTTGTTGGGGTCGTTGAAGTTACCCACATTGGCCCAGGTCAAACCGCCATCTGTAGAAGCCTGAACGTTGGAACCATCCCAACCCGTTTCACTGGTCCACCATACCTTCATCCGGAGGATGGGGGCATTCAGACCGGTAAGGTTAAAGCAGGGACTCTCAACAAAGCTGTTTTCGTTGTTGTTGTACCGGGTAGTACCCAGACCACCGGTTACCCATGAATTGATACCGCTGCCGGCACTGTTAATCGTGAGTTTGGCAGGCGTACCAAAAGCCCAGGTAGAAGCGGCGCCCCCGCTGAGCCAGCCACCTTGACCGGTTTCAAAATCTTCGAAGTACGGGAAGGTGCTGATACCGTTTTCATGCTCCACCGTGGTGGTGAAGGTGTTGTTGGCGGTATTCGGGTCGCCTGGCACCACTGCACTTACAGAGATGTTGTACAGACCAATGGTCGCCATGTTCAGCGTGGTCGGAAGGGTATACAGCACGCTTGCACCCGGTGCAATGGTACCCGTAAATGTAGCCGCTGGTCCTGGTACCCCGTTCAGGGTGTAGGAGATCGGTACAGAAGTAAGGGGGTTTTGACCGAAGTTGCGGATACGTACGGTAAACGGCTCAGCAGCAGAAAGGCCACAAGCACTGAAAGGCTCCGTTACCGCAGTAACACCCGCATCAATGGGCAGCAAGTCCTCCACCACAAAGTCGTCAATGGCGATGTCGTGGGTGAAGTTGAAGTTGTCATTGTTCACCCGGAAGCGGAAGGAAACAATGCCGGAGAGGCCTGTGAGCGGCACGAGCACCTGGTTCCAGTTGTTGTTTACATGCGCAATCGGAGGGATAAAGTTGTAGGTAACTACCCCGTCATCAATCAGGTCCACGAACAGTTCATTCACGTTGGCGGCGTTTACACCACCACCGGATTCATTGCTGTGATACCAGAAGCTCATCCGGCCGTTGGCCAGGCTGGTAACATCGATACAAGGCGTAACCATGACCACAGAGTCATTGTCAAAACCGGAGTCTTCTACATAGAGGTAGCGGCCAGTGCCTGATGTATGGTCACCAACGGGACCTGTTCCGAAGGATGGCGTAGATCCTGACCATACCGCCCAATCCTGGGGGTTATCGGTCTGGAGGTTGGTCCAGTTATCCTGAAGCGCAATTACCGGAGCACCAGGGTTAAATCCTGGCGTTTGGGGCCAAAGGTCAAAGTCCTGAATGTATGGGAACACCGAAATCGGGGCGATATTGGTGATCGTGTAATTCAGAATGGAGTCATTGGTATTGTCGGTATCGGCATTGGCAGCCAGCCAGGTGTCAATATCATAGGTACCAATGTTGCTCAGGTTGGCAGGAGTAACGAAGGTGTACTGAAGGGTATCGCCCGGGTTAACCAGGATACCGCTGTTCTCGGTTACCACCGTACCGTTGTTCACCCGGTAGCTGAAGTTGATGTTGGCTACAGGCTGTGTACCGAGGTGAGCATAGGTTACTTTGATGGTTGAGGTAGGGCTCAAGCCGCAAGCATCGCCCACAGGCTCGTCTACAGACAACAGTGCAATGTCGCGAGGCGACGGATCGAAGATGCGGACGTTGTCAAATGCAAAACCGTCATATTGAATCGAGCCATCGGAGATAAAGCCGACGCGAAGCAGAACATTGGACTGGCCACCCAAACCTGCAAGAAAGTTTTGGGCCTCGACCCAACCACCTGAAGAAGCAGCAAATGAACCATTCCAAGCATCCTGACCTGCACCGGGGCCAAACTGGAGGGTGCTGGGGTACCAGTTGCTGGGGTTACCGGCTGCACCTACGTTGATCCAGGTAAGGCCGTTGTCAAGCGAGTACTGGAGGTAAGCACCGTCCCATGCCGTTTCGGAGAACCACCACACATCCATGCGGATAACAGGGTTAACCAGGGTGGTGAAGTCAAAACACGGCCCGAGCACGAAAGAGTTGTCATTGGCGCTGTAAGTGCCCGTTCCCAAACCGCCTGTTACCCACGCATTGGCACCGGAAGCGGCACCGATGATGTTGGTTTTGGCAGGGGTACCCCGTTCCCAGGTACTGTTCTGACCACCGGCAAGCCAGCCGCCTGATCCACCTTCAAAGCCTTCATTGTAAGGGAAAGTGGAAACCACCGGAATGCTGGTCACCGTGGTGAACGTGGTGTCATTGGTATTGTCCGTATCTCCTGTACCCGTTACCCAGGCTACAAAGTTGTAGCTGTTTGGTGTGGCCAGGTTAGCCGTAGTGGCAAAGGTGTAGGAAAGGGTGTCTCCCGGGTTTACCACTGTGGTGGTGGTTTCTGTAACGATTGGCCCCCCATTTACCCGGTAGGAGAAGCTCACGCCGTTCACCGGCAGCGAACCGACGTGGGTATAGGTAACGGTTACATCTTCGCTGGCAGAAAGGCCACAACCTGTGGCAGGCTCATCCAACGAAAGCATTTTCAGGTTACGTACCGGAGCTTCGAAGATTTCTACATCATCAAATGCAAACCCATCAAAGTTAACCGCACCATCGGCGATAAAGGCGATACGGAGCTTCACGCTCGGCTGACCACCCAAACCGGTGAGGAAGTTTTCGGCCTGGAGCCAGCCACCGCTGCCGCCGCCGCCGAAACCACCACCACCCCAAACCTGCCGGCCCGTACCGGGTCCGAACAAGATGGTATTGTTGTACCAGTTATTGGGGTTACCGATAGAGCCTACCGGTTGCCATGTCAATCCACCGTCGATGGTAGACTGAAGCTGCGCACCATCCCAGTTGGTTTCAGACTCCCACCATACTTTCAGCTTGATGATCGGTACAGCGATGTTGGTGAAATCAAAACATGGGCTGGCTACGAAGGAGTTGTCATTCCCCAGGTAAGTACCGGTACCCAGGCCACCTGTTACCCATGAGTTGGGAGCAGAGGCGGCGCTGTTGATCACTGTTTTTGCAGGAGTACCCAGTGCCCACGTGCTGTTGGCACCGCCCGCTACCCAACCACCTGCACCGGAATCAAAGTTCTGGCTGTAAGGGAAAGTTGCAATGGTAGGCGGAGGCGTAGTGAACACATAGGTTGCGGTGTCGTTAGCCGGCACCTGGTCGCCAGGTAATGCAGCCCATACCTTCAGGGTGAAGGTAGTGTTGGTCGCAGAAAAGTTGGCTGTTGTGGCAAAAGAGTAAGGTGTAACCGACCCGGCAACGAGCGGACCAGGAATTACAGCTGTTACCGGGGTGCCGCCATTAATACGGTAGCCAACCGAAAGGTTGGTTGCAGAGTTAAAGCCGTTGTTTTCAAACGTGGCGCTCACAATCTCAGCAGCTGAAAGGCCACAATCAATGCCATAGGGCTGAATAGATACCGTTTCTATGTCATTGGCAATCGGAGGCCGGACAAATACGGTATAGTCTTCCGTTTCACCCCAAACATAGCTTCCGCAAGGAACCAGGGCAGTGCCTGCCTGGCCCCATGCCGATACCATGCGCAGGCGGGTAAAGCCGATCGGCGCAAGGGCCGGCACGGTAAAAGTAATGGTACCCACCTGGCCTGGGTTCAGGCTAAGGGTTCCCACCCGCTCACCTGCCTCGAAGGCATTGTTTTGGTTAAAGTCGATCCACACTGCAACGCCTTCGGCAAAGCCTGGGTTGTTGGTGATCGTCAGGGTCACGCTCGTTCCCGTTCCAACCGTGAGGGTGTCCAACGACGTAAAGTTGTTGTACCCGCTTGGGGATCCAGGGAAGTTGCCCGACAGGTTACCAGACTGGATACTCACAATGGAGTCTCCGGCGGTTGGCCCTGCTGAGTAAGACGGTAAACAGTACTGCGCATACAGCCCTATTGATAAAAGCTGCGCCAGAAAAAGTGTAAAATACTTCTTCATTTAAGTTAGGGTTGGTTAAGCCGTGTTTAAAATTACGAGGCTAAGCAAAAAAAACAAACTTGTTAAAACAATAATCCTGAATTCATTGCTGTTTACAAGGCCCTGCTATGTCCCGGCTTCCACTTTCACCTTGTTAAAAATTTCATTAAAAAGCTGATAATCTAATATTTAACTCCGATCATATAGAGCCATAAACCGTCCATCAATTTTTCCTTCGAAAGGAGAAAAAAAAATCTATAAGGGGATTAAAAGCACAAAAAGTCAAAAATAGCAATTAATAGACAATTCAATTCAAGCCTCGGAAATGGTCAGAGAAAAACTAAACCGGGTGCCTACCCCCAGGTCGCTGGTTACATGAATGGTTTCCCCATGGGCCTCCAGCAGGTGTTTACAAATGGAAAGCCCCAGGCCAGTGCCGCCTTTTTCACGTGAACGGCTTTTATCCACCCGGTAAAACCGCCGGAAGATCTTATCCAGGTGTTCGGGAGCAATACCCGGCCCGTTATCAATTACCGTTATCCACACTTTTGTTCCTTTTCTGGCCAGCTCAATCACCACTTTACCTTCCACATGCCCATATTTAATGGCGTTATCGACCAGGTTGGTCAGTACCTGCTGAATCCGCTCCCGGTCCGCCATAACCAGTACCTCCTCCAGGCCATTGGCAATGATCTGGTGGCTGATATTCCGGCCTTTTTTGGTAAACTTATACTCCAGGTTCTCTAACACCTCCGTGGCCAGGTCGAAAATCCCGAATTTCCGCATCCGGATCTCCATTTCACCGCTTTCTGCCTGGGTAATGATAAGCAGATCCTCTACTAGGGTGGAGAGGCGGTCAGAGTTTTTCATGGCTTTTTTCAGGAACTTGATCCTTACCGTTTCGTCGTAGATCGCTCCGTCCATGAGGGTGTGAATAAAGCCCTGAATGGCAAAAATGGGCGTTTTGAGTTCGTGCGAAACTTCGGCCAGAAACTCGCGGCGGTACACCTCCAGGTCTCGCAGCTTTTGTATTTCCTGCTGGCTGATAATATTGAGTTGTTTCAGCTTGCGAAACACGATCCACTCCAGGGCTACGGACAGGCCGGCAAAGGTGAGGAAGAAAAACAGGACGACTTCCAGCGCACCCAGGCCGTTTTTGGAAAACAGCCAGTGAATGAGAAAAAACGCAAAGCAAATAAAGCCTGACAGGGCAACGGATACCCACAGCGAAGGCGGTGCCTGAGGTTGAGGTTTCACAGATCAGTTGGTTGACAGAAATTTATACCCTACTCCCTTCACCGTCACGATGTATTTGTGGCCTACTTTTTCGCGCAGCTTACGAATGTGCACATCCACCGTGCGGTCCACCACATATACATCTCCCCATATCCGCTCCAGCAGGGCCTCGCGCCTGAACACTTTTCCCGGGTTGGAGGCAAGGAAAAAAAGCAACTCAAACTCTTTCCGGGGAAGGGTAAAGGTCTTTTTCCCCCGCTTTACGATGTATTGATCGCGGTGAATTTCCAGATCATGGGCTACCACCAGGTTAGATTCAGCCTCGGCAACAGGGCCTTCCCGCCGCCGGATCGCTTTGAGACGGCTCATGAGCACCCTGGGCTTGATGGGCTTTGTGATATAATCATCGGCACCCACATCAAAACCTGCCAGTTCAGAGTATTCTTCGCCCCTGGCAGTCAGGAACACAAAGTAAGACTCCTCCATGCCCGGCATTTGCTTTATCTGGCGGCAAGCTTCAATCCCATCTACCTTGGGCATCATGATGTCGAGCAGCACAATGTCCGGCAGTTCCTTTTTTGCCACTTGAATTGCTTCTTCTCCATCCCGGGCCCTGACCACGATATAACCTTCTTTCTGAAGGTTATATTCGAGCAGATCCAGGATGTCTGCTTCGTCATCTACGATGAGAATTTTGGTTTCGTCAGCCATAAACTTTCGGGGCGTGTGAGCAACAATCCATTGGACTCCCTCAGGAGCCCAACACTTCCTTCAATTTGGCCTCCAGGGCCGGGCCGCGGAGGTTTTTGCCAATGATTTTTCCTTCTTTATCCAGCAAAAAGGTAGCTGGAATGGCTTTTACGTAGTAGTCCTGGGCCGCTTTGCTGTTCCAGAACTGGAGGTCGCTTACATGCTTCCAGGTAAGGCCGTCCTGCTTTATGGCATCTACCCACGACTTGCGGTCGCGGTCGAGGCTTACACCCAGGATTTCGAAGCCTTTTCCTTTATACGCCTGATACATCCGCACCACATTGGGGTTTTCGATCCGGCAGGGCTTACACCAGCTTGCCCAGAAGTCGATCAATACGACTTTGCCACGAAGCTGGCTGAGTTTAAAGGTCGTTCCTTCAGGGGTTGGCAGGGCAATTTCGGGCGGTGTTGAGCCGATTTTGGTTTTTAGCTCCACCTCCATCTGGGCCTGATAGGCATTGATGCGTCCGCTCAGCATGGAAGCAACCTGTGCATCAACGGCGTTTTCGGCCAGAAACTGTTTTGCATACTTTATATAAGAGGTGCTGTTCACCTGATCCAGGGCCGACACGATGGCGCGAAGCGAGTTATTCCGCACATAGGATTCGGGCTTCATTTTGGCAATAAGGGCATCCAGCGCCTTTTCGGCTTTTTCGGTGTCGCCCCCCGGGCTGAAAGCGGCCATTACAAAGTTGCCCATATTGTCGGGCACGGCGGTGATGAAATTGTAGGCGGGATCATTAAAATCCACATCCTTCATAAAGGTGGCGAGGAAAAAGTCCATGTCACTGGAATAGCCACCAGGGTTATTTCCCGGGTCAAATGGCTCGTAAAGGGAAGGAACCAGGTATTTTCCAATGATGGGGTTGGAGGCCAGCATCGAATCAACGTAGCCTTTCTGCCGGAGGTAGGTTTCGCGCATTTGGATACGGGCAGCCTCCTGTCCGGCGGCATCACCTGCCTGCTGGGACTGCATAAATGCGTTGGTCGCCTGCTGGCCTGACTGCTGAAGCACATTCATGCGCTGAATAGCGGCCAGCAACAAGTCGTTGGCGGGGGATGCGGTAATCTGGGAAAGGCGCCGCAGGTCGGCACAGTCGCCGGTGAGGATGGGCTTTTCGCCTTTCACGAGCAAAACAGGCCTCAGGTTATTGGGTGCCAATCCTACGAAGTACATCCCGTCGGAAGGAAGGTCCGTGTCCATCTCAAAGGTGACCATGTCACCCGATTTTTTGGTTGGAGCGGCCGCTACCTGACGGAAGAGAAACCCATCGGCGAAATAGAGCTTGATGGTATCCATGCCGCAGCCTGAAAACTCGCCGGAAAGGACTGAGTCGCCAAAAGCGCCTCCTCCACCGGTATTTTTACATCCTAAAAACCATGCTGCAGTGGCCAGAAGCAATCCGGCCAGGAGGATTTTGGGGGTCTGAACAATTGCTGACATACACCGAATCGGGTTACGAAAGAACAAATATAACCCGAACAATTGACTTCCCTAACTTCTGGCCGACATAGCCACCAAATGCATCCCGGGGTAACAAAGGTTACCTTGCATGGAGTCAGATTTCGATCCTGATTTTCTTTGTCATCCGCTTTTCGGCACCAAGTAATTCAGCCGGCGGATCGAGCAGGCGGTATTCGACCATCACCCGCAGCCATTCGGCCACACTCCATGCCTGGGCTATACAGCCGCGGGGCTCATGGGGGCTGGCCCCGTCGAAAATTTCGGAAACTGAGCCCAACCCGGCCATATCCAGGTGGCTTTGTAAAGCCTCCAGCAGGTTGCGTGCATGATTTTTCCCCAAAACCCCATTCACCCGCACCAATGCATCGATGTACCAACCCAGCAGCCATGCCCAGGAAGTACCGTGGTGGTAGGCCTGATCGCGCTCAAACTGGTTGCCCACATAGCGCGGACGGTAATCAGTATGGGTAGGGGAAAGGGTGCGCAATCCCCAGGGGGTGAACAGGTGCTTGGTTACGGTTTGCAGCACTGTGTCAGCCTGGTGGTGTGACAGCAACTGAAAGGGCAGGCTGATGGCAGCAAGCTGGTTGGGGCGGATGGCATCGTCGTGGTATTCGCCGCGCACAAAATCGTAAAGGTAACCGCCCGCTTCGTTCCAGAAGGTGGACAGAAACGCCTGCCGTGTTTTGGACACCTTTTTTTCTACAGCTTCAGCCAGGGGCAAATCTCCGGCGGTGCGCAGCAGTTCGGCAAAAATCTCCAGTACATTGTACCACAGGGCATTTACTTCCACGGTTTTCCCTGCCCGGGGGGTGAATAACCACTCTCCTACCCGTGCGTCCATCCAGGTAAGCTGGTAGCCGGGACCACCGGCAGATAGCAGCCCGTCCTGGTCAACGAAGATATGGTAATCACAGCCCTGCTCATGGGCCGAAACGACTTGTTTCACCCAGGGCAGGAGCTCTTTTTTTGCAAATTCCGTGTCTCCTGTGGACTTAAAGTACTTGTAACCCGCCACCAAAAACCACAAAGTGGAGTCGGCGGACTGGTAGCCGGTGGCGTCGCCGTAATCCGAAAACTGGTTGGGGATCAGGCCACCTTTTAAGTACCCTGCATAGCTTCTCAGAATGTCGCGCGCCAGTTCGGGCCTGCCGGTGCAGATGCTCAGGCCCTGAAGGGAGATAAACGTATCGCGGCCCCAGTCGGCAAACCATGGGTATCCGGCAACCACGGTGCTGCGCCCGGCTTTGTGCCGCACCACAAACTGATCGGCGGCAAGTGCGAGCCGCCGGGCAAAAGACCGCGTTTCCGGGGCCTGCGCGAGCAGGGCTTCGCGGCGCCGGGTTTCGGCTTCAAACAAAGCCCACGGATCGCGCCGAACACCACTCTCGGAGGTCAGGATACATCCAAAGCGGTCGCCTTCTTTCATTTCAATCCCGAATTTTCCCGGACTGTAGAGGTCTTCCACCGCATCTACCCCGCGCTTTGATTCAGCGAGGTATTCGAAATTCTGATACCAGTTTCCTTCGTGGCGAAATTGCGCACCCGGCATGTGAATCCACGCATCGGGGCCGCCGGTATAGGGCCGCATCCAAAGGGTGTCGTCGTAGTGCTGGGCATTGGTTTGAAAATCACCATTTGAGCGTACCACCGAGTGAATGTCGCGGCCCGCAACGAGGGGCGTCCATTCCATCCAGAAAGGCTCAGGTGCCTCCAGTACTTCATAGAGCAGGAGGGTGGTATTTTCACCCTGTACCGCAACGATGGTTTTGCGGATAAGGATTTGATTGACTTTATAGGTAAAAACGGGGAACAGGTCCCGCTCAAAGGACTGCAGGAAAATGTATCCTTCTGGGTGAATAGCCCCGAGGTATTTATTGCAGCCCAGGTCGGTGGCTTTGCCATGGAGCCAGATGGTTTCATCC
>SXGT01917055.1_pt1 | contig 17495 bp, 20 predicted proteins | sample 3176221 | NCBI WGS metagenome assembly SXGT01 (sample SAMN11356862, study PRJNA531348) | freshwater metagenome | isolation source: freshwater sample F1-120 | place: China: Fuxian Lake, Yuxi | collected 2017-12-25
CGTTCCAGCCTTCGAACGCGGCGACGAGCACGGGGTCGCGCAGCGGCGGCTCGATGCTCCAGTTGGTCATCGCGCCGATCCCGTGGTCACCTCGGCCAGACCCAGCTCGTCACTTCGCAGATGTTACGAGCCGGTCCGCCGGATCGGGTTTCGCAGCGTGCCGACGCCCGCGACGGTGATCGCCACGTCGTCGCCGTCGCGGAGCCATCGGGGTGGATCCTGCGCGGCACCCACCCCACCCGGTGTGCCCGTGAGGATGACATCGCCGGGAAGCAGCGTCTGACCCTGGGTGATCCAGGCCACGAGCCGCGGAATCGAAAAGATCAGGTCCGCGGTGTTCGACGATTGAACGACGACGTCGTTCAATCGGGTCTCGATCGCGAGCGCCCCGAGATCGAGGGGGACCGCGTCGGGGCCGGCGAGGATGGTCAGCACCGGTCCGAGCGGACAGAACGTGTCGAAGCTCTTCGACCAGCTCCACTGACCGGTCGTGTACTGATGGTCACGGCTCGACACGTCGTGCGCGATCGAGATCCCCGCGATCACCTCGAGAGCGTCGTCCTCGTCGACATCGCGCGCCGTGCGTCCGATCACGACGGCGACCTCCCCCTCGTAGTCGGGCTGGGTGACACACGGTGGCACGACGATCGCGGCGCCGTGACCGATCAACGACCCGACCGACTTGGTGAAGAGCGTCGGCGCGCTCGGTGGCTCGCGGCCCATCTCGGCGGCGTGCGCGCGGTAGTTCACCCCGACGGCCCAGACCGTGCGCGGCCGTGGGACGACCGGGTCGAGGTCGGCGCCGGCGAGCGCGATGCTCGGATGCCGCGCGACAGCGGCGGGATCGTGCTCGGTGAGGCGCCCGAGCCCATCGGCCGCGAGGAACGCTGTCGGGTCGGCGTCGAGGCCCGTGAGCGTCGTGACGTCGACGGCCCGCGTCGCGGGGTCGTCGAGCGCCCCCGTCAGCGCGTGGAAACGTCCGGCGATGGTGACGAGCTGCATCGAGGGATCCTCGCGCGACTTGCCGCGGCAAGTGTCGGATGCAAGAATCATTCTCATGACGTCACGGCTTGGAGGAGTGGCCCTCGTCGTCGGTCTCCTCGCCGGCTTCGTCGTGACGGGGTGTGGCGCCGACGAGGTCGACGAATCCGCGGGGAGCGCTCGGGTGGTCGCGGCGTTCTATCCACTCGCCTGGGTCGCCGAGCAGGTCGGCGGCGGCCGGGTCGACGTCGCGAACCTCACGGCGGCGGGAGCCGAACCCCACGACCTCGAACTGCGCCCGAGTCAGGTCGCCGCCGTCGGTGACGCCGATCTGGTGATCGTGCTCGGTGGCGGCTTCCAGCCGAGTGTCGAGGCCGCGGTCGCCGACCGCGCGGACGGCACCCTCGTGGCCCTCGAAGCGCTGCAAGGCGTTGCCGGGGGGACGGGCTCGGGCGACGTGGGCGAACTCGACCCTCACGTGTGGCTCGACCCGGTGATCATGGGCGATCTCGTCGACGAGGTGGCGGCCGCGCTGAGCGCGGTCGACCGCGATCACACGGCGGGCTATCGGGCGAATGCCGAGCGCGTCCGCGCGGCGCTCGTCGACCTCGACCGCGAGTTTGCCGCGGGGCTCGCCGACTGTGAGCGCCGCGAGCTGTTCACCGCCCATGATGCGTTCGGATGGCTCGCTCGGCGCTACGACCTCGAGCAGCACGGCGTCGCCGGCATCACCCCCGACCAGGAACCGACCCCCGAGCGGCTGGCGGAGCTGAGCGCGCTGGTGAACGAGACCGGAGCGACGACGGTCTTCGTCGAGACGTTGGTCTCGGCCGAAGTCGCCGAAACGCTCGCGAACGAAGCCGGCGGGCTCGCGGTGGCGACGCTCGATCCGCTCGAAGGACTCGACGATTCAGGCGGCGGTGACGCCGACTACCTCACGGTGATGCGCGACAACCTCGCGGCGTTGCGCCTCGGCCTCACCTGCACCTGATCCGCGGCCGCGGTGCCGATCCGCGACGGCGCGATCAGACGCCGAAGCGATCGGTGAGACGCGCGACGACGGTGTCGAACGCGGGCGCCGTCTCCTCGGCGACGCCCTCGTACCCGATCGACATCTGGAAGGTCAGGGCGCGCCCGACCCGCGCGTACGACAGTTCCGCGACGAACAGGTACGAGCGCCCGCCGTCGTCGATGTCGAGTTCGGCGCGGTAGGTCACGCCGTCGTCGCCCGCATCGAGCACTCGACGTTCGACCGTGACGCCCGACACGCGGACGCCCGCGCCACCCGCGGCGAGGATTCGTTCGAGGCAGTCGGGTGTCTCGGTCCGGTCGAACGTGTCGAGCGCAGTCGTGGCGTCGGCGGCGCGGTCGTAGACGGTGACCTGATTCGCGAGTTGGTCGAGCCCGTCGGGCGACGTGAAGGTCGGCGACGCGCGTCGCGCCGTCGTCGTGCCGATCGCATCGAGCATGTCGAAGTAGCCGCATCCGGCGGGGGGATCGTCGAAGCCGCTGGGATCGTCGAGGTGGGCACCGGGCGTCTCGGTCCATCCCGGCAGATCCGCCGACCGGAGCCGCGCCGCTTCGGCCGCGGCGTCGTCGCGTTCGTCGCGCGCGTCGGTGGGGTCCGGCAGCGGTGTCGTCGTGGGTGTCGTGGTACTGGCGACGCCGGCCGCGGAGCCGGGCTCCGACGTCGTGGTCGCCGGATCGTCGCTCCGATCCTCGGCGGAATCGCGCGTCGCGGTGGTGGTGCTCGACGCGGTGTTCGTCGGAGCCGCGACTTTCGGGCCGGCGACGTCGGCGTTCGTCGACTCGCCCCGATCGTCCGTGGGGTGCTCGCCCGCGGCCGGACCGATCGCGTCGACCCGTCCGCCGCAGCCGGCGAGCACCATCGTGATGAGCGTTGCGCCGAGGGCGCGTCGTACCGCCACTGCCGACCTCCCGCCTTGGTTTCGGCGTGTTTCGGGGTCGGCTGGAGCCTCGATCAGCCGCGCAGGCCCGCGATCGGAGAGGCCGAGGCGCGTTGGAGCGCCGATTCGGCGAGCCGTTCGACGACGATGCCCATGCCTTCGAACCCGTCGCCGCGGGTCAGCCCCATGAGGAACCGGGCATGGATCCCGGCAACGATGACGGCGAGCTTGTAGGCAGCGAACACCTCGTACCACTCGAGCGAAGCGAGATCGAAGCCGGTGGCATCGGCGTACCGGTCGATGATCGCGCCGACGGGGAGGAATCCGGCATCGGTGTCGACCGTCGTCCCGGTGACCATGGCCTGGGCCTCGTCGCGACCCCAGTAGAGGAGGAACAGCCCGAGATCGGCGAGCGGATCACCGAGCGTCGACATCTCCCAGTCGAGGACCGCGACCACCCGGCCGGGATCGTCGAGGGCGAGCCTCGTGTTGTCGAGCCGGTCGTCGCCGTGCACGATCGTCGGCGCGGGCGAGGTGGGCACCGATGCGGCGAGCCGGCGTGCGAGGTCGGTGATCGCGGGGACGTCGGGGCAGCCCGCTTCCTTGGAACTCTCCCACTGCTGGTTCCAGCGTCGGACCTGCCGTGCGAGATAGCCGTCGGGTCGGCCGAAATCGGCGAGCCCGACCGACGCCCAGTCGACCTGGTGGATCGCCGCGAGCACGTCGACGAGTTGCTCGGAACAGCGACGGGCGTCGTCGACGGAGATCGTCGCGAGGTCGGCAGGGGTGCGCAGGATGCGGCCGTCGACCTGTTCCATCACGTAGAACGGCGCGCCGTTCACGTCGACGTCGTCGCAGAACGCGTAGGCCTCGGGCACCGGCACGGGGGTCGGCCCGAGTGCATTGATCACGCGGTATTCGCGCGCCATGTCGTGTGCGGTCGGGAGCACGTGGCCGAGCGGCGGGCGCCGCAGCACCCAGGTACTCGTGCCGTCGGTGATCGAAAAGGTCAGGTTCGACTTGCCGCCGGAGATCAGGGTCGCGGCGAGTGGCGCGCCCGTCGCGCCGGGGACCTGATCCGCGAACCAGCCGCGCAAGCGTCGCAGATCCACACCGTCGGGTCCTGTGTCGTCGTTCACGGCGGCGAATCTACGTGTCGGCGCGCGGGCCCGTCATACGGGCGACGCGAGACCGATCCGCGGCCGGCGCGGGCTCGCGGGAAGCGTCGGCTTCAGGCGATACGAGCGTCGCGGGGAGCGACCGGCTCGCCGTTGCCGCGCGGGTAGCGCGCCACACGTCCGACGGGCATGTCGACGCGGTAGCCGGCGGCGGCACGCTCTTCTTCGGACTCGCCGCCCCAGTAGCCGTACTCGCGGTTCTCGCGGGCCCACTGTCGGCACTCGACGAGTGCGTCGCAGGTGCCGCAGATCGAACGGGCCTGCGATTCGCGCACGGCGCGTGCTTCGGGTCGCTCGCCGGGGGGCGCGAAGAACAACTTCGTGTGTCCTGCGCACGCCGCGTCGGCGGTCCACTCGAGGACGCCGCCGAAGACGAGGTTCGCCGGGGTGATGGTTTCGGTGGTCATGGTGCTTGCCCTCCCTGCCCGGTGGGTCCGGGGGATCGGTGAGTTCTGCGTGACCCGGCGCCACCGTGGCGCAGCGCGCCTCGGGTCGTTCCGGGACCGAACCAGCCGGGGAGCCGGGGCGGGGGGATGCCCCAGCCCCCGGGGTTCGTTCCCTATTAGTGAAGCCGTTCACAACCTCATCTGTCAAACAGGTCAAAGCGATAGAGTCCATCACCTTGACCGATTGTGCACCGAGCGTGTCCGTTCGCGGGCCGCTCGGTCACCCCCCGCGACCGGGAGGTCTGCCGTGGAACTCCGCCATCTCGACGCCCTGGTCGCGATCGACGACCACCGATCTTTCACCGCGGCCGCCGATGCGCTCCACACGGTGCAGTCGAACGTCTCCGACATGATCCGCCAGCTCGAGGCCGAACTCGGGGTGACCCTGCTCGTGCGGGGCCGTCGGGGGGCCGAGCCGACCGAGTTCGGGGTGGTCGCGCTCGACCGGGCCCGGCGGATCCAGGCCGAATTGGCGGCGCTCCACGACGATGTACGGATGCTCCTCGGCCTCGAGGTCGGCCACGCCTCGCTCGGTGTCGTCGGAACCGTCAGCCGTTGGCTCGTACCCGAGTTGGTCGCGAGCATCCGGCGCGATGCACCGCGCATCCGGTTCCGCGTGAACGAAGGTGCTTCCGAACGACTCGCTGCCGACGTCGCGACGCGCAACATCGCCCAGGCCGTGCTGACCGAACCGGTGACCGATGCCCGCCTCGTCGTCGAGCATCTTCTGGTCGAGGACCTCGTCGCACTCGTGCCTGCCGACTTCGACCTCGGCGCCGATCCGCCGGTCGCGCTCGCGATGCTCGCTCGCCATCCACTGGTGCTGCCTCCGCAGGGCAACCCGTTGCGCGACGAGGTCGACAACGCCGCGATCGATCAGGGTGTCCAGCTCGACGTGCCGGTGGAGATCGAAGGTGTGCGACTCATCGGCGATCTCGTCGCCGCGGGAGCGGGGCTGAGCATCATCCCCGAGACGGCCGTTCCCCCCGACGACGAACGCCTGCGTGCCATCGCGATCGCCGACATGCCTCCGCGGCGGCTCGCGTTGGTCACCGCGCGCGGGACCCAGTTGTCGTTGGCCGACCGTGCCGTACGCGAAGCCGTCATCCGCCTCGTACGAGCAACCCGCTGACCTCGGCGGGTGCCTCGGTCGCACGGCCGGCGCGGGTGAATCGGTGCGCGATGAGATGGCCGAGACCGAAGGCGGCGAAGCCACCGACCGCGTCGAGCAGGTAGTGGTTCGCGGTCAACACGATCACGACGACCGTGAGCAGTGGATAGAGCCCGGCAAGCCAACGCGCCCAGCGCCGCCGCACGCGGGGGACGAAGACGGTCGCGCACCACAGTGCCCAGGCGCAATGCACGCTCGGCATGGCCGCGAACTGGTTCGACAATTTGCTCATGGCGCCGGAGTTGAACGACCAGATCGCGGGATCGCGGGCCAGCGTGTCGACGAATCCGAACTGGTCGGTCGTGGGGTCGGCTCCGTCGACGTAGCAGTTTGCGATGTTGCCGTCGTCGGCGTAACAGTCGAGCAATCGCGGCGGCATCAGCGGAAAGGCCGCGAATCCGATCAGCGCGAGCGCGGTCGCCGCGCCGAGCGTGTTGCGAAAGCGCGGATAGTCGTCGGGGAACCGCCGGAACAAGAAGAGGGCTGCCGCGATCGTGACGACGAAGTGGAGCGAACCGTAGAAGTAGTTGCAGAGCACGATGAGCGGCTCGAAGTGCAGCGCCCACTGTTGGAGCGTGAGTTCCACATCGATGTGGAGCGTGCGCTGCCAGTCCATGAGACGGATCGCGTTGTCGAACGCGGCCGACGGCGACGCGTTGGTGTTGTTCCGAACGGTCGAGTAACCCACGTAGAAGGTGAGGACCGCGAGGATCTCGGCCCACCAGTAGAGAACGTGCCCGGTTCGCAGACGGCGGGCCGCGGGCCAGTCGCGTCGCGCAGCGTCGGTGGTCATTTCGCCGGGAGGTCGGCTGCCGGGACGTCAGGCGCCGGGAGGTCGGCCGGCCCGGGAATGCTCGCTCGTCGGTTGCCGGCGACGAAGGCGGGGGCGCCGAGCGCACTGACCACGAGGAGCGAGGCATACCAGAGCAGGCCGAGTCCGACCGCCTGACCGCGGCTGACTCCGAGCGGCACGAGGAAGAGCACGAGCATGCCCTCGCGCACGCCGAGGCCGCTCACCGAGAGCGGGAGCACCTGGATCATCGCGACGGCAGGGATGAATGCGAACAGCGCCGCGATGGGGAGGTCGAGATCCATCGCGGTGACGATCAGGGCGACCGAGGCGACCACGGAGACCTGATAGGCGATCGCGCTGACGAGCACGTCGACGATCCGACGCGGTTCTCGCCGCAGACCGTCGACACCACGGTGTACGGCGCCGATGAAGCGTGCCCAGTTCTCGTGCTCGGTGAAGCGACCCGCGATGCGCGGATGACCCGCGAGGAATACGATCGACGCGAGCAGTCCGAGCGTGACGAGCGCGATGAGGATCGCGACGAGCGCGTGGTCCTCTTCGAGGAGACTCGGACGCGCCGCGAATCCCGTGAGCACCAGGAGCGGGAGTGCGACGAAGCCACTGAGCCGTTCGACCGCGACCGAGCCGAACGCGATCTCGGCCGACCCGGAGGGCCGGGACGCTCGCGTGACCCTGAGCACGTCGCCGCCGATGGTCGAGGGCAACACGTTGCCGAGGAACAGGCTCGCGAGGTAGATGTTCGTCAACGTCGGCACCGAGACCTCGGCGCCGAATGCCGCGAGCACTCGTTGCCAGCGCCAGGCCGAGAGCACGACGCCGCAGAGCGCGACGACGACCGCGCCGGCGAGGAACGCTGCGGTGAGTCCGTGCCGCCCACGCGGCAGGACGCCGTCGAGGTCGGGTGCCTTGAACACGAGCACGGCGAGCAGACCTCCGCTGACGAGCAGGCGGAGGATGAACAATCCGCGTCGTCGGTCGCCGCGTTCCATCGCCGGACAGGATAAGCAGTCGCCGGCGATGCGGTCGTCCGCTCCGGCGGCGGCCGGTACCGTCGGGCCCGTGTCCACCCCCTCCGAAACGTCGCCGCGCCCGCTCGTTGCCGCGGCGGTGGTGCTGGGGTTGGTGGTGTTCGGGGCGATGGCGTGCGCGGCGACGTTCGATGTCGCTCGCGGTGCGGATGCCGCGTTCGTCGCCTGGGTCTCGCGCGGTCCCGACTCGTTGGAAACGCTTGCCGAGATCGTCATGACGCTCGGGACCGTGACCGGGCTGACGCTCGTCTGGCTCCCCGCCTCGATCCTGCGGTTCCAGCGGCCCCGACCCGTCGTCGCGGTGGTGGCCGCGACGTTGATCGCTCGTTGGGCCGCGCGGTTCGCCAAGGATCTCTTCGAGAGCCCGCGGCCGACGCGGAGCGCGCAGCTCGTGGTGCGCCAGGCCGTCGACGGCTTCGGGTTCCCGTCGGCGCACGCTGCGGTCGCCGCGGCGGCCGCGACCGCGTGGGCGTGGCACGCGCGACCGCGCGAGCGCGCGGTCGTGCTCGCGATCGCGGGCGTGGTCGGCGCGCTGCGCTGGTACGTCGGCGTCCACTACGTGGTCGACGTCGTCGGCGGGCTCGCGATCGGGGTCGCGGCGGGGACGATCGCGATGATGTTGTCGCGTGTGCGAGTAGGTTCCCGCGGATGATCCGCTCCGCGTTGAGTCGGCGCGCCGAGGCCGCGCTCTACGCCTCGGCGGCGGTCAGCTACATCGCGACGGGGCTGTTCTACAAGGGCGTGCTCAACTGGATCGTCGGACCGTTGTGGCTCGTCGTCTGGGTCGAGACCGGATCGCGTGTCGCCACCGCGCTCGCCGGTCGCCGCGCGCGGCCGTCGCCGTCCGACGGGGCGCGATGAGCTGGGCGGCACACCAGTTCGAGATCTACGCGGTCGAGAACCACCTTCCGAAGCGTCTGCGCGGCAAGATCAGCTTCTTCGCGATCTTCCTCGGGGATTTCACCCCCGACTTCTTCGCCAAGTTCTGGGTCTACGGGTTCACCATCAACGGCACGCACTACGGCGCGACGAACCCCCACCGATGGCATCGCGGTTGGCCGGGGATGGGCTTCACCCACACGGTGTTCCTCGGCGCGATCGTCGCGGCCGCCATGTGGTTCTGGAAGCACAACCCGGCGTGGGCGATCGGGTACATGCTCGGGTTCGCCGCGCACGCGCTCACCGACATCAACGACAGCATCGGCACGATGCTCTTGTTCCCGTTCTCGGCACACAACTGGTCGATCGGGACGTGGGCCTACGCCGCGACGATCGAAGGCGGCAAGTATTTCGACGGTGCCGCGTACTACAGCAGCCTCGGGTTCGTGATGGACACGTTCTGGCTGGTGGTGGTCCTGGCGTCGTGGCGCTGCCTCACGCGCGACTACTGGCGGACCCGGATCGTCCCGCCCGACGCGCGCGCCTGGGCGTGGTTCGGAAGGTTCCTCTCCGAGCCGGGACTCCTCGCCCTGTATCGCGCGACGTTCTTCTACGGCGTCTGCCGCCTCATCACCTGGACGACCTGGGCACACCTGATCGCGCGACCGACGATCCTGTTGCCCGACGGCACGGCCCGGACCTTCGACGGCTACCCATGGGACCTGTCGTGGGGTGGACCGTGGTGGGTGACGCCGGTGCGCCTCCCGCACGTCTCGCCATGGATCGTGTTGCCGACCGCCTTGGCGCTGCTCGCCCTGATCTACGCGATCGCGCTGCGGGTGTGGGATCGCATGACTGCCGCCAGCCTCGTGGCCTGAAACGCGGGCGCCGCGTCGGCCCGGGCAACGGTTTCGGCACCGAGGATCGCGACGGGGTCGAGGTCGAGGTCACGGAGAAAGCGCACGACCCGGAAATCTCGCTGTTCGGTCGTCGGCATCGCCACGCCGGCCTTGGCGAGGAGCTGGCGGATCGATCCACGAGCGGCAGCCGCGGCGGCGAGGAGGGTCCCGCCGACGACGTCGACGTTGGTGATGCAGTTCGCGCACATGCGCCCATGTTGGCATGCCGGCCTCGCGTGGGGAAGCATGGGCCCATGCGAATCATCACGGACGACGGAGTCGAACTCGCGGTCGAGGTCAGGGGCGAGGGGCCGGCGTTACTCCTCGTCCATGGTTTCGGAGGAGCGAAGGAGGACTTCTTCGACCATCTCGACCAACTCGCCGAGTCGCACCGGGTCGCGACGTTCGACCATCGCGGTCACGGCGCGAGCGGCCGCCCCGACACGCTGGAGGGGTACTCCCTCGACCGGATGCGAGCCGACGTGCTGTGTGTCGCCGACGCGCTCGGCTTCGAACGGTTCCGTCTGCTCGGTCACTCCATGGGCGGCATGGTGACGCGCCGGATCGCGATCGACCACCCGCATCGCGTCGAGGCGCACATCTTCATGGACACGTCGGCGGGGCCGCTCCCCGGCGTCGACCCCGAGCTGCTCGAGCTCGGCGCTCGGATCGCCATCGACGAGGGCAAGGCCGCCCTCAAGGCCGCGCTCGACTCGCTCGGATCGCCGCTCGACAACCCCGCGTACGAACGCGTCCTGCGCGAACGCCCCGGCTATCAGGAGTTCGTCGACCGCAAGTGGGACGATCTCTCCCACCTGATGTGGGCGGCGATGGCGCGTGCGATCGCGTACCAGCCCGACGACCACGTCGATCTGGCCACGCTCGGCATCCCTGTGTTGGTGCTCGTCGGCGAGCTCGACACGCCGTTCCATGGGCCGTCGCGCCGCATCGCCGAGACGGTGCCCGGCGCTCGGTACGCGATGATCGAGGGCGCAGGTCATTCGCCCCAGTTCGAGAACCCCGACGCCTGGTACCGCGAGCTCACCGAGTTCCTCGCGAGCCTCCCCGAGAAGGTCGGATGACGCCCTACGAGAACTCGGGCCAGGGGGCGACCTCGGTCGACGGGCATGCCGGGCTCCTCGCGACCGAGGTGCTGAAGGCCCACGATGTCGACGTCATGTTCACCCTGTCGGGCGGCCACCTGTTCGTGCTCTACGACGGCTGTGTGATCGGCGGGCTCCCGCTCGTCGACGTCCGCCACGAACAGACGGCGACGTTCGCGGCCGAGGGCTGGGCCAAGGTGACCCGGCGTCCGGGTTGCGCGGCGCTCACGGCCGGCCCCGGAATCACGAACGGCGTGAGCGCGATGACGGCAGCCTGGATGAACGGCTCGCCGATGATCGTGCTCGGCGGCCGTGCGCCGCAGGGTCGGTGGGGTGCGGGTTCGTTGCAGGAACTCGATCACGTGCCGATCGTCGCCCCGATCGTGAAGCGCGCCGCGACGGCGACCGGTCCGGAATCGGTCGTGGCCGAGGTGCATGCCTCGTTGGTCGCCGCGCGCACCCCGCACCGCGGGCCGGCGTTCGTCGACGTCCCGCTCGACGCGTTCGGTCCCGGATCGGTCACGATTCCGACGGTCGACCACGCGGCATTGCGCGGGGCGGCACCCGATCCCGACGCGATCGCGCGCGTCGCGGCGCTGGTCGGCGCCGCCGAGCGTCCGGTGCTGATCGCCGGCGGCGACGTGTTCTGGGCCACGGCCGAACCCGCGATGGTCGCCTGGGCCGAAGCGGCCCGCGTTCCCGTGTTCGTGAACGGCATGGGCCGGGGCACCATCCCGGCCGATCACGCGCTCGCGTTCTCGCGCACGAGGTCGGCGGCGCTCAAGGGCGCCGATCTCGTGCTGGTCGCAGGGACGAAGCTCGACTTCCGGCTCGGCTTCGGTCGATTCGGCGACGCGCAGGTCGTCCATCTCTGCGACGCGCCGGGCGAGGTCGCGCCGCACGCCGAACTCGCGGCGTCGACCGAGGGCGATCTGCGCGCCACCTTCGCGGCACTCGCCGATGCCGTCACCGGCGCGGCAGGTCACGACGCCTGGGTGGCGCGTCTGCGCGACGAAGAGGACGCAGCGCGAGCATCCGACCGCGACGCGCTCGACGCCGACGCCGACCCGATCCGGCCGACGCGCATCTACGGCGAGCTGCGACGGCGGTTGGACCGCGATGCGATCGTGATCGGCGACGGCGGCGACTTCGTCAGTTACGCGGGCAAGTACGTCGACTCGTTCGCGCCGGGCACCTTCCTCGATCCGGGACCGTTCGGGTGCCTCGGCATGGGCCCCGGCTACGCGCTCGCCGCGGGACGCGCGCATCCCGATCGTCAGGTCGTCGTGTTGTTCGGCGATGGTGCCACGGGCTTCGCGCTCGGTGATTTCGACACGCTCGTCCGTCACGACACGAACTGCGTGATCCTCATCGGGAACAACGGGATCTGGGGTCTGGAGAAGCACCCGATGAAGGCGATCTTCGGTTACGACGTCGTCGCCGACCTGCGGCCGGGCACGCGGTACGACGAGGTGATGGTCGCTCTCGGTGGTGGCGGCGAGATGGTCGAACGGCCCGGCGAGATCGGCCCCGCGCTCGACCGCGCGTTCGCCCATCGGGGTCCGTACGTCGTGAACGTGCTCACCGATCCGAGCGACGAGTACCCGCGGAGCAGCAACCTCGCCTGAACGGTCATCGAGACGCAGACCGCAGGCTCACGACGCGAAGAAGTTGCACAGTCGCCACGAACCGTCTTCGCGCACGACGTCGACATCGAAGCGATCGGTGCGCGTGCCGTAGTCGAGTTCGTAGTGCACGTCGCGCCGATCACCGATGGGATCGAACGAGAACACGTCGTGACCTTCGAGGCCGCGGCGCGCTTCGGAAACGGCGACGGGGAAGTCGGCGCGGGAAACGCGAGCGCGGTCGGCCGCGCAGAGCCGTGACCACGCGCGGTCGTCGCGCCCTGCTTCGAGATCGGTGAAGAACGCGTCGACGGCATCGACGGGCGCGGTCGTCGCGCGTTGCATGGCCCACCACGCCGCGCCGCCGAGCGATGCGAGGGCGAGCACCGACACGATCGTCCAGCGCGGCCACCGAAGCCTGCGTTCCGCCACAGGACCTCATCGGCCGACCCGGGTCGCGGCTTCAGGATCGGGGCGTCAGCCCTCGGCCCGCTCGACGAAGCGCTCGCGATCGACGAGGACTCGGGTCACGTAGCCGGCAGCAATGAGGCCACGACGATCGCTGACCGTGACCTTGAAGTTGAGGCGACGGCCCTCGACCGATTCGAGCAGCGCATCGGCGGTCACCTCACCTCCCACCGGCGTCGGTGCGAGATGAGTGAGTTGCACCTCGCTGCCGACGGTGGTCCGATCCGGCGCGAGCGCGCCGGCGACGGCCGCGCACGTCGCTTGCTCGGCGAGCGCGACGACCCGCGGTGTCGCGAGCACGGGCACGTCGCCGCTTCCCATCGCGGCGGCCGTGTCGGCCTCGGTCACGACGTGGGTGACGCTCGCCGTGAGGCCGGATTGGATCGGCCCGGCAGGAGGAGGTCCGGCGCGTCGAGACACGGTCCTAACGTACGCGGCCGGCGGCCGATCGTTCACCTCGGGCGCCACCACCCCGAAAGGAACCCCTGCCGATGCTGGTCGATCCGGGCCTCCTCGAGGCCACCCTCACCACCGCGCTCGCCGGCGGTGGCGATTTCGCGGAGGTGTTCGTCGAGGACCGTCGCAGTTCGAGCGCCCGGCTCGACGACGGTCGGATCGAGGAGCTCGTCTCGGGCCGCGAGCGCGGTGCGGGCGTCCGCGTCGTGCGTGGCGAGACGACCGGCTTCGCCCATACCTCCGACCTCGGCCCCGCGGGGCTCGCCGATGCGGCTCGCGCGGCTGCGAGCGCGGCGGCTGCCTCCGCCACCGGGACCACCCGGCAGGTCGCGCTCGGCGGTCCCGGCCGCGAGGCGACCCCCGATGTCGTGGTCCTTCCCGAGTCGGTTCCGAAGGCGACGAAGATCGAGATGCTCAAGCGGGCCGACGACGCGGCACGCAGTGAGGGCGGAGCGATCCGTTCGGTGAGTGCGGGCTACGCCGAGGGTCGCCGACGCATCCTCGTGGCGAACTCCGACGGGCTGATCGCGAGCGACGATCGGATCCGTACGCGCTTCTCGGTGCAGGCCGTCGCGTCGGGCGATGCCGGGATGCAGACCGGCTACGACGCGCCGGGTCGCACGATGGGCTTCGAGTTCTACGACGAGTTCGCGGTCGACGAGATCGCGCGGCGTGCCGCACGGCAGGCGATCACCCTGCTCGACAGCGTCCCCGCGCCGAGCGGCAAGGTCCCGGTCGTGCTGAAGCGAGGCGCGGGCGGGGTGCTGTTCCACGAGGCGTGCGGCCACGGCCTCGAGGCCGACCTCGTCGAACGTGACGCGTCGGTGTTCGCCGGCAAGGTCGGCGAACGCGTTGCGGCCGCCGGCGTCACGCTGATCGACGACGGCACCTTCGCCCGCGAGTGGGGCACGTTCGCGATCGACGACGAGGGTCAGCCGGCGCGGTCCAACACGCTCATCGACGACGGGATCCTCACCGACTACATGTGGGATCTCGTCCGCGCTCGGAAGGCGGGCCGGGTGTCGAGTGGCAACGGTCGCCGCGAGACCTATCAGGAACTCCCGATGGTGCGGATGACCAACACGTACCTCGCTGCCGGAGACACCGATCCCGAAGCGATCATCGCCGACACCGACTTCGGCGTGTACTGCGTGCAACTCGGCGGCGGGCAGGTCAACACCGCGACCGGCGACTTCGTGTTCGGCGTCACCGAGGGCTATCTGATCGAAGGCGGCAAGATCACACGACCGATCCGCGCGGCGCAGCTCATCGGCAACGGCCCCGCCGCGCTCCGCGACATCGACGCGATCGGCAACGACTTCGCGACGTGGACCGGGATGTGCGGCAAGAGCGGTCAGAGCGTGCCGGTGTCGTCGGGTCAGCCGACGCTGCGCGTCGGGGGCCTCACCATCGGCGGGACTGCAGCGTGAGCCGCGAGCCGGTCGACCTGCTCGCGTTGTGTCGCGGCATCGCGGCGTCGGCAGCTCCGGGCGAGGAGATCGAGGCGTTCGCGGTGCGGACTCGCGAGACCGACATCGAGGTGTTCGGCGGCCACGTCGAATCGCTCTCGGTCGCGGGGATCGATGGCGTCGGCGTGCGCGTCGTCGCGAACGGTCGCCAGGGGTTCGCGTGGGCGGGCTCGCTCGACGACGACGTCGTGCGCGACACCGTCGCCGACGCGCGCGACAACGCCACGTTCGCCGAGCCCGACGAGTGGAGCGGCCTGGCGACCGAGGCCGACGTCGCCGGGGTGGAGCGAGCCCGGCTCGACCTCTGGCGCGACGACCTCCTCGCGGTGCCGACCGAGGCCAAGGTCGCGTTCGCGCTCGAACTCGACCGCGTGCTCGGCGCCGCCGACGCGCGCCTGCGCGCTGTGGAGTCGGCGAGCTACGGCGACGGCGCGGTCGAGACCGCGCTCGCGAACTCGCACGGCATCGAGGCGTCGCTCCGCCGGACGGTCTGCTCGGCGAGCGCGTCGGCGCTCGCGGGCGAGGGTGACCGGACACAGTCGGGCTACGGGTTCAGCGTGGGCCGCACGTTCGACGAGCTCAACCTCGACGCCATCGTCGCGATGGCGGTCGAGCGCACCACGCGCTTGCTCGGCGCGCGCCAGGTGCCGGGTCGCAGGCTGGCGGTGATCCTCGATCCGCTCGTCACCGCGTCGTTCCTCGGCGTGCTGTCGGCGGCGTTCAACGGCGAGTCGATGCTCAAGGGTCGGTCGTTGTTCCAGGGGCGGGAGGGCGAGCAGATCGCGGCACCGGGCGTGCGGCTCGTCGACGACCCGACCGATCCGACGATGATGGGCGCGACGCCCCACGACGCCGAAGGCGTGCCGTGCCGTCGCAACGAGCTGGTCGCCGACGGGGTGCTGCAACGATTCCTGCACAACACGGCGACGGCGCGCCGCGCGGGTTGTGCCACGACCGGCTCGGCGACCCGCGGCGGCTTCAAGAGCACCCCCGGTGTCGGCATCCGTGCGCTCGCGCTCGAATCCGGTCCGAAGTCGCCCGCGCAGATCCTCGCCGATGCCGGCGACGCTCTCTACGTGCAGTCGGTGAGCGGACTGCACTCGGGCACGAACCCGATCAGCGGCGATTTCTCCGTCGGCGCCGAGGGCCTGGTCGTGCGCGACGGCGCGTTCGCGGAACCAGTTCGCGAAGTCACGATCGCGTCGACGCTGCCGCGGATGCTGCTCGACATCGTCGACATCGGATCCGACCTGACCCGCCTGCCGGGCAGTACCGCCGGCCAGACCGTGCTCATCGCCGAGATGACGATGAGCGGGAGCTGAGGAGCTACCAATGGCACCCCGACCGATCCCGAGTCCGACGCGCATCACGGCGGCGGGGAACCTGCCCAAGCTGATCGACGAGGTCGTCGGTCGCGTCAACACCGGCACCGACGGCATCAGCATCGCCCACATGCGTTCGCCCGCCGGTTGGGTCGAACCCGGCCAGACCCCCGAGTTCGACGAGTACACCTACGTGCTCGCGGGCACCGTGCACGTCGAGCATCGCGAGGGTTCGCTCGAGGTACCGGCCGGGTCGGCGGTGCACACTCCCAAGGGCGAGTGGGTGCGCTACTCGACCCCCGACGGCGCGGAATACCTCGCGGTGTGTCTGCCTGCGTTCGCGCTCGACACGGTGCATCGCGACGACGAGTGACCCGCGAGGCGACGTGTCGCGCGACGCGCGCGACACGACGTGTCAGATCACGCCCGCGGCGAGCAGCGCGATCGTCGCGACCGCGGCGACGACCCGGTAGATCGCGAACACGCGGAGGTCCTTGCGTTCGAGGTACGTGACCATCCACCGAACCGCGACGACGGCCGACACGAACGCGACGAGCAGCCCCAGCAGTGGTGTCGCGACCCCGAACGTATCGACGAGTTCGCCGCCGTTCTTGGCGCCGTCGTAGAACGTGGCTGCCGTGAGGGTGAGGAGTCCGAGCAGGAACGAGAACTCGACCGCGGCCATCATCGACAGCCCGACCGCGAGCGCGGCGATGATCGTGACCAGACTGCGGCTCGTCCCCGGCCACAGCGCGAGCACCTGGCAGCCGCCGATGACCGCGGCGTGCCGCAGCGTGATCTCGTCGAGTGGCCGCCCGTGCGCGGCCCGCACGCGCGGGACGACGAACCAGATCGCGGCCGCGCCGACGACCCACGCCGCGGCGATGGGCACCGGGGCCAACAGTCGATCCTTGATGAGGTCGTCGAACAGCAGGCCCGTGACCGCGGCGGGGACGAAGGCGACGGCGAGCGCGACCAAGACGCGCCGGCCCGTTGCCGAGCGGCCGAACAGGCCCTGGACGATGTCGCCGATCCGGTGGCGGTAGAGGACGAGCACCGCGAGGATCGCGCCCGCCTGAATCGTGACGACGTAGGTATCGGCGGCGCCCTCGGTCGCCGACGAGGTGCCGACATCGAGGAGGTGCTCGGCGACGAGCAGGTGCCCGGTCGAGCTGATCGGCAGGTACTCGGTGATGCCCTCGACGAGCCCGAGGATCACGGCCTTCCATGCGGGGAGTGCCGCCGCGGCCGCATTCGCCGTCGTGCCGTCGGTCGCGAATGCGGGGCCTGCGGCGCTCAGGGCAGCGAGAGCGATTCCGGTGAGCCCGGCGGCGACGAGGATCCAGCGGACACGTCGGCTCGAGACTGCACGTCGGTGCAACACGCGTCCTCCGGGGGTGCGAGCGCGAGCGTGATGATGCCGTTCGCGGTGGCGAAGGCTAGGCGGGAGGCCTCCTCGACGGTGACCTCGAGCACCACGCCGACCGGCATGCCGTCGCGTCCGCCGTCGGTGGCGAGTACGCGTGCGCCCGACGCGACGGTGAGGGTCGGAGCGTCGGAACCGGCGATCGTCACGCCCGGGTCGAGGCTCGCGAGCACGTCGACGGCCGCTCCGACCGGCGGGCGCAACCCGTCGGCCGCCTGCACGCGCACCGCGCGGTGGCCGGGCGCGAGCAGGGTTGCGGTGCCGGTGCGGTCGCCCGGCGCGAGGTGGGCGCGCAGGACCGGGCTGTCGGCGACGAGCGGGAC
>SXGT01050293.1_pt1 | contig 17494 bp, 14 predicted proteins | sample 3176221 | NCBI WGS metagenome assembly SXGT01 (sample SAMN11356862, study PRJNA531348) | freshwater metagenome | isolation source: freshwater sample F1-120 | place: China: Fuxian Lake, Yuxi | collected 2017-12-25
ACCCTCGCGCGCGGGCTCGAACGCGCGCGCACGATCGCCGGCTGCCTGCGCATCGCCCACGCCGCGGCCAGCCACCTCGACCCCAACCAGCCCGCGGACCGCCAGTTCGTGCGCGCGTGCCTGGACCGGGCCGAGACCCTGGCCGCCACCGCCAGCGACTGGGTCGAGGTCGCCGACGCGTGGCACGAACATCACTTCGAGGCCGGCGCCATCCGCGCTGCCCTCGAACGGGCGCAGGCCGGCGATGGGGACGCGCCGGCGCTCGCGCGGATCGCGCATGGCTACCGCCACTGGCTCGGCGACGCGGCCACCGCCGATCGGCTGGCGCCGCGCGGCCTGGCCCCGGCGGCGATCGTCAACCACCACCAGCGCCTCGACGGTTGGGACCCGGATCCGGCGGCGCTGCTCGACTGGCTCCGCCCGCAGCTCACCGACCGCGCGCTGCGCGCGATCGCCGGCGGCGACTGGGGCAGCGACGGCGACAAGCACCTGGCGGCGCTGGTGGACATCCACACCACCGGGCTCATCCCGCAGCCGCTGGCCTGGCACCCGCGCGAGGTGCTCGAGCTCTACCGCTGGACGCAGGGCGACCAGACCGACCACGTGGCGCGGGCGTTCGCCTGCACGGTGCTCCTGCTCGACGGGGTCGGGCCGGCCTACCGCGACGGTCACGAGCAGACCATGGCGGTCCTGATCGACAGCTGTCTCGTCCTCGGCGACGAGGCGCTGGCCCGGGCGGTGGGCCTCCTGGTGACCGTCGCCGACGGCTGCCACGACTACTACGCCGAGAGCCTGTTCGCGCAGCTCGGCCTGCTGATGGCCGCGGCCGCGCGCGACCCGCGCGATGCCCGCCTGCCGGCGCTGGCCGAGCGGTTGATCGCCGCCGAGCGGGCCCAGCACGGGGAGCACGGATACCGCGGCACCGAGTGGGGCTGGCTGCTCGGTCGCACCAACTTCGATCAGCGCCACAAGCTGTGGCGGCGGCTGGGCCAGCAGCTCCTGGCCGAGCCCGCCCGCGCCGATCCCTCGCTCGCGTACCTGGCCGACCTCGCCGAGCGCTTGCGCCGTCCTCCCGGCTGATCCACGTCGCGGGTCAACGCGACGTGGCCGCCGCCGCGCCGCACGCGCCGTCGGCGCAGTTGCCGTTCGCGCAGTCGCCGTCGTCGATGCACTGGCGGCCGTCGGCGCAGCCGGGGCAAGGCCCGCCGCAGTCGCGGTCGCTCTCGAAGCCGTCGCGCAGGGCGTCGCTGCAGCTCGGCGCCGGGCAGACGTTATTGGCGCAGGCGGCGGTCTGGCAGTCGGCCGGCACGAGACACGCCAGCCCACCCGCGCACGGCTGACACGAGCCGCCGCAGTCGACGTCGGTCTCGTCGCCGTCGCGGACCCGGTCGCGGCAGCCATCCTCGGGCGCGGCGGCGCTGCACCGCCCGGCGGCGCACGGCGTCAGGTGGAACCCGATCGCCAGCGACACCGAGTCGGGTGTCGCGTCGCGGCCGCGCGGCGCGTAGCGTGCGCCGTCGAAGAGCTGGATGTCGGCGGTGACCAGGAAGGCGATCACCGAGGCGTCCAGCTCGGCCGGGCTCATGACGCCGTCGCGATCGGTGTCGACCCCGCGCAGGAAGGTCTGGTGGCGCTGCGGCTCGGTGGCGAACATCTGGCGGAGGCCGGCGTAGGCGGCGTCGCGGGCCGCTTGCTGGGCGAGCCCGCCGCGGAGGATCGCGTCGTAGCCGCCGCGCCCGTCGGGCTCGAGGTCGAGCTCGAGGCCGTCGAGCGTGAGGCGCAGCGGATCGGCGTTGGTGAAGACCGGCAGGTGGAGCTCGGCCTGGCCCGGCACCCGGGTGGTGGCGGTGCGGTTGGAGCGGAAGCTGCCGCTGACCAGCACGCCGCCGGCGACGGTGGCGGCGGCGCCGTCGGCGCCGAAGTAGGTGACGCCCACCGAGTCGTCGTCGGTCGGGTCGTCGGCGACCAGCTCCACCGTCGAGGCCAGCGCGCCCGACGCGATCATGTCGCGGCCGTGGATCGACAGGTCGCCGACCGAGGCCAGCAGGCCGGTGATGGTCCCGAAGTGGTTCTCGCGGGTGCCGTTGCCGTCGAGGTCGGCGGCGATCGCCATCGCCATGGTGGCATCGACGGCGAGGGTGAGGTCATCGACGACGAACCGCTGCGTGGTGCCGGTGAACGGACCGACGACGTCCGAGCCAGCGTCGCCGCCGCACCCGGCCACCACGATCGCGATCCATCCGAGCCTCACCGGCCGAGAGTACAATCACTCATGGCCGCGAAGCGACCACGCACCCAGCGCCGTGCCGACGCCCGGGCCACCAAGAAGCTGGTCCACGATCGCGAGCGCCTGTGGCTGCTCTCGCCCGGCGGCTCGGCGGTCCGCCCCATCACCGTGGTCTCGCCGGCGGTGATCGACGCCCGCGTCGCCGCCATGCGCTGCCCGCAGTGCGAGAGCGACTACGCGGTGCGCGAGCAGGAGGCCACCCGCACCGGCGACCGCGTGGTCTCGGTCCGCTGCAAGCTCTGCCACGTGCCCCGCCAGATCTGGTTCCGCCTCGGTTCGGCCGCGGCCAACTGATTGGCAGAGTTTGCCAAGTCGGCTAGCATCCTCGGATGCCCACCCGCAACATCAGCCTGACCCGCGAGCAGGATGCGTTCGTGGAAGAGGTCGTCGAGGCCGGCGAGTATCAGAATGCGAGCGAGGCGGTGCGCGACGCGCTGCGGGCACTCCAGCAGCGAAGGCGCGAGGACGCGCTGAAGCTGGACGCGCTGCGCGCGCAGATCAAGCTCGGGGTTGCGGCGCTCGCGAGTGGGGACGCCACCGACGTCGACGCCGCAGACCTCGAGACCTACCTGTCGCGCCTGACTCCAGCAAGCGCCGGTGCGGCGAGACGCAAGCGCGCGCGGTGATGGGATGGCGCGGTTTCGCATCTCGACGCCGGCGCGAGCCGATCTCGCGGCGATCCTCGCGACGAGTCAGGAGCGATGGGGCGACGACGGTCGAGCGCGTTACGCGGCGCTCCTCGCGGCCGCGTTGCAGGCGATCGGGCGCGATGCGACCGGGCCGATGACACGCGATCGCGACGAGTTGCTACCCGGCATCCGGAGCTATCACACGAGGAACGTGCGGAAGACTCATGGCGTCCAAGGGCCCGTTCACGTCGTGTTCTATCGCGCGACCGGGCCGCTGATCGAGGTCGTGCGCGTGCTGCACGAGCGGGTGGAACCAGCGTTCCACCTGAATCCTGCGAGACGCTCGACGATCCGTCGTCGCGGCAAGTAGGCCGGGCTCAGCCGTAGGAGAACGGCAGCAGCGGGGCCACCCGGTGGAGGCCGTTGTGCACGTCGTAGTTGAACGGCTCGTACTGGATCGGCCACGGCACCGCGCGCGACTCCTCGGGGCGGTGGTGGATGGTGAGCGCCATCGGCGTCACGCGCCGGTACGAGGCGTCGGGCGGCAGGTCGTTGTTGTCGTGGCCGCCGGCGGAGAACAGGTTGAGCAGCAGGCGATCGCCGAGCTGATAGACGGCGTCGAAGCCGCGATCGATCTGCTCGTGGCCGCGGATCATGGTGTGGCAGCCGATCCGCTCCATGAAGGCGCGGAACTGCTGGCGACCGAAGCTGAAGCGCGGGTTCTGCCGCTGCAGCTCGACCGGGACGTGGTCGGTCTGCTCGGGATCGCTCCACATCATCTGGAAGCGAAGGTCGGGGTCGTTGAGGCTGCTCAGGTCGCGGTAGCGCTCGGCGAAGGTGTCCTCGCGGGGCACGCCGCCGTGGACGAAGATCGTGCGGTCGAGCAGGCAGGTGGTCGGCATCTGCTCGAACAGCACCCGGTAGGCGTCGAGCATCTCGAATGGCACGTGGGCGCTGAGCGAGGCCAGGGCCTCGGCCGGGTACACGACGCTGTACATCTGCGCGTCCTGGACGCGGAAGTGTTCGTGGTTGCCGCGCAGCACGATGACCTGCTCGGGGAGCGTGACCAGCAGGCGTAGCACCGCTCGCAGCACGCCGTCGAAGCTGAAGCGGCCGCGGTCGATGTAGTCGCCGAGCAGCACGAGCTTCACGTCGGGATAGCGGCCGGGATCCCACTGGTGGGCCCAGGCCCGGTTGATGAAATCGGACTGGAGCAGCGCCGCCTTCAGGCAGCCGTAACAGCCGTGGAGGTCGCCGAGGACGATCAGCTCGACCGCACCCGCGGGCCGCAGCACGTGGACGTGCTGATCGAGGAACCGTGTGCCCGGCGTGAAGCGCGCGATGTCGGCGACCCCGTTGAGGCGGCCGTTGCCGGCGGCCCGCAACCGGTTCCACACCTCGATGGACTGCATCACCAGCTGGTGATCGAGGGCGACCTGGGCCTGTCGCTCGACCGGGTGCGGCGAGTAGGTCTGCTCGCCCGGATCGAGTAGCGGATGGCCGACCGCCTGCAGCTCCAGGTGCTGCGCCGGCTGGACCGCGATGGGCTTCGCCGCCGTCGTCGCCACCTGGGCCGGCACCTTCATCTCGGTGGCGGTCACCGCGCCGGAGACCTTGGGCTGCGATCCGGTGAAGTGGCCGAGCAGTTCCTGGTACAGCTTCTGCTCGGGCTGGCTGACCAGGCCGTCGGCGTGCATCAGTCCGCGGACCAGCTCGAGCACGGTGGTCTGTTCGGAGGGTGCGATGCTGCGGAACAGCGTCACCGCGCGGACCTTGAGCTTGGTCGGCACGAACCCGACCTCGCCGCTGGTCGTGACCTCGTCGGCGAGCTCCGCGATCTCCTTGTCGAGTCGGGCCAGGGTCGCGTCGAGCTTGGTCTTGTACTCGAAGCGCACCAGGGCCTGCTTGTCCGGCGCGGCGCTGCGCTCGACCAGCGCCACCACCGAGTCGAGGTAACGGCGGATGAAGGCCTGCTCGCGGTGATGGAACAGGCCGTCCACCCAGCCGACCGTGAGCAACAGCTCGACGATCTCCGCGGTGCGGGGGACGCCGGTCTCCTGACCGGCCGGGCGATTCACGGCGACTGACAAGCGGAGAGCTGAATGTACGGCATGTCGACGGTCGTGGGGGTCGCCGTGGCAGTCGCGGCGTGAGTTCCTGCGCCGCCGTAGTCGCCGGCGCAGCAGCCGCTGGCCAGCGCGATCCCGTGCGAGGGCGCGACCACCGAGGCGCTCACCGGGTGGGTGTGGGTGCGCAGCTCGCCCGCGGCCAGAGGCGCGCCGCCGAAGCTCGCGGCGGTGGCGCCGGCGGGCGCCGCTACCAGGTAACGCCCGTGGAGGCTCGACGCGACCGGCGTCCACGCCTGGGGGCAGGCGCCGTCGAAGAACGCGATCACGCGCGGTGGCGGCGGGCGGTCGCCGGCATCGGCCTGCTTGCGGCAGATCCGGAGCTGGGCGTAGGGAACGTCGGCGGTGCCGTCGCCGGTCGCCGCGGTGCCGGTCACCGACCCGCTGCGTGCCACGCCGTGGTTGGCCTCGCCGGCGATGCCGGCGTAGCTCACCGAGGGCAGGTCGACGCCGACGGCGAGATCGTGACGATGGACGCGCTCCTCGTCGGCAGCGAGGGCAGTGCCGGCGGTGTCGCCGGCGTCGTCCGCGCTCGCGACCGGGACGATGGTGCGGCCCACGGCCTCGCCGTACGGCATCCAACCCGACGGACACAGCGTGCTCAGGAAGAACGAGATCGCGCCGCTGGGGAACCCGTCGCCGGCGCCCGCGGCGGCGTCGATCGGCGGCGCCTCGGCGGCGTCCACGGTTGCGCCGCCGCCGCCGGAGCTGGCGCAGGCCGTGCTCAGGGCGACCGCCGTCGCGACCGCCGTCGCTCGCGCGTGCGTCACGGCGACACGCACGCAGTGAGCTGCGCGAAGGGCAGCCCCGAGGCTGAGTCCTCGACGGTGCCGGCCAGCGGCTGCGGGCCCGAGGCGGCGCCGGCCTGGTTGCCGCCGTCGGCGGCGGAGATCGACTTGTAGGGCAGGGCGAGGTTGGCGCCGGTCAGCCCGTGACCGTGACCGCGATCCTCGAGCGCCGCGAGCGGGGTCCCCACCACGTGCCCGACGGTGCCTGCCTGATCGGTGCCGACCAGCAGGCGCCCGGCGGCGAGGGTGGCCGGCGCCCACCCGGGCGGGCACGCCGCGCCGTCGACGAACGCGACCATGCCGCGCGGAACGTCATCGGCGGGAGTCGGCGCCGGTGTGTTCGCGGGCACGTTCGCCGTCTCGGCTGCTCCGGGGGCCTCGGCGCGGCTGGGCGGCGTCATCGTCCACAGCCCGAAAAGCGCCACCGCCAGGCCCGCGCCGGCGATCGCCAGCCGCCCCGCGCTCACGCGCGCCCCCGCCGCCGACGGAGCGCGCGTAGCATCAACAGGGCCGCGCCCAGCCCGGCGCCGCCGGCGGCGTCGCAGCCGCCGCTCGCGGGCGGAGCGGTCCACGGCTCGCCCTCGTGCGGCGTCGGATCGCTGGTCGGGTCGCGCGGTCCGCTCGCCGGGCGGGTCGTGAATTCGAACGACCACGGCTGGTCGTACGTCAGGTTGTCGACGGTGGCGATGCCGGGCAGGAGCTCGACGGTGATGGTCTCGTTGGCGGCCCACGGCTCGGTGGGCCGGATCGCCACCGCGTTGGCCTCGCTGTAGAACGGCCGGGCCGTGAAGCCGTAGACCTTCCCGGTCGGGTCGGTGATGCGGATCTTGGCGGCGACGCCAGCGGCGATGCCGTGCCCGAACACCACTACCACCTGCGCCTCGACCAGCCGGTGATCGGTCGGGTGGCCGTCGGATCCGGCCGGTGGGTACGTGGCGATGATCTGGTTCTGGGGACCGTCGACGCCGTGGAGTCGGTCCCACAGCGTCAGCCAGTACGCGGCGACCACCTCGCCCTCGCACGGCGGCGAGCCGGGCTCGTGGGGATCCATGAGGTGCGCCGAGGCCCATGGATACTGGGCGCGGTAGCGCATCACCGCCGCCGGATCGCGACCGTTGGCGGCGCCGTAGGCGAGCACGAAGGTGTGCATCGCGTTCTGGGCGTCGAGCAGCGTGGAGCTGTCGACGGTGATGCCGACCTCGGCGAACATGCCGGGCAGGTCGTCGGACGGCAGCCACTGCTCGGTGCCGCGGTAGTCGACGCCGGTGGCATCGACCAGCATCACGTCGGTCGCGGTGTCGAAGCTGTCGAGCAGCGTGTCCGACCAGTTGGCGGCGTCGTAGCCGCGGGCCGCTTCCATGAACATCGAGTCGAAGATCTGGTCGGCCATGCCGTGCGACCCCAGGCCCATCAGGAACGCCACGTGCCGTCGCGCCTCGCCGCGCGCGTACGGCTCGGGCAGGTTGGCCTGCATCCAGCGGATGTACGCGGCGTGGAACGGCCCCCAGTGGGCGGTCTCGCCGAACTCGCTGTCGACCGCGTACCCGCCGTCGGGAAAGATGCTGCCGTTCACGATCATCGCGGCCAGCGTCGGGTCCGCCAGCAGCCGCTTGAGCTCGCCGTCAGGCAGGTGCTCGATGGCGTGAAACGAGATCCAGGTGTGCGTGTTCACCCCGTTGGCCTGCCCGACTCCGGGATCCGCGACCAGGCCGGCGGCCACCACGGCGGCGAGGACGGGCGCAGCGCGTCGCATGTCCGACATCCTGGCACAGGAATGAAACATGTTCTACGTCGTTCTCGGGATACAAATCCGGATCGATGAACGCCACCGCCGTTCGCCTGGGGCTCGCCGCTGCCACGCTCACCGCCGCCAGCTGCGCTTCAAAGCCGGCGCGGTTCGAGGTCACCGCCGCCTGGGATGACCAGCATGCGGACCCCGGCTGCAAACGGCGGATGCTGCGGATCGAGGTCACGACCGCGCCGGGCGCGACGGTCACGGCGGCCGGCGTTCGCGCCACCGCGGGCGACGACGGCAAGGCGACGCTCGAGCTCCGCGCGCGGGCAGTGCCGGCGACCGGGCCGCTCGTCGTGGAGCGTGACGGATCGGTCAAGAAGGAGGTGCCCGTGCCCCCGCTGCCCGAGGCGCGCGCGGTCGAGCTCCACGGCGATCGGCCCGACGACTGGGCATGGGCTGGCGAGATGGCCGGCGCGGTCCTGTACTCCAGCGTCGCCGACGTCTATGGCTCCATGGACGGCGCCGAGCTGCGCTTCACGTTCACGGGCTGCGACCTGCGCGGCGGCACCGCGTCCGGCGGCACCGTCGTGAGCAAGGATCCCGACACCGTGGAGGCGAGGTTCCCGATCGCGGCGCACCTGGGCTCGGTCAAGACGGTGGGTGGGTTCCCGCTGGCGTTCGAGCTCGACGTCGAGAATACCGACGGCGCGCACGGCAAGCTCACGCTGACGGGAACGCTCTATGCGGCCAGCGCGCTCGCCGCGGTCCATGCGGCGAGCGGCGGTGCGCCGGTGCCAGCCGCACCGCCGTGGCAGCCGGGCGCGGCCAACGCGATCGCCGTGACGGGGCCGAGCCTCGGCGTGCCCGATCGCGCCAACGCCCTCCTGCGCGGTCAGCCGCTGGATCGCGCGGCCGGGATCCTCGTCCTCGGCATCGAGCACACGCCGAGCGAGAAGATGTGCACCGGGTACAAGGACGCCCACGGACACGCTGGGCTGCCGAAGGGCGCGAAGACGCTGCGCGCGATCATCAAGGCGAAGCTGGTCGCGCGCGCGACCGGCGCGGTCATCGCCGAGCAGACGTTCGAGAACGAGGCCGAGTGCCCGTACTCGCTCACCGAGATCGAGGGAAAGATCGAGCCGGTCAAGGCGTCGCCGGAATGGGGCCCGATCCTCACCTGGCTCGAGCAGCAGGGCGCCGCGACCAAGCCGGGCTGATTCGATCGCGAGGCGATGGGCTCGTCACGGGGGCCGATGGCACCTCGGGGCGGCCAGAATGAACAGGATCGCGCGCATGGAGGCCACTCCTTCGGTCGGCCGGCCTCTCGATCGTACGGTCCAGCGCCTGCCCCGGTCTATCAAGTTGTCTGGGTCGACCAGCCGGTGACCCGCCATCGGGTGGCGTCGATGCGTTCGAGCGAGACCTCCAGGTTCGCGAAGTCGCGTCCGGCGAGCTCGCGCTCGAGGCGGCGCAGTGCCCGGTCGCGGACCACCTCGAAGCTGTCCATGTAGTGCTGCAGGCCGCCGCCATCGACGCGCGGGTAGGAGAGCGTCAGCACCGTGCGTTTCCCATCGCGCTCGAGCGATGGCCACACGCCGACGACCTTCTGCCGCGTGAACACCGCCGGAGCTCGCTCGCCGGGGCTGCCGCACGCAACGGCGACTCCGATGGCGGAGGTGGAGAGCAGGGCGGTGAGCGCGGCGACCAGAGCGATGTTCTTCATGTCCCGAGAACGCCGCGGCGTTGCCACCGGCGCACGAGAATCGGCACCGGGGTCTGGCGCCAGCCTTCACGCCAACTTACCGACGGTAGGCCGAGCCGTGACGCGCTCGGCGCGTCGTGGCCTCGGGCACGGGCACACCGGCTGGCCGAGGCCACCGCCGTGCCCTGCCGTGCCGGCACCTTCGGGCCGGCCGGACCGCCGTGGGGACCGCCGGATCAAGTGGTTGCGCGCCGGCGCCGCGCTGGTGCTGGCCTTGCTCTGAGACGCTGCCATGAGCGACGCAGCGTTCCGCACCGACACCAGCGTGGATCACGAAGGCACCGGCGGCGTTGGCACGGGCGGCACTGCGCCGGGCAAGCGCGCGCCCACCGACCAGCTCCAGCGCAAGGCCGAGGGCACGTCGCCGCCGGCGCTCACACAGACGCCGCGCGCCGACAACCCCGCGCCCGTCTCCGGGCAGAGCTACGTCGACAGCATCGTCCACGGCGCGGTGGATCCGGCGAAGGTGGTCGCCGAGCAGATCGCGCACGGCATCCACGACGAGAACAAGATCACCGACGAGGTGCTCTGGCAGATGCGGCCCACGACGCGAGGCAAGAAGCTCAGCGGCGGGAGCGCGGACGCGGCCGAGTGGCTGCGCCTGCGTGACGAGGTGGTGCGACCGGCGCTGACCCACGGCGACCGGGCGCGGGCGCCGGCGCCGCCGATCGAGAGCCACGATCTCAAGGCCACCCCGGCGCCGGCTCGCGACGAGAGCGCACCGGTCTCGGGCGATGCCAAGATCGACGCGCTCCTGGCGTCGGTTCCGCCCAACGGCTCGCCCAACCAGGTCGAGGCGGCGTGGCTCCTGCGCGCCCTCGCGACCGGGCTGGTCAGCGCGTCGGCGAGGTCCCAGCCCCAGCTCGAGCAGCTCGCCAAGGGCGAGACCTCGTTGCGCACCACCGAGGGAGAACCCGGCGCGTACCAGCTCAAGCGCGGGCTGGCCGCGCTCGAGAAGAAGGACATCCACGTCAAGCGCCTCGAGGCTGGCCACTACGAGGTCGAGTCCGGCCGGCTGCCGGTGCTGGGCGTGATGGTGGATCTGGCGGCCGGGCGCATCCGCGAATGGGTCAAGGCGGGCAGCAAGAACCGTCGCCCCCTGTTCATGTTCGGCGACATGGTTCGCGCCGACGCCGGCTTCGCCACCGACGCGGCCCACAGCCAGCACACCAGCGGCAACGCGATCGATCTGGGCGGCATGTCGTTCAACAACGACACCGACGTGGTCGCCGTGCTCAGCGGGCTCGACCCCGGCAAGATCAAGATGGTCTTCCCCGATGGCGGCGCCGACGGTGTCACCGCCCACGTCCACCTCGCGCTCACCGACAACAACCTGTACGAGCTGGGCGTGCCGTTCAGCCCGGCCTTCTTCCCGCTCTCCGAGCACCTGGGCAAGGCCAAGCAGGCGGCGCAGAAGCAGGCCGGCGTCGATCCCGCCGTCGGCACCACCGCCACCGCCCGCGGCGCGATCATGTGGCACCCGTACTGGTACGAGAGCACCGGCACGTACCAGGGCGGCGGCACCTGGAAGTGGGCCGACCGGGGCGCCGGCCTCGCTCGCGATCACATCCACAGCGCGCCGCTCAAGAACCTCCTGCGCAGGCTCGAGACCGGCACGCCACCGAAGGTCTCGGTCGACGCGGCCAGGGAAGACGGGGTCAAGCCCAAGGCGCCCGACGAAGGGCACTGACCGGAACGAGGGCCCGCGTCAGTGCACCCAGCGGCCGCCGAGCGGCGTGTCGGGTGGGCGCGCCGGACGTGGCACCTCGTTCAGGTAGTCGGTGACCAGCGCCGACCGCGCGGGCAAGAGGCTGTCGACCAGCGCCGTCGACAGCTTGAAGCGGGTGACGCCGTCGACCACCTCGAGATCGACGTCGCGCTCGGAGACATGGGTGAAGCCGAGCGAGGGAGGCCACACCAGGCCGCCGCCGAGGTCGGCGTTGTTGCTGAAGCGGTGGCAGCCGGCGCACGACATGGCCTGAGCGCGGGCGACGACGTGATCGGGCGTCAAGGGGCTGGCGAGCCCGGTGAGCCGGGCCTGGAGCGCGGCGCGAAAGCCGGGCGGGCCGGCACCGAACTGGGCCACGTAGTTGCTCTCGGGGGTCGAGGCGGAAGCCTGGCTCTGGCCGCTGTTGAACACATCGGAGACCTGCAAGCTGATGCCGGCGATCGACGGACCGGCCAGGCCGGGGACGCGATCGACCAGCTCGGCCTGGAACGCGGCCGGGTTGCCGCCCACCAGCGCGCCATCGGCAGCGAACAGCGGGCCGAACGGATTGACCTTGTCGGTCACCGGGACCCAGCGCAGCGTGCACGCCGGCGCGCACACCCGTCGCAGCTTGAGCTCGCGCAACGACCAGATCCGGGGGCTGATCGTCGTCGGCTGGACGAACTGGTTGGTGCGCACCTGGCCCGCGTCGTGGGGGTTGTCGCCGAAGTTGCTCCACAGCACGACCGGGTCGAACTCGCGCCAGCCATCGAAGTAGATCTCCTCGAGGAGGTCGGCGCGCTCGGCGACGCTGGGCTCCTCCGACAGCTCGGCCCACGCCCGGACCAGCTTCTGGCAGCCGCGCACGCCCTGGTTGAGGTGAGGGTTGCGCATCGCCGCCTCGAAGATCACCAGCGCGCGGTCAGCGCCGTCGGTGCGGCCGGTCGCCTTGGCGTAGACGATGCGGTACTCGCCGCAGTGGCCGCCATCCTCTCGCGCCAGGTCGAAGCGCATGAACAGGCCCACGGGGATGTACGCGCACGGGCTGCCAGCGACGAACGGATCGCAGGTCGCCTGTCCACCCTCGGCCGGCGCGGGCCGGCAGGTGAACGGGTAACCGTTGATCGAACCGATGCCGCCGTCGCCGACGGCGTCGTCGCAATGCGGGCCCAACCCCAGCCCGGGGCCGGGGTTGAAGATGTCCCACAGCTGCCGCCACAAGCTGCTGGGGTCGGGCCCGGTCACGCCGGGACCGCTGGCCAGTTGCGCCAGCACGCGCTCGAGCGGGAAGCGGGCCAGGATCGGCGCCTCGGTGATGGCCAGCGATCGCCGCGCGTCGATGACCGGTGATGGTTGTACGGCTTGCTCCAGCTCGCCTTGCTCCGGCGGCTCGACGGCGCACGCCGCCAGGGCGGTCGCCGTCAGGGAGAACGACCACAGATGGACATTGGACATGTGTCTCCTTGGTCCTGGGAGGAGGACCGCCAGCGATGACCCGCACCCGCCCACTGCGCGCAGCATGAATGCGCGCGCGCGCCCTGCTCAATGTGGGAATAAGGCGACGCATCGCGACGCGTACGCCAGCCCACGGCTGGCCGCGGCGTTCACAGCTGGGAGGTGAGATCGTTCGCGCTACACTCGTCCAATGCGCGCCTGTTCGATCATCGGTGTGGTCCTGGCCGGAGGCCTGGCGCTCGCGAGCTCGAGCGGGGCCGACGCCGACAGCGAGCGCCTCGTCATCTCGGTCGGCGCCGACGCGCTGCCGGCGGCGCGGCTGGCGATGGCCGGCGACGCCGGCTTCGAGGTGCTGGCCGCCGACGACGAGGTCGCGGTGCTGTCGGTCGACGAAGCGGCGATCGACGCGCTGAGCGAGGCCATGCACGCCCAGCACGGACGCTGCGGCGGCTTCATGGTGCACGACTCGCTGGAGGAAGCGCTGGCGCCGGCGGTGGTTCGGCCCGCCGACGGCCCGCCCATCGATTACCGGCTCGATCGCCCGCAGGTCGTGCGGTCGGTGCTTCCGGCGATCGAAGCGCCGCAGCTCCTGGCCACGATCGAGCGGCTGTCGGGCATGAAGAACCGCTATTACCGATCGGCGTCGGGTGCCGAGGCCTCGATCTGGCTCCGCGATCGGTGGCGGAGCTTCACCACCCGCACCGACGTCACGGTCGAGCTGGTCGATCATGGCTACGCCCAGCGCTCGGTCATCCTCACCATCCCCGGCACGACCCGGCCCGACGAGGTCGTGGTCATCGGTGGCCACCTCGACTCGATCGCACCGGGCGGGAGCAACAGCCAGGCCCCGGGAGCTGACGACGACGCCTCGGGCATCGCCACCCTGACCGAGGTCGCGCGCGTGCTACTGGCCAGGGATGTCCGGCCGGCGCGGACCCTCCAGTTCATCGCCTACGCGGCCGAGGAGGTCGGCCTGCGCGGCTCGCTGTCGATCGCGCGCGACTATCGCAAGCGCGGTGTGCGGGTGGTCGGGGTCCTCCAGCTCGACATGACCAACTACCAGGGCTCCGATCGCGACATCTGGTTGATCGACGACCACACCGACCCGGCCCAGAACGCGTTCCTCGGCCGGCTCATCGACGCTTACGTCGGGGCCACGTGGGGCACCGATCGCTGCGGGTACGCATGCTCGGACCACGCGGCCTGGCACCGCCACGGCTTCCCCGCGTCGATGCCGTTCGAGGCCCGCTTCCGCAATCACAACCGCGCGATCCACACCCACAACGACACCCTCGAGCGCAGCGACAAGAACGTCTCGCACGCGGTCAAGTTCGCGAAGCTCGCCGCCGCGTTTGCCATCGAGCTGACCCGCGCCGAGCTGGGCCCATCGCCCGCCGTCGCCCCGCCGCCGCCCACACCCGGCGCGGCCACGGGGCCCGCGGTCTGGCTGGCGATCGCCGTCGCGGTCCTCGCGTTCGTCGCGTCCCTCGCGTTCGCGCTGGCGTTCGGTCGGGCCCGCGTGCGTCGCGGCGGCGTCGCTCCCTGATCAGCTCGGCTCGCCGGCCCCGCCGCGCGAGCGGCGAGCGGCGAGGGCGCGGCGCAAGATCAGCGTGTCGACGACCTGGACGACCAGCATGATGACCAGGCCCAAGGCGGCGATGGCGATGCCGCGCAGGCGGCGGATCAGGCTCACCACCAGTCCGTCGCTGGCGCTGGCGCCGAGCAGCCGGAACATCCCGGCCAGGCCACCGTCGTAGAGGCCGATGCCCATCGGTACCACGGCGGCGATCGAGCCGAGCACCATCGAGCTGCCCGACACCACGATCACGAAGGGCAGGGACGGATCGGCGCCCAGCGCGACCAGGGTCAGCCATAGATCGACGAAGCCCAGGATCCGCGAGGCGAACACGTAGAGGATGGCGGAGCGGTACAGCGGCGCGTGCAGCTCGGCCACCGGCTTGAGCTGCTGGTCGAAGTCGGCCAGGCGCTCGACCATCCACTGCCGTCGCTGTGGCGAGATGAGGTGCAACGAACGGGCGAAGCCGGCCAGGCTGCGCAACAGGCCGCGGCGGACCATCACCAGGAGCCCGACGGTGATGACCAGGATGGCGACGAAGCTGATGGCCAGCATCAGCTCGACGTCGGGATGGACCTCGAACGCCACCAGCGAGGTGGCGATGGCGAGCAGGAGCGAGCCGACGCTGGCCAGGATGCCGATCAGGTTCTTGAGCACCAGCGCCGACACCGCGCGGTAGCGCGGCGCGTGGGCCACCATCATCGTCACCTTCACCACCTCTCCCAGCGTGCCCGTCGGGGTCACCGTGTTGACCGCCTGCCCGGCGAGCTGCGCGGCCAGTACGCGCGGATACGAGATCATGCGCTGCTCCGGGCGCATGAACACGTGCATGGCTCGCGCGTCGAGCGCCGCCTGCGCCAGCGCCAGCGCCATCATCAGCCACACCCAGTTGCCCAGCGACCGCAGCGCGATCTCGATCTCGTCGACGCCGACCTTGCGCACCATCCAGACCATCGCGATGAGGCCGATGGCGAGGAAGCCCACGTTCAGCAACCGCACCCACGCCGGGCTCCGCTTGGGCTCGGTCACACTGGCAGCTTAGCCGGCAACCCGGTCGCTGCTACCATCGCGGGATGCGCTTCCCTGCTCTGACCCTGCTGGCGCTGGCTGCATGTGGTGGCGGAATGACCTTCACCGATGCCGGGTCGGATGGGGAGCCGCCCGACGCGGCGGCGCCCGACGCCGACCTCGCAGACGCCCCCACGGACGCCCCCACGGACGCCACCCCCACCGACGCGCCGGTCGTGCTCACCTCCGCCGTCGGCTTCTCGCCCGGGCTCGGCTCGCTCTGCGGCGCCGCCTACGATCACGTCACCCAGCGGGTCTGGCTCCATCCCTGCAGCGGCGCCAGCGTCCACGCCTTCACCGTCGGCGGCACCGCGGCCGGCACCCTGGCCCGGCCGGGAGAGGCCGCCAACGACGTCGACGTCGCGATCGCGCCCGCGGCGATCATCGTCGGCACGAACGCGGTCGCCGCCGGTGGGATGTTGTTCATCAACGGCGAGACCTCTGTCGCCGAGGTGCACCTGCCCGACACCGCCAGCTCGACTCCGCTGGTCACGGCGTTCGGCGCAAGCCACGTGGTCGGCGGCGGCTACCACCTGGGCCGTTCGACCCTGTTCCTCCTCCAGGACAACGTCCCGGCCACCAGCGCCAACACCGTCGCCGAGCTCGATCGCGTCACCGGCGCCGTCGTCAACAGCTTCTCGATCGCGCCGGTGTTCAACGTCAGCTACGGCGATCTCGAGGTCTGCGCCTCGTCCGGCAACCTCTTCCTGGTCAGCAGCGTCGAGACCACGATCGCCGAGCTCACCCCGTCCGGCGCGCTCGTCGCCGAGTACCCGCTGCCGACGAGCGTGAGCGCGGTCAGCGGCCTCGGCCTCGGCCCCGACGGCCAGGCCTGGCTGGTCGGCACCAGCGGCCAGGTCTGGCGTCTCGACGGCCTCCCCTGCGCGGCGCAGTGACGCTCGGTGTCACCGCTGGTGGACCGCCCCGATGGCCGCGATCCGGCCCGGGCCGTGGCAGATCATGCACTGCTCCTGCGAGGGGCCCTGGGCCAGCACCGTCGAGCGCGGGCTGTAGAACTGACCGCCGTTGAACAGCATGTGGTTGACGGCGATGGTCGAGTCGTGGCAGGAGGCGCAGGCGCCGGTGATGGGTGACAGCACCAGCGTCGTGCCGGCGGCCTCCCGGGTCCGCAGGTTGTCAGCGATGGGCGTGAGGGTCGAGGCGTTGTACGAGAACCCAAGACCGTAGTCGTAGACGTTGTCTGCGACCACGTACGGCGACAGCGTGTAGTAGGTCGAGTTGGTCAGCGGGTCGGAGTTGTACCGGCCGGTGGCCACGGTGGTGAGCTGCATGTTGGCGACGGCGTTCAGGTTGGTCGTGCTGGTGAAGTCGTAGGTGCCGGGGACGTGGCAGGTCGTGCAGGTGTTGAGCGTGCCCGGGAACTCGATCTCGTTGTAGCCGGAGCCGACGGCGACGGCACGCCACGTGAAGTCCACATCGCGCTTGCGACCAGCGTGGATCGCGTGGACGAAGTACTTCGAGCCGGCCGACCAGCCGGCGCTGGTGCGGTTCGGGTTGTGGCAGAACGAGCAGGTTGGGCCGTCGTTGCGCTGACCGGCGTGGAACGACGGGGTCACCCCCAGGGTGCCGTGGCAGCTCTTGCACTTGGCGTTGTCCACGATGGGGCGGCGGCCGGTGTAGCCGGTGGCGACCTTCCAGACGTTGGGCGCCGGGATGCTCAGACCGCCCTGGGCCTTGCCGTCGGCGGGGACGTTGGGCGTCCACGGGTAGCCGGCCACGTTGGTCTGCACCAGCGGCGGCGCGCTCGAGAGCGAGTACAGGTAGCCGAGGCCACCGGTGAGCATGGTCGCCGTCGACGGAATCGCCACGTTGGTGAGCTTGATGGTGTAGTACCCGCTCGAGTCGGGGCCGGTCATCGTGCCCGCGCCGGTGGTGCCCGCCGCCGTGCCGTCCCAGATCTTCTTGATGTAGCCGCTCACCGAGGCGTTGAAGTCCGAGGGGGTCGGGTTGCCGTCCTGCGGCACCGCGAACGCGAAGTAGACGCTCGGCGCGCCGACGAAGTTGGGAATGAGCTCGGTCACGGGCGGAATCGCCGTGGGCGCGTAGGTCGGGAACGCGACGTCGACACCGTCCTTGCTGAGCTTGAACGTCATCTGCGGGCGCAGGACGTTGGGCGTGACGCTGGTGTCGAGCACGGTCGAGACCGACTTCAGGTCATAGGTGATGACCTCGGCGCCGGCAGGGACGAAGCCGCCGGCCGACAGGTAGGACGCGTGGGTGTTGTTGTTGGTCCCGCCGACGCGCCACGCGTTGTTGGGATCCGGCACCGCGACCGGCTTGTGGAACCTCGAGGTCGCGAACGATCCGGTCGGGCCGTGGCAGGTGCCGCAGGCCGAGTC
>SXGT01099434.1_pt1 | contig 17494 bp, 14 predicted proteins | sample 3176221 | NCBI WGS metagenome assembly SXGT01 (sample SAMN11356862, study PRJNA531348) | freshwater metagenome | isolation source: freshwater sample F1-120 | place: China: Fuxian Lake, Yuxi | collected 2017-12-25
CCCCCCCCACCCCCCGTGCGGGGGAGGGTGGGGGTGGGGGGAGAGCGGCGTGTACTTCTGGGTGAAGAGAAAATGCTCCGCGATAAAGCCCGAGAACTCCGAAAGAACCTCACCGAAGCTGAATCGCGGCTCTGGTCCAAGCTGCGCCGAAAACAAATCGGCGGCCACCGCTTTCGGCGCCAGTTTCCGATTGACAAATACATCGTGGATTTCGTTTGTCTTGAGCGACGGTTGATTGTTGAGCTCGACGGCGGTCAACACAACACGGCGGAGGGCATCGAAAATGATCGACTCCGCACTGATTGGCTCACATCGCAGGGCTTTCTCGTGATTCGATTCTGGAACCACGACGTGATGGAGTCATTGGATGCGGTTCTGGAAGTGATACTGAGAGCGCTGGAGGGTGGAGAACGGGGCTGAAGTACACGCCGCTCACCCCCCACCCCACCCCTCCCCCGCAAGGGGGGAGGGGGCGGGTTCTGGCCGGTCGCTACTTCTCCCTAGAAGCGCCAACCGAGATCGTCCGCACAATCCGTGTCACATTCCCGCCACGGTCGCGCACCGCCACCGTCAGTACGCCGCGTTCCAGCGTCTCGATCGGCTGCGTCAGCCGGTACTCCCATACGCCCTGGCTCGTCGTCTTGAATTTGGACGCCAGGTTGTCGCCGGCTTTCATCCCATCAATGGCGAAGTCGGCAGTGACGCTGAACGACTTCACATCGAGCCCCGTATCGTAGTCGTGCATGCCGATCAGGATGCGTTTGAGCGACTTGTTGGCGTTCGGCGTCGGCTCCGTCACACCGAGCGTCGGACGGTTGTCGTCGAGCATCCAGCCGTAGCCGCGTTCTTGCGGGTTGGCGGCGTCGTAGTCGAGATCGATCGGGCAGCCGAGGTCGATCCAGCGAACAAAAGTTCTCTTGTCTTCATCCGATAATGCCGGCACTTTGCCGCCTTCCGGCGGGCACTGCGGCGGCAGGTAATCGAGGTCGGCAAGGTTGCGGTTTGCGTGCGTGTTGGCGAAAGGCTTGCCCTTCCACATCAGCGTGTCGGCAGCACCTGGGACCTTTTCCGTGGGAAAGTCGTCGTTGGTCCAGCCGTCCGTGCGTTGGCCGTAGATTTTCCAGATGAGCAAGCTGCGGCGCGACTGGAACTCGCGGATGTAGCGTGAGGCGTTGGTCTGCCGCCATTGGCCGTTGTGGATGACCGGCTTGTAGCCGAACTTCGCTTCGCGGTCCATCGCCAGTCGATAGTAGGTGCCGGGGACGGTGATGCCGCGGTTGGGCGGGCTGATCTTGGTTTCGTCGTCGAGAATCAGCTTACCAGCGGGCTCACGCTCGCCGTTCGCCGAATGGCAGGCGACGCAACTGCGATCGAGCAGCGGCTTGATATCGCGATGGTACTCGACATTGACGACGTGCCCGGAATGTAGGTCAGGCTTTCTAGCCTGACTTTTCGACCCGTCAGGCTGGAAAGCCTGACCTACGTATCGAAGACCCGTCTCGCTCTTGACGTCCCACTGGCGCTTCGATTCGTCTTTCACTTTTGCCGTCAACAGCGGCGTCTTCGTCGTCAGGTCGAAGATCTGATAATCCTTGCCGGCGGCGGCGGTTTTCTCGAACGCCGTCGGGCGCTGGCTGTGGGCGTGGCAGCCGCCGCAATCGTTGCGGACTTCGCCGGGGCGCACCTGATGCCAGGCCTGGGCCATGTTGAGTACCATGCCGTCCTTGTCGAGCGTCTGGAAGGTGAAGGCGACGTCGGCCGGAATCTTGGCGAGGAAGCTGGTATCGGGATTGTTGTCGGGATCGAGCGGCTGTTTACCATCGTTGAAATGGCGCACGGGGATTTCGCCGAGGATGCGCAGCCGCTCGTTGGCGTGGCTGAAGAAGCGCCGGCCCGACTTGTAGCCCTGATGGCGATCCGTCGTCGGCTCCATCACGAGAATGCGGACGGCGTGGATGTCGTCATTCGAATACCTGCCCGCGTCCGAACCTTGGTTGACCCAGTTCATCGACGCGCCGTTCTCCGACGTATTGAACGGATCGAGCCCTTCGTAGCCCCCCTTGTTCTTGCCGGCGTAGCCTGCTGTCACGCTGCCGGCCGGCACCGCGCCGCCCGGATAGCTTTCACGCTTGTAAAAGCTCGACGTGCCGATCAGGCCGTAGGGCGTTCCTTCGGGCAAGTGCGGCGACAGCTTGCCGTCGTTGGCGAGCGGCGTCAGGTTCTTCGGTTCGTTGACGCCAAAGACGTGTTTGTAGGGGACCACGGCGCGTGGCCATTGCTCGTTGTAGTTCGGGTCGTTCTTGATGAGCCGCATTTGGGCGGGTTCGTCGATCGGCTTGCCGTCCTTGATGAGGTAGATGCCGCCGTCGGGCATCGGGTAGTGAGCGTACTGATGGTTGGCCGGGCCGGGGGTGTAGCAGGTGAGCAGGTGATTATCCGGAGCGCCGGACGGATGCGTGAACTTGCCCACCGCGGGCGAATCCTTGTCCGTGCGCACGGACGGATTGGCCGGGCCTTCGCCGAAGTTGGCGAAGCGGGTGAACGACTCGATGCCGCGCGGGCTGAACGGCAGCCGGCTGTACTGCCCACGGCCGTTGGAATGACGCCCATTGCGCAGCGGCGGATTGCGCGAATCGCCCGTGTAGGCAGGGCCGAAAGGCGGCGGGATCTGCCCCTGAAGGCGGTAGACATCGTAACTCTTGTAGCCATCTTCGCCCGGCGGGAAAAGCTTGTAGTAGCCGCCGAAGCCGCTGTTGTTCTGGTTGTAATACTCCTCGGCGATGATCGACTCATCGGAAATCTGCGACTGGAAATGAAACGCATTCGGCGCCCCCTCGCCCGGCAAGAGCGCGCTCAAGACCGGATTCCAGTTGGTGCCATCGGGATGGATGATCCACAGGCCCCAGAGGATGCTGGAGCGTAGTCCTTGCGATTCGAGCGAGCTGAAGATGACGCGGCCGTCTTTGAGAATCACGGGATGAAGGGCCATGCCGATGTTGAGATGGCCGATCATCTCGATATTCTTGCCGTCGTCGTCCATGACGAAAAGCTGCAAGGTCGGCGACGGATGCTTGGGAGGCTTGAAGGCGTTGCGGTTCGAGGTGAAGATGAGTCGGCCGCCGGGCAGCGGGCAGGGGCCCATGTTGAGAACGCCGTAGTTGAGCCAGGTCGTGTCCTTTTCGCCTTTCCGCATCGTGCTGGACCATCTGGCGGCCCCGGTGTTCGGCGTCCACTCCTGATGCGTGAGCTGGACGATCTTTTTCGTCTTCACGTTAATCTTGAAGATGTCCGCGCCCTGATAGGGGGGCTGGCCGTGCTGGCTGGTCCCTTTGAGTCCCTTGAGGTGCGAGTAGAAAACCCACTGGCCGTCGAACGAGACGTACGGATCGGTGACGGACCCATCGATGCCGCCTTCGACGAGACGCTCTTCCGTGCCGTCTGGATGGAGCAGCATCAGGTCGCCCTGGGCGTCCATGATTGCGGGGTGTGCGATCTCGGTCCAGGAGCTACGCGCTTTGTCTCCCTTGCGCGGCGTGCGCACATAGACGATGTCGTAATCGTATTTCACCTTCTTGTCAGTCGAGATGTGCGGCACCTTGACGTCGATCGGATCGAGGAACAATTCTTCTTTCTTCTGCTGCGAGACGGCCGGCAGCCCGATCAGGCCTGCGAATAACAGCGTGAAACCGAAATAGCGGATGCGAGATTGCATAAGTCCCCCCTTCTGGAATCGGCGTGTGAAGCACAGGCATCTTGCCTGTGCTTGCCAGCACCGAGTGATTGCTGCATTTGCAAGCACAGGCAAGATGCCTGTGCTACACACGCCGCAGCGGGCGATTGATTGAGTTTACGCGGACACGGCGGCAGCACGCAAGGCTTTTCTTGGTTAGCCGGACGCGCAAGCGACGGTTTGTTGAATCCGTCGCTCGCGCGTCCGGCTAACGAGGCAATGGATCATGGCGTCGTCAACACCACGCGAAACCCGCAGAACTCGTTGCGCTCCTCGGGATCAGCAAAGTTGCGGTTCGCGGATCGGCAGAAGATCGGGTGGCTCCCCCATGAACCGCCGCGCAGTACGCGGTTCTTGCCCGACTTGGGACCCTGCGGATCGGTAACGTCCATCCCCGCATAGCCGCCGTGCCAATCCTGGCACCACTGCCAAACGTTTCCGTGCATGTCGTAGAGGCCCCAGGTGTTGGCAGGGAAGCTGCCGACCGGCATCGGTTTCGCTCGATTCACGCCGAGCTTGCCCGGCCCGTAGATGAAGTTGCCGTTGTAGTTGGCCTGATCCGTGGCAAGCGTTGCGCCGAAATGGAAAGCGGTGGTTGTTCCCGCACGGCAGGCGTATTCAAACTCGGCCTCGGTCGGCAAGCGATAGGCCTTTTTCTCATTTGCCGACAGCTTCTTACAGAACGCCTGGCAATCGTGCCAGGAAACGTTCTCAACCGGGAGATTTTTCTGGCCTTTGAAGTGGCTCGGATTATCCCCCATCACTGCCATCCATTGCTCCTGCGTGACCGTATGGACGCCGAGGTAGAAGCCCCTCGCGAAGGTCACCTTGTGTTGAATCTCGTCGTCCCCCCTCCCCTTCTCTTTGCCGGAGCTGCCCATCGTGAACGTGCCGGCCGGGATCCAGACAAGCTTCATACCGAGGCTGTTGGTGAAAGGCTTGGTTTCATTTAGCTGGGCATGGACGTTGGTGGCGATCAGGGCACTCAAGATGACGAGAAGTGTGCGGCACATGATTGTGTGGTCCCCCGTAGGCGATGGATTGGTGGCCATTCTATCGATAGTTGGAATGGTTCAAATAGCCCGCCGTTAACGGCGGGTTTGCCGCCGACCCGCCGTTAACGGCGGGCTATATGCCGAACCTCTGACCAGCCGGCCATATCATAATGGCAGCGAGCGGGCTGACGTGTCGGAAGGAGAAACTGCGTGGAGAGCATTGAAGCGATCGAACCCGCCGTTTCCCTGCCAGGAACGCCGCCCGAGCCGGCCTCGCCCGTGGATGTGCCGGGCGGCAGTCGCGAATTGCTGAGGCTGGCCGCCCCGTTGATCGTCAGCCAGAGCTTTATGACGGTGCAGGTCTTTCTCGATACGATCCTCCTGTCCTGGCACAATTCGCAAGAGATGACCGCTTCCTTCCCGGCCATGATGTGGTTCTGGCTGCTTTTCGGCTTCCTGCAAGTAACCGCGGGCTACACGTCGACGTTTGTCGCGCAGTATACCGGCGCCGGTCGGCCTGAGCGCGTCGGGCCGGCGGTCTGGCAAGGCATCCACTTTGCCGTGCTGGCAGGACTCGCCTTCCTCCTGATCGTTCCGCTGGCTCCGTTCCTCATCAGCCTGGGCGATCACAGTCCCGTTCTGCAGGAACTGGAGGTCACCTACCTGCAATGTCTCGCCTGTGCCGCCATGCCGATGCTGGTGATGGGGGCGGTCAATGGCTTTTTCTCGGGCCGCGGCCAAACGTGGACCGTGCTCGGCATCGAAGTATTCGGGACCGGAATCAACGCGGCCCTGGCACTTGTGTTGATCTTTGGAAGGCTTGGATTCACGGAGATGGGCATCGCGGGCGCCGGCTGGGCGACCGTCGCAGGATCCTGGGCCTCCGCACTCCTGGCCGTCGGATTGCTGATGCGGCCACGCTATCGCGTGGAATTTGCCACGGCGATTGGCTGGCGACCCGATTGGGAACTGTTCAAACGGCTCATGCGCTACGGCGGCCCGGCCGGGATGCAGGTGTTTCTTGATGTGCTCGCGTTCCATCTCTTCACGCAACTGGTTGGCCGACTCGGCGACGCCGCGATGGGGGCGACCACGCTGACCGTTCGCCTCAACATGGTCGCCTTCCTGCCGATGTTCGGTTTGGCACAGGCAGTCAGCATCCTCGTCGGCCAACGCCTCGGCGCGAACCGCCCCGACCTGGCCGAGAAGAGCACCTACACCGGACTCTGCTGGACCTTCGGCTACATGTGCGTCATCGCTGCCATCTACTTGGCCATACCGGGCCTCCTGGTATCTCTGTTCGAGGGGGGCCGAAACCCGGAGGATTTCGCGGCGCTCAGCGCTCTGGTGCCGAGCTTGCTGGTGTGCGTGGCGATTTATTCGCTTGCGGATGCGGTGAATTTCACCTTCGGGTTCGCGCTGCGCGGCGCCGGCGACACGTGGTTTGTGTCGCTGCTGACATTCTGCCTGGCCTGGCCGGTAATGGTCTTGCCAACCTACTTTGTGGTCAAGTACGAGGCGAGCGTGCACTGGGCGTGGGCTGCCGTGACGGCGCACATTTGTGTGATGGCACTTTGCTTTTATCTCCGCTTCCGCGGCGGCAAGTGGAAATCGATGCGCGTGATCGAGTCCGTGGTCCGTAGTCCGTAGTCCGTGGCAACTCGCAGATGCTACGGACCACGGACCACGGACCACGGACTCCTCATGTTCCACGCCAACGGACCGACCTTCTGGGAACTCGCGGTGCAAGCCCTCTCTTCCACGGAGCGAGGGTACGATCTGCTTGCGCCCAAGTTCGATTACACGCCGTTTCGCACGCCGGACGCCGTCCTGGATCGAGTCGGTGAGCACCTCAAGACGCTCGGCCCCATCGCAGCCGGGCTGGATGTCTGCTGCGGCACCGGGGCGGCGATGCGCATGCTGCGGCCGTTGTGCCAGGATCGCGTGGTCGGGATTGACGTCAGCGCGGGAATGCTGGCCGAGGCGCAACGGCGAACCGCTGACGCGCCGGGATCGGCGGAGTTGCAGTTCGTCCGAGGCGACGCGCTGGCGATGCCGTTCCATGCGGAGTTCGACGTCGCCGTCTGCTTTGGTGCTTTCGGGCATATCTTGACGAAGGATGAACCTCAATTCGTCGCCCAGATCGCCCAGGTGTTGAAGCCGGGCGGCCGGTTCATCTTCGTGACTGCTCACATGCCGCCACTCTGGTCGCTGCAATACTGGCTTGCGCGCACCTTCAACGGTGCGATGCGCGTCCGCAATTTGCTGGTATCGCCGCCCTTCATCATGTATTATCTGACGTTCCTCTTGCCCGAAGCGCAGAAGCTGCTCGAAGCGCATGGCTTTGACGTGGAAGTGCGCGAGGCGGGCTTCGAAGGGCCGTGGTCGGCGCTACGCCTGGTAACGGCAACGCGGCGGGTGTAGGTTGTCGAAGGATATGGTTTATTGACACTCAGATTGCGAGAGCCCTCCCCCTCTCCCCCTGTACTCAGGGGGAGAGGGGCCAGGGGTGAGGGGATTCTGAACGCCGCGCAGGTGCCTAACGACAGACCGCGGACACTCTCCCCCTCACCCCCAACCCCTCTCCCCCGAGTACACTGGAAAGGGGAGGAAGAGCAGCCATTGCAACCTGATTGTCAAGAAACGAATCGGGAGCGAGCACCAATGACACGTTTCTCTTCCATTGCGTTGCTGCTATTGATCGGCACTTTCGCCTCCGCTCAGGAACCCGCCGGTGTCCTCCCGGTTGGCGCCGACGGCAAGGCGCTCAACCTCGACTTCGAGACCGGCACTCTCAAGGATTGGACCGCCGAGGGCAAGGCGTTCGAGGGGCAGCCGATCAAGGGGGACACCGTTGCCAAACGCCGGGCCGACAACAGGAGCGAACATCAGGGCCAATTCTGGATCGGCGGCTTCGAAAAGCTCGGCGACAAGCCGACGGGAACGCTGACCAGCGTGCCGTTCAAGATCACGCACCCCTGGGCGTCGTTCCTCGTCGGCGGCGGACCCTGGATGGAGACGTGCGTCGAATTCGTGGTAAAGGATAAGCTGATCGCCCGGGTATCCGGCATCGAGGAGGAGAATCTGCGCCGCGTCGTCGTCGATTTGCGCGGCTACAAGGACCAGGAGATGTTCATCCGCATCGTCGATAAGCACACCGGGCACTGGGGGCACATCAACTTCGACGACTTCCGCTTTCACGACAAGAAGCCAAACGTCCCGCCGCGGCCGGGGGGACTCCGCGACGAACTCAAGTTCGCCGGCTTGTCGCCGCAGAAGGCTGCTCAGGCGATGACGCTGCCCGAAGGGTTCGACGTCACCCTCTTCGCCGGCGAGCCCGATGTGATGCAGCCGATTGCGCTGGCTCTCGATGACCGCGGCCGGGTCTGGGTTGCCGAGGCGTATTCGTATCCGATTCGCCGCAAGGACCCGAAGGATTTCAAGGATCGTATCGTGATCTTCGAGGACACCGACGGCGACGGCAAGTTCGACAAGCGCACCGTCTTCATGGAGGGATTGAACCTCGTCAGCGGTCTCGAAGTCGGCTTCGGCGGCGTCTGGATCGGCGCGGCCCCGCATCTGATGTATGTGCCAATGAAAGAGATTCCTGCAAAGAAGCCCGTAGGTTTACTAACCCCGAGCGCAAGCGAGGGGATAACAGGGCGCCCTGCCATCCCCTCGCTTGCGCTCAGGGTTAGTGAAGTGAAAGCGGCCCAACAGGACGTCAAAGAGACAACCACCGTGCCCGCCGGCCCGCCGAAGATCTTGCTCGACGGCTGGGGCTATCAAGACACGCACGAAACGCTCAACGCCTTCATCTGGGGCCCGGACGGCTGGCTCTACGGCTGCCATGGCGTCTTCACCCATTCCAAGGTCGGCAAGCCGGGCACGCCCGACAAGGAACGTGTGCCGCTCAACGCCGGGGTCTGGCGCTATCATCCGACCCGGCACAAGTTCGAAGTCTTCGCGCACGGCACCTCGAACCCGTGGGGCCTCGACTTCAATGACTATGGCCAGGCGTTCGTCAGCGCCTGCGTCATCCCGCACGCCTTCCACATCATCCAGGGAGGCCGCTATCATCGCCAAGCGGGCAGTCATTTCAACCCGCACACCTACGCCGACATCAAGACCATCGCCGACCACCTGCACTGGCAAGGCGCCAACCCATGGGCGGGCAACGAGAAGTCCGACTCCACCGGCGGCGGGCACGCCCACTGCGGCCTGATGTGCTACCTCGGCGGCACCTGGCCCGCTGAATATCGCGGCCAGCTCTTCATGGGCAACGTCCATGGCCGGCGCATCAACATGGACGTGCTACGCCCCAAGGGGAGCGGGTACACCGCCTCGCACGGCAAGGACTTCTTGCACGCCAACGACGCCTGGGCTCGCTTCATCAACATGCGCTACGGCCCCGACGGAAACGTCTATGTCATCGACTGGTACGACAAGCAAGCCTGCCACACCGGCAACATCCAGGTCTGGGACCGCAGCAATGGCCGTATCTACAAAATCAGCCATCGCAACACCCAAGCCCACAGCCGAAAGGCTGTGGGGATTGATCTCCAAAAGAAAACCGACCTGGAGCTGGTCGAGTATCAACTGCACGAGAACGATTGGTACGTGCGACACGCGCGGCGGATCTTGCAAGAACGCACGAGCACGAATGCAAAAGTGTCGGCGGCTATCAGGAAAATCCTCGTGGAGCACAAAGGCGAGACGAGACGTTTGCGCGCACTTTGGGCCTATCATGTGCAGCTCGGAGAAATTGAGGAAATCCGCAGATCCGCGCCCACGTATTTGGATCATGCGATGGATGACAAGAGTCCGATCGTGCGAGCATGGGCCATCCAATTGGCCGCTCAGCACGGTGGCAACTCTGACTTGCGCAGTGATCTCGAACAAATCTCCAAAAAGGAACCTTCCGCTGTGGTTCGACTATATCTCGCATCTGCCTTGCAGAAGTTCGCTCCAAAAGAGCGGTGGAAAATCGCCGAACACTTGCTCCTCCACAGCGAAGACGCCGACGATCAAAACCTGCCGCTCATGTACTGGTACGCCATCGAACCGCTCGCGGACGTCGATCCGGCCCGCGCGCTCGCCCTCGCCCTCAACGGCAAGATTCCGCAACTGCACGGCTACATGATTCGCCGCATCGGCGCCGGCGGGGATGCGACCGGGCTCTTGATCGATGCACTGGCGAAGACGCCCGACGCGGGCGGACAGCTCACGTTCCTCACGGCATTGCGTGAAGCACTCAAGGGGCGTCGTCAAGTGCCGATGCCCGAAGCGTGGCCGAGGCTGTTCGACAAGTTGCAGAACGGCGGCGGCGAGGTGCGCGAACAGGCCGTTTGCCTGGCCGTGACATTCGGCAACCCCGATCCGGCGCTGGCGATGCTGAAAAACCGAAAGAGCACGGCTGCCCAGGCGCTTGCGGCGGCCGCACTGCTGGAGGCGGGGCATCCAAAGCTCACGCCGGAACTGCACTGGCTGCTCGATGCGGAATTGAAGGGGACCAAGGCGCGCGGCGTGGCTCTGCGCGGCCTGGCCGCGTATGACGATCCGACAACGCCGGGCATCATCTTCACGTCGTATCCCAATTTCACCGCCAATGAGAAGATCGACGCCTTGCACACGCTCGCCTCGCGCTCCAGTTATGCCAAGGCCCTGCTCGATGCGGTCGCGGCCAAGAAAATCGATGCCAAGGAGGTATCGATCGACATCGTTCGCCAAATGCGCAATCTCAAAGACAAGGACGTCAGCGCTCGCATCAACGAGGTCTGGGGGGTCGTGCGCGATTCGTCGGCGGATCGCATCAAGGCAATCGCCGAGTACAAGAAGATGCTGACCACGCCGCCTGCGACGCCTCCCGATCTGGCCCAAGGCCGGGCGATCTTCAATAAGAATTGCGCCCAGTGCCACACGCTGTTCGGCGTCGGCGCCAAGCTGGGGCCCGACATCACCGGCGCCAACCGCGCCAGCCTCGATTACCTGCTGGAAAACATCCTCGACCCGAGCGCCGTGATCCCCAAGGAGTACGCCGCCACGGTCATCGAGATGAAGGACGGCCGGACGATCACCGGCATCATCCGCGCGCAGACGCCGATCGCGATCACCATTGGCACCGTCAACGACGCGCTGACGTTGCCACGCAAGGAGATCGATGTGATTATCACGAGCAAAGTGTCGATGATGCCGGACGACCTTTTGAAGCAGCTCAAGGAGGACGAGGTGCGGGCGTTGATCGCGTATCTCCAAAGCCCACGGCAAGTGGAGTTAAAGGTGGGGAACGAGCCGCGAAGATGACGTCCTATTTTTCTGCGCCCTTCTCGGGCTGCCAGTGCAGCCACATGGCGGCATGCCCGGCCTTGAGATTGGTGAGGCGGACTTCGCGGCGGCTGGCCAGATCCATGACGTAAAGCTGGCGCACGCCGTCGCGTTTCGAGCCGTAGGCCAGTCGTTTGCCGTCGGGGGACGGCAGGGGATGGTAGTGCAGCGTTCCGTCGCTCGATTTGGTGAGTTGCGTGAGTTTGCCATCCAGCGTCGACTGCAACAGCTCGACACATTTGCCGACCTTGGCGGTGAAATAAATCGACTTGCCGTCGTTCGCCCAGACGGGAACATCGCTGCTCCCCTGATGGAAGTCGTAGACATCCAGGAACTCGATGACCCCTTTGTAGCCGGCGCGATCGGCGATTTTTTTGAGTTCGGTTCCATCGGCGCGCACGAGATGCGGATGGCAGTTGTAATGCTCGCCGCTCAAGAACAGCACCCATTTACCATCCGGCGACCAGCTCGGCACGAAGTTGAACGATTTGCCGGTCTTGATGTGCATGACATTGGAGCCGTGGGCATCCGCCAGATAGACCTGGTAGTTTTTGTGATACGCTATGCGCTTGCCGTCGCGCGAGCTGCTGAAGCCGTAGGCGAATTCCTTCGAGGCCTTGGTCAGATCGACCTTGTTTCGGCCATCGCGATCCATGCGGAACGGGTGCGAATTGCCATTGATGAGGGCGGTGAACCCAAGCTTGGTCGAATCGCCGGGCCAGAAGAAGAGGCCGCCGTTGTAGAAGCTGACGCGTTCGACAGCAGTGACGTTGGTAGCCGTCGATTTTGCCAGATCGACCAGGAAGGAATCGAGCAACCAGCCGTCCTTGGTGAAGCGGAACGTCTTGTTTTCTTCCTCCCAGCGGGCGTTGTCGGGGCTCTGCCAACCGCGGCTGACGACGGCGGTTTTCCCGTCGGGGGACCAGCCGGCGAACTGGGTCCACGCGTCCGGCTGATTTGCCAGATGCTCAGCGATCAGGCGTCGGCCCGAGCCATCGACGTTGACGAGGGCAGCCCGCATGGTGCGGACGTTGGCATGACGGCCGCCTTGCAGATCGGTTCGCAATTCGGTGTAGCCAATCTGTTGCTTCAGGGCCGGGCCGGCATCCTGGGCAACCGCGCGCATCGGGCCCGCCGTCCAACCAAACACGGCAGCGAAAATCGCTATAACGAGATTCGACCGATGGGAACGATTCATGGTGCCCCCAAATAGAACGAGCTTTCCTGGCCTCGGATCGTGCGTAACTGTAATCTGTGAGGAGCAGGCCAGCAAGTCAACACGGGCTGGTCAAGGAAACGGTTGCCGCACGTTCCTTCAACTGACTTTCAAGGTCAGGGCGCTGCGGAGAAACAATCCTCTTGTCCCTCATGAAAGGCCCGCATGTTCAAGAAAATCGTCCTCATCACTCTCGCAACCATTGTCGTCATCGTCGCTGTATTCGCAGGGATTGTCGCCCTGCAGCCGGCCGATTTCCGCATCGAACGCAAGGCCACGATTGCTGCCCCGCAGGCGGTGGTGTTTGCTCAAGTGAACGATTTCCACAACTGGGAAGCCTGGTCCCCCTGGGCAAAGCTCGATCCGAAGGCGAAGAATACCTTTGAGGGGCCGTCCGCCGGAACCGGGGCTATCTTCAAATGGTCCGGGAATGACGAAGTCGGCGAAGGCATGATGACCGTCACGGAGAGCAAACCGAGCGAGCTGATCAAGATCAAGCTCGACTTCGTGAGGCCCTTCGAAGACACCAGCAACGTTGAGTTCACCTTCAAGGCCGAGGGGGATCAAACCGTGGTCACCTGGGCGATGATTGGCCGCAAGGGATTCGTCAGCAAGGCCGTCTGCATGTTCATGGACATGGACAAGATGTTGGGCGGCCAATTCGACCAGGGGCTGGCGAGCATGAAGGCCGCTGCGGAAGCCAAGAAGAAATAGGGCGACGGAAACCTTTCACCGGATCCTGCGGAGTAACACCTCATGTCCTCGGATACGCAAGCGACTTCCACGCCGAAATGGATGCTCTGGACCGGCAGGGTTCTCACCATTCTCATGGGGCTCGCGCTCCTCGCCAGCGGCATCGTGAAACTCGTGATGCCGCCGTTTACCCCGGAAGGATCGCCGGATATCGGCTGGGATGCCAGCCTTGTCCCGATCCTTGGTATCGTGGAACTCGTGTGTGCGATAATCTATTTGTTCCCGCGCACGGCGGTATTCGGCGCAATCTTGCTGACGGGCTATCTCGGCGGCGCCGTGGCGACTCATGTGCGCGTTCATGACCATTTCTTCGCCCCGATCATACTCGGCGTACTCCTTTGGCTGGGGCTCTATCTGCGCGAAGCTCGGCTGCGCGCGATTGCGTTCTGGCGGAATTGATGCAGATGGAGCCACGATGACGAAGCCGACTTTTTTTCGCCGCAACCCATGGCGCAGCACGGCCGCTGTGCTGTTTGGGATCTTCGCTATCGTCGTTCTATCGCTCGGCACCGCCTAGATAATGCACTCGACCGGCGTACTTGCTAGCTGGACGGAGCCGTTGCACGAAACGGACGCGATAATTGCCCTTTCCTATCGGGTCATCTATGGCATCCTGGGCAGTTCAATGGCTGCAAGGTTTGCGCCACGCACTGCCTTGCCGTGTGCGTGGCTGGGGGGCGTTTGGCATCGAGTTTGGCACGGCGAATGTGGGTTGCGGACGGAGAATTTGCCGGATAGGATTAACCAATGGAAGTTCGGTATTACCTTGACCCAGACACCGGCCAGCCGCATATCTATGGCCACGGGGTCACGGAAATGGAGATTGAGGAAGTCCTGCGTGGACGCGGAGAGGATGTGAAGGGGACTGGACGCTCGCGCAGGAAGATCGGCCAAACCATGGCGGGCCGCTATCTCCAAGTTTTCTACGTGCCTGACGAGGACCCTGAAAGCGTATTCGTCATCACTGCTTATGAACCGCGGGGAAAGGCCAGGAGAGCCTTCCGCCGGCGACAAAGGAGAAAACGCAAATGAAAAAGAAACAGAAGTTCCCCAAAGGTTGGGACGAAAAGCGCGTCAAGTCGGTCATCGCGCACTACGAGAACCAAACCGAAGACGAGGAGGCCGCCGAGATCGAGGCGGCGCTGAAGGCTGAGAACGTCACGTTGATGGACATTCCGACGGAACTTGTGCCCAAGGTCCGGAAGCTCCTTGCCCGCAAACGGAGTGCTTGAAATCGGCATTCGCGATTGTGTCGATTCGTTCGCAATGTGCAAGTGAGGCGTGCTTACCGGGGCCCCCTTGCGATCTCCACAATACCGATTCTGGGTTTGCGGCTGTGTCGGGCTTCGGAGACTTGCACGACAAACGACGATGCGCGAACCTGTTGGGATAATTTTGCGGTTACCCGCCGTCGCGACTCTTGCGGTGCTTTGGATTTGTTCAGGGTGGGCATTAATCGTTGCACGGACCAGTCTAGCAATTGTATTCATACCGATTGCATATCCCTTTCTATATGGGTTTGCTTTGGCATTCCAGATCTTTGCGGGAATCAAAGAAGAGATCCTGCCTGACTATTGGGCGGGGTATCCTGTGAAATATGTCGATGACCTGAGAACTGGTTTTCCAATACTCAAGGAAGTGTTGCTCAATGGTTTTCACTCCAGTGAGGAAGCAAAAAATCTTCTGCTCCCTGCAGTCTTGGCCCTATTTTGCTCGCCTTGCCTTTGTTGGTGCAGCTGCTGTTCCGGACGAGTACTATTTCATGAGGCGTCAACAAACGTGCCGTTGATTAACAACGTGAAACCGCCAGCCAAAAAGTAAGAAAGGAAAAAAAATGTCCACCATCCGCGTCCTCGTCGGCACTCGCAAGGGCGCCTTCATCCTCACCGCCGACGGCAAACGCCAGAAGTGGGACGTTTCCGGTCCTCACTTCGCCGGCTGGGAGGTCTACCACATGAAGGGCTCGCCCGTTGATCCGAACCGGATTTACGCGTCGCAGACCAGCGGCTGGTTTGGGCAAGTCATCCAGCGCTCCGATGACGGCGGCAAGACCTGGACTCTTCCCGGGACGCCGAGCGGAGAGTTGCCCAAATCGCCCGAAGGCTTTCCGATGGGCGAGAGCAACAAGTTCGTCTATGATCCCGCCACGCCGATCACCACGCATCAGTTCTACGACGGCACCCAGAAGCCGTGGGTTTTCAAACGCGTCTGGCATCTCGAACCGTCGCTCAACGACGTCAACACGGTCTATGCCGGCGTCGAGGATGCCGCCCTTTTTCAATCGACCAACGGTGGCCAAACCTGGCAGGAGTTGCACGGATTGCGTGCCGTCCAAAGTGAAAAATGGGCGCCCGGCGCCGGCGGCATGGGGCTGCACACGATCCTGCTCGATCCAAGCAATCCCAAACGCATCTACATCGCCATCTCTTCCGCCGGCTGTTTTCGCACCGACGACGGCGGCAAGACCTGGAAGGTCATCACCAAGGGCCTCAAGTCAAACTACATGCCCGACCCGACCGCCGAGATCGGCTTCTGCGTTCACCGCATCGCCCTCCACCCCAAGCGCCCCGACACGCTCTTCATGCAACTTCACTGGGACGTCATGCGCAGCGACAACGCCGGCGATCTCTGGACCGAAGTGAGCGGCAACTTGCCCACCGACTTCGGCTTCCCCATCGAGGTTCACGCCCATGAACCCGACACCGTCTACGTCGTGCCGATCACCAGCGATTCACTGCACTATGTGATGGAAGGCAAGCTGCGGGTTTATCGCAGCCGCAAGGGGGGCAACGAGTGGGAGGCGCTCACCAAGGGATTGCCACAGGAGAATTGCTACGTCAACGTTCTGCGCGACGCGATGGCCACCGATACGCTCGACCAGTGCGGCATCTACTTCGGCACCACCGGCGGCCAGGTGTACTGTTCGCCCGACGGCGGCGACAACTGGGCGCCCATTGTGCGAGACCTGCCGGCTGTCGTGTCGGTCGAGGTGCAGACGTTGTCGTGACCAGCCTCGCTGGTCATGCCCAAAGAAAGACGGCCCATGTCCAACCATCCCATGCCGCAGGTTTCGTATGGAGTGGCCCATATCGAATTGGAGATCGCCATCAAGGCCGAGCCGAGCCGCGTGTGGGAAGCCTTGGTCAACGAGACGAGCCGCTGGTGGCACAAGGATTTCTACACCAGCCCCACAGCCAAGGGCTTCGTGATCGAGCCTCGCCTCGGCGGCCATGCCTACGAAGATTGCGGCGAAGGTACCGGGCAAATCTGGTACAACGTCATCGGTGTTCATCCACCCAGTTCGATCATGCTGTTTGGACTGCTCACTCCGGCCTATGGCGGTCCGGCGCAAACGATCCTCGAATTGAAACTGAAGCCTTTCGGCAACCACACACTGTTGCAACTGTCCGATACGATATTCGGAAAGGTCAGCGACGAGAAACAGATCCAGACGCGCGAAGGCTGGATGATGCTCTTTGACAGCGGGTTGCGGGCATACGTCGAAAACACCTGAGCATCGAATGAGGCAGTCTCCATGGTCCGCGTTCTCCTCCCCTATCACCTGCGAACGCTGGCGCAGGTCGGCGCCGAAGTGACGCTCGAAGTCCAGGCGCCGGTCACTGCGTGCTCGATCCTCGACGCTCTCGAAGCTCGCTATCCGATGCTGTGCGGCACGATCCGGGATCATGTCACGAAGGAGCGCCGCCCATTGGTGCGGTTCTGGGCTTGCAACGAGGACATCTCGCACGCACCGCCGGACGCTCCCTTGCCGAACGCGATCAGCACGGGAATCGAGCCGTTCTTCATCGTGGGGGCGATAGCGGGCGGCTAATGCCTTGCTTCCCAACGCCTGGGCCCGTGAACAACTTCATAAGACAAACCCATGCACTGGCGCCTCCGCAACCGTGTTCTTCAGTTCGAATCGCGATGCTTGGTGATGGGCATCGTCAACGTCACGCCCGATAGCTTCTCCGACGGCGGCCGATTTCTGCCCACCGATGCCGCCGTTGCGCATGGACTCGAACTGGTTCGCCAGGGGGCCGACCTGCTCGACATCGGCGGCGAATCGACCCGGCCAGGTAGCTTGCCCATTTCGGTGGCGGAAGAACTGGATCGCGTCGTCCCCGTCATAACGGCACTGGCACAACAAACCGACGTGACGATATCCGTGGACACGTCCAAGGCAGCTGTGGCGCGGGCCTGTCTCGAAGCGGGCGCTCATATCATCAACGACGTTACCGGGCTGACTGGCGACCCGGACATGCCTGCGACCGCCCACGATCTCGGCGCCGGCGTCATCGTCATGCACATGCAGGGCACCCCCGCCACCATGCAGATTGCACCAACCTATCGTGACGTCGTGACAGATCTGTTTGATTATTTCGGCGAGCGCATCAGGGCGCTGCACGCCCATGGAATTAGCTCCGAAAACATCACCCTCGATCCTGGCATCGGCTTCGGCACGACGCGGGACCA
>SXGT01693036.1_pt1 | contig 17491 bp, 10 predicted proteins | sample 3176221 | NCBI WGS metagenome assembly SXGT01 (sample SAMN11356862, study PRJNA531348) | freshwater metagenome | isolation source: freshwater sample F1-120 | place: China: Fuxian Lake, Yuxi | collected 2017-12-25
ACTGGAAACACGGTTGGCGCCGAGAAACCATCGGGATGCGTCCGCACTCCCGCCGATCGCCGCATAACCTCATTTGCGTGGGACTCACTCGCTTGCGCTTCGTGCTTGTAGTTTTAACTCGTTCCCAGGCGGGAGCCTGGCAACGAGCGACAAGAAATCCTACAAGGCGTTGCCGCCCCTTTGGGCAGCGGGGCGCAGGTACCGCCCGCTGTTTTCGGGGGCTGGCGGATGCTATCGTGAATTATGATTTAAAATAGTGATCGTTCCGAACGGCCTCGGCCTGCAGGATTTCACACATTTGCAGTTACTGTTTTCGTATGTGGATTCGACGGCTCGGATAAGAGTATTTTGGTCATCGTGAGCTGTGCCCATGTCTAGCATTCGGGTCCCCAGCGCTGGCATCTTTCTGCTGCTCCTGCTGCCATATATTGCGGCCGTTGCAGATACACCATCAGGAGCTCCCCAGTCGGCCGTCCGGGGTGTGGACTGGTTTGAGTCCAAGGTGCGACCGATATTTGCCGAGCATTGTTATGAATGCCATTCCGGGGCGGCGAAGCCGCTGCAGGGCGGCCTGCAATTGGACACGGTCAGTGGTATTCGGCGCGGAGGGGATTCCGGACCGTGTTTGGTGCCGGGCAAACCGGCGGAAAGTCTCTTGATCGAGGCCGTTCGCTGCGAGGGTTTCTACCTGGAAATGCCCCCGGCTGGGAAGCTCGCCGAGTCGCTGATCTCGCGGCTTGAGATGTGGGTGGAAATGGGGGCGCCGCTACCAGATGCTGAGGTCGAGTTGGTCGAGTCGGCTCACGTGCCTCCGACGGCCCAGCGCGATTTCTGGTCCTTTCAGCCCTTGCGTCCGGTGGTAACGCCGGACGCCGCCACACGACCGTGGGTACGGCGGCGCGTGGATGCGTTTGTATGGGATCGATTGCAGCGGGAGGGATTGCATCCAGCCCCCGCTGCGGATCGGCGTGTTCTATTGCGGCGTTTGTATTTTGATCTCATTGGTCTGCCACCAACGGCGCACGAGATTGAGGCATTTGTGGCCGATGACGCCGAGGATGCCTGGCAACGTCGCGTCGATCAATTGTTGGCATCACCTCTCTACGGTCAACGTTGGGCGCGTCATTGGATGGACCTGATGCGTTATGCCGATCAAACGGCGACGTTTCTCAGCAAACTGGATCAGGCCTGGCGGTATCGTGATTGGTTAGTCGGAGCCTTGAATGACGACATGCCGTACGATCGATTCGTGCGCTTGCAATTGGCTGCGGATCATTGCCCCGACGCAGCGATAGAAGAATTGGCGGCCCTGGGGTTCTTGGGATTAAGTCCGGTGTATTTCAAGGAGTTGATGCTGAGTCCCGAGATCATCCAAGGAATAGTGGCGGATGAGTGGGAAGAGCGCGTGGATGCTATCAGCCGCACATTTCTGGGCCTCACGTTGGCCTGTGCTCGATGCCACGATCACAAATACGATCCCGTGACGACCGAGGACTATTACGCGCTGGCTGGCGTCTTGGCCAGTACCCGCATAATCGACCGGCCGGTCCTGCCCCCAGCGGAGGCCGCCGTCGTTCAAGCAGCCAAGCATCGCATCGAAGAGTGCGAACAGCAGATTGCGATGGAGAAGAAGCGTCAAAAGTCGAGCGCAGAGGGGAGCCCCGCCGGGGATCCGACAAAAGTCGCCGCCCTCGAGGCCGAAGTAGAAACGCTGAGAAATCACACACCTCATTTTAATGCGCCCGTGGTGCATGCGGTGGACGATGCTGCAGTGCATGTGGTTTCGGACGCGCAGTTCGCCACACGTCTCGACTATCACCCCAATGAGTCGCTTGATTTACACGTTCACATACGCGGAAATCCATCACGGACAGGACAACTGGTGCCACGACGATTCCTCGGGATCTTCGGGAGCGATGAGGCTGTATTGCCCTGGCGCGGGAGCGGGCGCCGAGAATTGGCAGACGCGATTGTGACATCCGGAGCCCCCTTGGCGGCACGCGTGATGGTCAATCGAATTTGGTACCATCACTTTGGCGTGGGACTCGTGGAGACTCCCAGCGATTTTGGCGTGCAGGGGGCTCGTCCGTCGCATCCGGAATTACTCGAAGACCTAACCGCGCGATTCGTCGAAGCGGGATGGTCCATGAAATGGCTTCATCGCGAGATTCTGCTCTCCGCTACTTGGCAGCAGACCAGCCAAGGCGTTGACCAGTCGTTGGCCGCCGATCCCAACAATCGGTGGTTGGGCCGCATGAATCGCCGGCGACTGGAGTTCGAAGCATGGCGCGACACCATGTTAGCCGTGTCGGAGCGACTGGAAACACGACTCAATGGTCCGCCGATTGATCTGAATCAATCCGACAACCGACGTCGCACTCTGTATGGCACCGTCGATCGCTACGATTTGTACGACGCATTTCGTCTGTACGACCTTCCGGATCCAGGCATACATAGTCCCGCACGACTCCTGACCACGACGCCATTGCAACAACTTTTTGTGCTGAATGGACCGCTGCTCATGCGTGAAGCTCAGGCGGTTGTGGACCTGATCGGTGCCAATACGGACACGCCGACAGAGACGGGAATCAAGCAACTTTATCACCAAGTCTTTGCCAGAAATCCCACCGACAGGGAGTTACAATGGGGTAAAGAGTTCTTGGCGTCGCCAGACGCGGCGGCTCGGCCCTTGCACGTCTATGTCCAGTCGTTGCTGGCCAGCAACGAGTTCCTATTTGTCGACTAATGGCACGAGCCGGTTTATGGCTGAGATGTTTTTGCCAACGCAAAGACTAAGACGAAGGTACCAAGATCCATGGAGTTATTGAGCTATTCACCATTGCTGTCGCGTCGACGATTCGTCGAAAGTCTCGGGGGTGGGTTGGGCACTTTGGCGTTGGCTCCCGTTGGGATGCAATCCATGGCTGCGGCTGCTGGAGCCAGTGCCGATGCTGGAAAAGGACCACCACATGGCGTACCCCGCGCGCGACGCGTGATTCAGCTCTTTATGAATGGCGGTCCGTTCCAAGGCGATTTCTTTGATCCCAAACCCGAACTGGCCAAGCACGAAGGGGAACGGCCCAAAGAGGTCGAGTTGCGCACCGAGCGTGCGACGGGGGGCTTGTTGGCCTCTCCCTTTCGGTTTTCCCCCCAGGGAGGCAGCGGTTTGTGGATCAGTGAATTGCTACCGCATCTTTCGCGATGGAGCGATGAATTGTGCGTGATTCGCTCGGTCTACACGGATAATCCCAATCATGGGCCAGCGCTGTACATGATGAATAATGGCACGATCACACCCAAACGTCCCAGTATGGGGGCGTGGATGTTGTATGGCCTGGGGACCGAGAACGAAAATCTGCCCGGATACGTCGTGTTATGTCCTGGTCGGCCCGTGCGATTCGCCGAGCTGTGGTGCAGCGCTTTCCTGCCGTCGGAATTTCAGGGGACCTATGTCAATCATTCGCGCATCACGCCCGAATCCATGATTCCCTACCTGCGAAACACGCAATTGGACTTGAACACTCAACGGCGCCAACTGGATTTATTGCGCAATTTGAATCAAGAACACCTGCGAGACCGAGGCGCGGACACCGCGTTAGAAGCCCGAATCCAGACCATGGAAACGGCATTCCTCATGCAGTCGAAAGCCAACGAAGCCTTTGATATTCGCTTGGAAACCGAGGCCGTGCACGATGCATACGGCCCAGGATCCTTCGCCCAAGGCTGCTTATTGGCGCGGCGGTTGGCCGAGCGTGGGGTGCGATTCACCCAGGTCTATTTTGGCGATGAGCAACCTTGGGACACGCACAGTAATCACCATGCAAAGGTTCGCCAATTAGCCCAACAGATCGATCAGCCGATTGCCGCCCTGCTGCAGGACCTAAGCCAGCGGGGCATGTTGGAGGACACCCTGGTGATTTGGGGCGGGGAGTTCGGCCGCACTCCCACGTCGGAGGGTGGCGGCGGTCGAGACCACAGCCACTATGGCTTCACCATGTGGATGGCCGGAGGGGGAGTCCGAGGGGGCGTGACCTACGGAGAAACGGATGCGTTTGGCCTGCGGGCGGTGCAGGACAAGGTCCATATTCATGACCTACATGCGACCATCCTCCACCTGCTGGGCCTTGATCACGAACGACTCACTTTCCGCTACGCGAGTCGCGACTTCCGACTCACCGACGTGCATGGACGTGTCATTCGCGAAATCCTCACTTGATGCTCCCCCGATCCCCGGCACTCAGCATCCCTACAACTCAGCGTCCCTACAACTCAGCGCCGCTCCGCGAACTGCCTCAGGCCGTCGATTTCGACAGCTTCCCCCGCCGGGACGGCCGGTGTACACTGACGGACAGATTCTCGCGGCACATGGCGTGCGCCGCGGGACAGAACACCAACCACAATTTTAGTATCTGGTAGGAAACCATGGGTCAACGCGACGATCATTGGAGCAACGTGGCCAATCGCCTCGGGTTGGGGCCAAGTGAGCCGGAGTCGGTCGCCCCGCCGACTGACAGTCGCCCAGCGGACCTCAGCGGTGGGGCCTCACCGGTCGGAGCCATGCCCAGCGTGGCATCCGGCAGCTCGCGCCCGACGCCTTCCAGGGATTCGAGTGCGGGACCTGGTCATGGATCAGGGGCCAAGGGGCTCGCTGCTAAGTCGCCCGGTGGGGCGTACGCATCGCCACCACGTCGTAATTGGCAGGATGTCGCGAGCCAACTAGGCCTCCCCAGCGTGGCCGGCGCACCGGCCGAAGCGGAACCACCTAGGGCCGCGCCGCGGGCGCACGGGTCACCACCTCGCTCTGCGCCCCCCTCGCGATCCATCGCCCCGCCTGCAGAATCACCATCAGCCGTCGATCCGTCGTTGGAGTTTTTGGAAGAAGTTCCCGAGTTCCATGCGTCGGACGACCGTGATTCAAACCGTGATTCAAACCGTGATTCCGACCGTGCGGAGGAGACGGATGAGAATGGCGAACGGCCGCCCCGCCGAGGCCGTCGTCGCCGCCGTGGGCGAAGACGGGGGGGAGCGAGTGGGGAACGAGAGACTCGGTCCGCCTCAGACTCTCGCGAGCCGTTAGGGACTTCCGAGGTTTCCGAGGATGCCTTGGGGGCGCGAGACCGGCAAGCGAGTGAGTTGGACGAGGCGGATCGTTTCGGAGACGGCATCGGCGATTCCTCGCAAGGGGCCGCCGGGAAGGAATTCGGAGCCGAAGGGGAAGCGGATTCGGGCGAAGAGCGCTCGCGGTCGGGGCGCGGTGGCCGTCGCCGTCGTCGAGGGCGTGGCGGACGTCGCCGAAGTGAAGGGGCTGCGACCTCCGAATCGACGGAGATTGCCCGGACCACGGGCGAGTCCATGGCCAGCCCGCGTCCACAGCCGTCCGTTGCGGGCGAGCCGTCGGCAACCGATCTCGACCATGGCGAAGAAGGGGACGATGACGCAACGCATCGTTTCGACCGCAAATTGCCCTCGTGGCAGGACACGGTCGGCATCGTTGTGGAGCGAAATGTACGCAATCACGCCAGGGCAGGGCAGGGTACTGGAGGTCCGCGTGGGGGCGGTGGCGGAAGACGCCGCCGACCGGGAGGGAACCGTCGGCCCTAGAGCCGACGGATATGCCACTGGGGAAGTGGCGGCAGGCATCTTGCCTGCCGATGGTGGAAGTGGCGGGAGGCATCTTGCCTGCTGATGGTGGCGTTTAGTGAAGGTCATCACAGGCTGGAAGCCTATGCCACTGTTCACAGGCTGGAAGCCTAGGCACTGGGTTAGGGGTGGACGGATATGCCGGCAACCGCTTTTTCCACCGCCTTAGGATGGATGGCCATTTCCTGCAACTCGCGTGGGGCGGCCCTGCAAAGGCTTGTGTTCGGTCTTCCCAGTAATTCAGCCGCCTGGGAGGCGTTGTTGGGATCCGCAGCGCATGCTCCTGCGGGTGACTCGGTGAGCCTTAGCTCATTATCGCGTCTGGTCGACTCGTTGCAGGCACTGGCGGAGGGGATTCCGCAAGACTTTTCACGGATCGAGGTGGACCTGGCAACGAGGTCCCCGTTTCAGCGGCGGATTTTGCATGCATGCCAGCAGATCCCGTGGGGGACCACATGGACCTATTCCGAGCTTGCCGAATCATGCGGCTATCTGCGAGGCGCGCGTGCGGTCGGCAACGTCATGGCCTCGAATCCCCTTCCATTGATCATTCCCTGTCATCGCGTGGTGGCCGCCGATGGCCGGCTGGGCGGCTTTTCCGCACCCCAGGGGACCTTGATGAAACGCCGATTGCTATCAATGGAAGGCGTTAACTGCACTCGACTATCGCGTGTGAAACTTTAGCGATGTTGCGGATCGTGCTTTTTTTCCGGATTATGCTGGTTCGTACCTATTGTATCGGTCGATACGGTGATTGAGTGGGCGAGTTGCGCCCGACCTAAATCCCGATCATCGTAACCGGTGCTGCATGGTTCGTTGGAAACATCTGCTGAAATGGGTGTGGTGCCTGACGGCATGCACCTCGATTGGGTGTCACGCGGGCCGAGACGCCTTTTATGTCGATCCGCTGCCTGACCAGCCGATCAGTCCCTCGGCCACCGAACTGGAACTGCCGACCGTCGCGTCAGAGCGGTCCGTGGATTCACTCACGCCCGCTGCGCCGCGGACCCTGGCTGAGGCGGAAACCACGGAGTATTGGGATCTTAGTCTGCAAGATGCCATTCGGATTGCACTCAGCAACAGTCGCGTGATGCGTGACGTTGGTGCGCGTATCGTCAACCAGCCCCCGAGTTCGCAGCTATCAAATACCGTTTACGATGCTGCCATTGCGGAAGCAGATCCCGTCCGGGGCCCGCATGCAGCGCTGTCGGAATTCGACGCTCAGTTTGCGACCAAGTTCATTTACAACCATGCCAATGTTAACGACGACAATAACAGGGCTCGGGCCCACCATTTTCCGTTCATGACGCTTGGGTCTGCGACACTGGCCGACGACTTCTACATGGCGCAGCTTGAGCTGTCCAAGAAGGCTGCGACCGGGACCCAGTATGCGGTAAGGAGCACGAATTACTATCTCGAGGGAGACTTTTTTGCGAGAACGGCCCACTTGTACAATCCGGGGGTTGAGTTGGAGGTGCGTCATCCGCTTTTGCAGGGGGGGGGCATTGATTTCAATCGAATTGCCGGTCCGCGCAGCGTCCCTGGCATCTACAACGGCGTGGTGCTAGCGCGACTCAACACGGACATCGCATTGGCTGATTTCGAACTGGCGGTAACCAATTTTTTGGTTGACGTGGAACGCGCCTATTGGAACTTGCACTATGCATACCGCGATTTGAACGCCAAGAAGTCCTCTCGCGACGCATCCTTGGAGATCTGGCGGACGGTTAAACGCAAATACGAAGCGGGCGCTGAGATGGTGGATGCGGACGATGAGGCCAGCGCCCGGGGACAGTACTACCTGTTACAGGGCGAGGTCGAGGACAGTTTGGCGGGGCGAGAGACGCTGGCCAACGTGGCACTACCCACGACGGGGGGCGTCTATGCAAATGAACGTCGACTACGCGTCCTCATGGGGCTCCCTGCCAACGACGGTCGTCTGATTCGGGCGACGGATAGTCCGGTACAGGCACCGGTAACCTTTGAGTGGATCGCGTCGTGCGGCGAGGCCATCGATCGAAGGGTCCAACTGCGCAAACAGCGTTGGATCGTCAAACGACGGGAACTGGAATTGGTCGCCTCTCGCAACTTCCTGCTGCCCAAACTGGACTTGCTGGCCAACTATCGTACTAGTTGGCTGGATAGCCAGCTGGTGACCCCCGACAACAACCCGATTCATGTGCATTTCGGTCTCAATCGACTGGACTTGGAAGGAGACATGCACCAGGCTTCAGCCGGATTGCAGTTCTCGGCTCCGTTAGGATGGCGCAAGGAACTTGCGGCCGTGCGACACGCCGAATTGACCCTGGCTCGCGAGCGGGCCGTATTGCGAGAACAAGAGCTGCAGATCAGCCACGAATTGAGCGCTTCTATTACCGAGTTGGACCGCGCGTACCATCAAATCAGCGCCACCTACAACCGCTTTGTTTCCGCCCAGCAGCAGGTTGCCGCACGCCGTGCGAAATACGATAAAGGCGCACTCCAACTCGAATTCTTACTGGACGCACAACTCCGCAGCGCGGAGTCCGATTCGATCTATCACAAGTCGTTGGTGGACTACAATCTTGCCCTGACCAACGTGCACCTACAGCGAGGATCGCTGTTGGAATACAACGGCGTGATCATGGCGGAGGGTCAATGGCCTGAAGCGGCCTACGCAGACGCCTTGAAGCAGACGAGTCGCTGGCGCGAATTGGAGCAAGACCGAGTGAAGCGATCTTCGACCGTCAGCCAAGGGCCCTACCCTCAGGTTTGGGAGCCCGAGACGGAGACCGTGGTGGGCGAAGCAACGGAGGTACTTCCGAACGAGTCGCCAAGCAGTTCAGAACCGGGCACAGAGGAAGCGTTGCCAGCTCCTAACCGCACGGAACCTTCGAGCGGTGGCAAGTCTCCGACCGAGGCCAACGAAGTGGCGCCGGTCTCCTACCAGGCCGAGACGCCTGCGGATGGCGTCGCCTTGCGGCCGCTAACGGCAGACGACCCGCCGCTAAGACGACTACCGACGACACCCTAGCCGTCGATGGCTGCCGCACGGTTGCAGCCGTTATCATGGGGCCGGGGCAGATCAGGGCTGCCAAACACGGTTACGATTCGACCGCCACAGATGAAAGGTGGATCGAGGCGAAGGCCACCAGCATGTTGTCGGTACACATCACATGCACAACGAATCGCTGGCCCGTAGGGTGATGGTGGATAAGGATATGGCGTCGATCGACATCGAGTGCCTCGAAGTCCAACGGGCGGCCGGCCAGACCGGTACCGAGTGCCTTGCCCACTGCCTCTTTCGCACACCATAAACTCAGCCAATCGTTATGCCGCGTCGCATCGCCAGCTTCATGGACTTCCGCTAGCCCCACTCCGACCATCTCCCGTTCTTCGGCAGTGGTAAAATGGGGAATGATCTCCTCGATGTCGCGGTTGAGCGGCTCGATGTCGACGCCAATCGGATAATTGGATGCGGCCGCGAAGGCACGATCCTCCGTGTGCGATATGCTTAATTGCGGCGGAATGATCGAAACGTCTCGCATCACGGCGTAGGGTTGCCCCGACTCGTCATTGAGGATGGAGATGTCGAGTGGATGCAGAACGACCGTATCACAGAATCGGGCCAACCATTTTCGGACAGCGTCTTTGGCGGCCAGCCGTCCCCAGAGCCATTGCCAACGACGCCGCGGGGTCTCGAGCCGCGCAAAGATGGCTTCCTCTTCGCTATTCAAACATAGACGGGCCATCCAATCAAAGTTGCCCCCCGGCACTTCTTCCTGGCTCACCCAAGTCACCACCGTGTCCTGCAGTTCGTCTGCAAGGTCCAGATCGTGCGAAATATAATTGTTAACAGGATCTCGTTGTGCCTCGATGCCACGAATCGTCCAATCAAAGATCCATTGACTGAATCCCTGAATTCGCATCCAAACACGGCCGGACCCGTCCTGGACTTCTACGTCCGTAGTGACAACCTTCGCGGCATTGCGCGCTGTAACCGATTCGATGCGGGTCCGGACGCGCGTGCCGTGGCTCGGCGTTGGGCGATACAATTCGAGTTTTCGAAATCCCGTGGGAAGGGCGTAGCGGCCCTGGCCACGCACCCACAGCCCGAGCAATTGGGCAATCCCATCCAAGATGACGGGATCGAGCAGGAACTGTGGATTCGGAATGGAACGAAACCATTCGCCCCAAGGGAGTACGACCAGCTCCGCGTCGCCCCCCGTTGGTCCGACACGATCCAGCCCGGCAATGCATTGCAGACGGGGTCCATTAAAGGAGTGCCGGTCACGGTAGATTTCCTCCACACCAAAGATCCAATGGTCGGACTCGTCTCGCTCAGAAAACGCCATTTCAAGCTGCTGCTCATAAACGGAGCCGAACCGAAATTCAGCCGACGAGTTCGACTCGCCGTTGGAAAACATTTCAGCGCGAACCGTAACCACTCCTGCGGACTCGTCCACGACGGCCACCTTCGCTTCGATGCGCACGGGGAGCTGCCGAGAATCTCGCATGGCCGCCCACCGCAGGGCTCGCATGCGTTCCACGCCGATCAGTGCCAGCCCGGGTGCCAGACAGGACGCCGTCTCCGCCAGCGCCTCGACCATCACGGCCATGGGGAGCAATGGAAGACACGACTCGAGCGGCTTGTGTTGCTGCGCGTTGATGAACACATGGTCGTGTAGGAAGTAGTCCTCGTCGAGATCATACACGCGTTCGGTGACAATCGATTCTCCCTCGGTCCAGGCAACGACGTGTCCGACAAGCGGCAAGTGGCCGCTGGCAGGAACGAGCATCGCGGAGACGGTCTCGTCGAATGCCAGCTCCGAGTGATTCCTCGCTTCGCTTTCCGCCGGATCCATTTGCTGCGTGGTCATCACCGACGGGACGCCTGCAGTGTCTCGTGCGTGTTGGCAGGCCCACTCGGCCAACTCCTTGCCGAACGGGTAGACATCCAGACGCAACGGCATCAGCAGGGTGCGTTCCGGAATGGCCGGCTGAACTGGGGTTGCCATGAACGTCTGCCGGTAGCGGTGCAAGGCGGGCAGATCAAATCGAACTCCGCTGACAAACAACGTGGCACAAAGCCGATGCAGCTGCGTCAAAGGATCTCGGTCGTCGACATCCAGCGACTCCAATACCGCATCGTCGCCGGGGAGCACATTTCTAAAGGTGGAAGCCATGCCACCATTTCCAACTTGTACGAATACGTTGGCGCCGTCGTCGTACATGCGTTTCAGAGTTTGCCAGTAACGCACGGCATGATCTAAATTGGACATGGCGGTCTGCCGAACCTCGGCCGGTGCAACTGGAAATAGACTCTCGGTAATCGCCGAATAGGTCGGCTTTCGGGGCGTGGAGAAACGATAGGGCCGTTCCCAAATCGCCTTCAGTTCATGAGCCACATACGATTGATGGGGAGTGTGTACCGCGGGAAACGGCAGCTTGGTGGCGGCAATGCCCAGCTCGCGGCATCTCTGCACCAAGCCATCAATCTCCTCAGCCGGTCCCCCCACCGCCTGCGCGTTGGGGGCGACATGGATCGAAATGGTAGTTCCGGGCAATTCCGCGAGCACTTCTGCGAGACGATCTTCCGTCGCCAGCACGAATGCCGAGCGACTGTCGGATCGCAAATCACCCTGTTCCGTCAGCGCATCCCATAAGCCGGGCATCAATTCGTCAATGTCCATCGCGCCCGCGGCACAAAGCGCCGCCAATTCGCCCTGACTCTGCCCCATGAACATGGAGACCGGAATCCCCAGGAATTCGATTAGTTTCCAGCTGAGCCAGTTTCCCACGGTGATGCCACCCAGCGACAGATTCGCCAGCGTGGGGGTCCCCGCTGAACTTGAGCCGGTCGCTTCCGTGGACACGGTGGGGGACGCAAGCCGCTGATTGAGCGATTCCCGGACCTCGGGTGAAAATGTCGTTGGTGGCGCAAGGATCAGGCTCGTGGGGAAGAGGTCCTGTGGGTGCTCGTTGCGGAGTTCCCAAACGTCCATCTGTTTTCGCAATTCCGGATAGTGCAGGCAGAGAGCCATCAAATGTTGGGAGTAGTTTCCCGACAAGCCTGGAAACGCGGTGCCAGGAAAGACGGCTGCGACCGTCGGTTGATGGTTGACATCCACGCATCGATAGGAAACAGCCTCGATATCTCGGAACGAGGGATGCTCCTCGGCCTCCAGACGTTCCCGACACACGGCGAGCAGTTCTTGCGCGTGCCGCACATGATCACAGACCAGCGCCAAGCGATAGGGTTGTTGGTCGACCTGCGAGCAGGTTTCGGCTGCCAATCGAGCCAGGCAACCCACCGCCTGTTCCAGCGAGAGCTTTTCTGCCAAGTTGGCCATCTGCTCGCATAAGTGCTGGCGTGACGAGCCCGCGAATACCAGCAACTCACTGGCGCGGATCACCTGGTCCACGAACGGCCGGGGGCGAATGGGAATTGAAGCCGATTCGACAACCTCTTCGAGAATGGTATGTGCATTGATGCCACCAAAACCGAAGGCGTTGATCCCCGCGCGGCGCGGTCCCTGCCGGGACGGGTGCGTCCACGCTCGCGCCTCGCCATTCAGATAGAACGGCAAGTGCTCGAGATCCTGGTGGGGTTCCTCACAATGCAGACTTGGTGGAAGTACTTTGTTGGACAGCGCCAAGGCAACTCGGATCAGCGATGCCATGCCCGCCGCAGGCATCGTGTGGCCAATCATCGATTTCACCGATCCCATGGCACGTTGCGGCAGCCCGCTGGTCCGTGTGCCGTAAAAAGACTGAATCGTGGACAGTTCGACGGCATCGCCAACTGGAGTGGCCGTGCCGTGTCCTTCCAAGTAACTGATGGAGTCGGGATGGACTCCGGCATCTGAGTAGGCATTGCGCAACGACTGGAGTTGCCCAGACATCGCGGGGCTCATCAGGGATACCTCGCGACCGTCGCTGGCCGTACCGATGCCCTTAATCCAAGCATAAATACGGTCCCCATGTGCGATCGCATCCGCGGCCCGTTTCAGCACCACGGCCCCCGCCCCCTCGCCGGCTAACAAACCGTCCGCATGCCGGTGGAACGGCCGTATCTGGTTGCTGGGAGAGAGAGCGCCAATCTGTTGAAAGACGTACCAGAACGTTGGGGTCTGAAAGAGATGAATCCCACAGACGACCCCCACCTCGCTCTTTCGCATCCGCAACCGCGCGACAGCCTGATCAAGTGCGACCAAAGACGAGGCGCAGGCTGCGTCGACAAGGTAGGAAGTCCCCCGCAAATTCAGACGATTCGCGGCACGCCCGGCCACTAGATTCGGCATGCCCGTCGCCGAGCTATCCGCGCCGCCATTGGGGGGCATAGCCGCAGACATCTCCTCCGCTAATTGAGCCAACTGACTCTTCGTCCAATCTGGAAATTTCTTGGCCAAGAAGGCCATCAAGTGCGGAAACAGATCGACGTGAAAATACCCTTCGCACATCTTATTGGTGGGATAGCCTCCTCGGCCAATGATCAAATCGCACCGTTCGCGCAAGGGACTGTCGCTGGCAATTCCGGCATCGGTCAAGGCGTCGGCGATCACGGCCAAAGCCAGGAATTGATCGGGATCGCCGTCGTGAACGTTCTTTGGCAAAACGCCCAATTTGAGCGGATCAAATCGATAACTTTCCGGAATAAAACCGCCTCGCGAACAGGTCATATATCGTACGGGATCATCGACCAATAGCTGATTCAGCGCCCCATTGAGACGCCCCGGCGGGATCTCGCGAATGGCATCCACGCCATTCACATTGTTGCTCCAGTATTGATCAAGTCCACTCGCGGAGGGAAACACGCATCCCATTCCCACGATGGCAATGTCATGTTCGTTCATATTTTCAACCCCGCGTAATTCTCTAGAGCCTGGGCATCACCCGCAGCAATCAAGACTTCAGGGGAGGAATCGTCCGCACGACGCAATTCATTCATGAGGCAATCCGCCCCTTCGACCTGACCAATGAGGCCGACATTCTGCTTGCGATACAGCCGCTTCAGTTCTTCCGTTACCATGCCGCCATCCCAAGGGCCCCAGTTGATGGCCACCACCCGCCCTGGCCAGTGGTGATCGAGATGTGCCGCCAATTTATTGAGATACTCATTGGCCGCACTGTAGTCGACCTGACCAGCCGTCCCCAAACGGCCAGAGACAGACGAGAACAACACAAAGAACTTCACGTTGGCACTGTCCAGCTTCTGAGCTAGCACATCAGCACTATGAACCTTGGTGTGATAGACACGCGAGAACGACTCCTGCGACTTGTCACGGATCAAACGGTCCTCCACGACGCCCGCGCCATGAATCACGCCGTCGATACGTCCGTGCTTCGCATAGAGGCTTTCAATCAGCGCACCAAAGGCCACCGAATCGCGTACGTCCACGGCATGGTATTCAACCTCGGACCCGGCTTTTCGAATGGCCGCTAGTCGCTGAGCGATCTCGCGGTCTTTGAGAATCCGTTGTAACCGCCGCTCAATCGCGGCCGGCTTGACGGTTGGGTCCGTCGACCGCATCGATTGAATTAAGTAAGTACGAAGGGGGCCGATATCGACGAGTGCCGCCGAGTCGGCCGGCTCGGGAATCGGCAATGGACTGCGTCCGACCAGCACCAGGCGCGGCTGGCACTCCTCCGCCATCCGCTCGGCCACGGCCGCCGTCACCCCATTGGCGCCCCCCGTGATCAAGATGACGGAGTGCTGGTCGAAGGGGAGCGGCGCGACGGGCTGCGCCAGCGCGTTCGTGGCTTGGCCGGTGACGCGCCACCGACCCCGTTCGTCGACCCCCACCTCCACCAGCGAGTCCCCCGCGCGCAGTTCCACCAAGATCTGCTCAACCTGCGCTGTGGCCGGAAGCGAGAACGCGAGATCAAGGTTTTTTACTTGTACCCCGGGCCATTCTTTGCTGGCCGTTTTGCTCATGCCAACGGAGGACGCCTGCACAACCGGTACGGGTGCCGCCACGTCGAATCCCATACGTCCATTGAGCGATGTGACATTGAGGAATACGGCCCCCGGCCCACTCGCCGCCTGCCGCATCGGCGCCTCAAAGCTGCGGAGGATGTTCAGCATCCAAGTTGTCAAGCGATCGGACGCCTTCGCATCGCCGCCGCCAGATTGTTGGAACGAATCCAGCATTGGCAAGAGATTAATTACCGCCACACCAACAGGCGTGGAGCCTTCCGGAAAAATATCCCCCCGCCAGCGGATTACCGCATCGGGATCGGAAAAATCAATCCCCACGGCGCCTGCGGGCAAAGGACTTGTATCGTCCGGCACAACCAGCTGGATGTCCGCACCGCGCGAGTGCGTCCGGAAGGCCTCAACGACCGCTGATCCTAATGATTGAGGATTACCCAGCACCAAGACGCGCTGATACTGGGTTAATTTTTTTTTTCGGCGTCTCCATTCAGCGGCGCAGCCGACGCATGCGTGGCGTATCGTTGGATGGGAACCGACCCAGCGACCGAATCGGAACGGTCTGCAGCTTGCGACGCTTGCTCCGACGCCCCACTGGCTAGAAAACTGTTGCGTTTACGATCGTACATTCGTACGATGTCGCCCAGCGTCTTCATTTCCGCGAATTCACTCAAGCTCTCCTCTTCACTGCCTGAATCGCCACCTGGCAGAAACCGATGGTAGCGGGTCAGCGAGCTGAACACTTCGACCGTCTTGATGGAGTCGATCCCCAGGTCGGCTTCCAGGAGTGCATCTTCCTTCAACATGTCGAGCGGATACCCGGTTCGGGCACTGATCGCATCCAAAAGGTCCTGGCGAAATTCGTCCGTACCCGGAGGCGCGTCAGCTGACGACGGTGTTGTCACAGCGGCAACCTCAGCCGGCTTAGTGGCGGATGCCGCGCTGGGAGTGGCCGCCACTGGGGACACGTTCACGCTGGCTTGCTGGTTGATTTCGGCTTCACGCGTGACGAGCGCTGCCGTGCCGTTCTTGGCCGGCGGCGATGGGGCGACCGTACGCGTGGCCGCCGGGGCCACCACCCGCGGAACCGGTGCGGCCGCCGGAGCGGCTGCGTAGGGGCCGTTGATCGGTGCTGCAGGGGGCACATGATGCGTCGTGGGGGCCGAAGCGGCACGCGGTGCGGCAGTGCTCGCCGTGGCAACCGGCCTGGCCGCAAGCCGCTGTTGCATGACCGTAGGCACGCCAACGGGCAGCGCGAATTGCGCGATCTCCGGCGTCGCCAGACACGTCATCAGCACACGTTCCTGCAGATCGAGAAAGCGTTGGCTGGTCACTGCATGTTGCGTTTGCAACTCCAACCACTGCGACATCACTTGATTGAACTGCTGTAGGATCGGCCCGGTGGGCAGCATCTCAGGTTGCAGCGTCGCAGGTTGCGCAGGCGTCGCGGTGGAGGTGGGATTCGTAGCGGATTCTTGGGAAATCATAGGTGACGGTCCTAACACGGGGGAAGACACACGGGCCCCTGAAGCGCGGCCCGACTGAGATTCATTCGCATGGTTGGACGCAAGCTCGGCCGCGGGGCTTGCCCCGAGGGTCCGAGGCGACCTGTCCGGCCTCGCCATCGCGCGCGGCCGACCTTCGCTGACGGGCACCGGATGACCGGTGGCCCCGATAGGATTGCCATTTGCTTGCGTCATTTCTGATGTTTGCGACGCCTGCCCCACCGCCGATTCTCCCATGATTGGGGAAATCCGTCCAGCAGGCGTCGAGGATTTTGATTCGGTACCCGTCGACACAACGGACTTGGGGCTTTCCGCTCGAACATTGGGAACGGTAGCAACGGTCGCATGTGCCGCTGGCGATGGCGGGGAACCGGTCGGGCGGGGCGTCGGCTCATGCCATGGCTTTGCTCGACTGCTGTTGACCAACCAATCGGTAGGCTTGCGCGTTCGCTGTTGTTCGACGCGCCGCAACAATTCTCGGACGCCGCCGTTAGCAAAGGGACGTCCGGTGAACCATGCGGCCATGCGGACAGGGAGGCCCAACGCAGCCAAACGCCCCATCAGAATTCCCCAATGTCGCCAGCCGTCGCCAGCCGGCGCGCAAGGTAGGGCCCAATGCTCGTTGGCGGCAAGCGTTTTTCGGACGAAATTCGTCAAGGCACTACCGGGCCCCACTTCCACGAAGACGCGGACGCCGTCGTGATGAAGACGCTGCACTTGCTGCACAAATTGCACGGGCTCGGTTAAATGGCGCGACAATAAAGCACGAACTTCGTCCGGCCGATCGGGATACGGAGCGGCAGTCGTGTTGCTGTAGACCACGCACTCGGACGTCGAAGCGAACGGCATCTCCCGCAGGCAGTCCTCCAAGGGTGGACCGGCTGCAGAAAGAGCTGGGGTATGGAAGGCGGCCGTTACGGGAATCCGCCGCGTGGTTAAGCCACGGGCCCCAAGGTCACGCACGACCTGCTCAATGGCCGGTATGGGGCCGGCAACGACCACCTGATCCGGCGCGTTGACATTGGCGATTCGCACGTCGTCCGCCAGGCTCTGCAGTGCGTTCACCACATCCGCCACAGACGCCGAAACCGCCGCCATGGCACCCGGCTGATCGCTCCCCGCTTGATGCACGGCCCGTCCGCGCACCGCCGCTAGTCGAAATAGTTCCGACGGGGAAATCGCCCCGGCTGCGGCGAGTGCGACATATTCGCCAAAGCTATGCCCTGCCGCGAATCTGGCCTGGATGCCAAACCTCTGCAGGAGCTGATGGGTCAACATGTCGGCCAGAGCCATGGCCGGCTGCGCGACGCGTGTGTCGTTCAGCTCTTCTTGTTGGCCCCTTCGAGCCGATTCATCAAACACCGGCACCGGAAAAACATAACGGGAAAGAGGCTTCGGCAGTAACTCGGCCAATTCGCGATCGGCCTGCTCA
>SXGT01257861.1_pt1 | contig 17489 bp, 13 predicted proteins | sample 3176221 | NCBI WGS metagenome assembly SXGT01 (sample SAMN11356862, study PRJNA531348) | freshwater metagenome | isolation source: freshwater sample F1-120 | place: China: Fuxian Lake, Yuxi | collected 2017-12-25
CTCGCTTGCCGTCCTTCGAGCCCGACCTCGGCGAGCGCAAAGACCGCGCGCTCGCACGCGTCACGCCGACTCACTCCATGCAGGACGAGCGGGATCGCGACATTCTCCGCAATCGTCAGCGTCGGAATGAGGTTGAACTGTTGGAACACAAAGCCGATGTGCTCGCGACGCCAGGTGGTTCGCGCTTCGTTCGACAGGGCTTGCGGATCTTGACCGAACACTTCGAGATCGCCGCCGTCTCGCGCGAGAAGCCCTGCAAGGATCGAGATAAGCGATGTCTTCCCGCACCCCGACGGACCCACAAGCATCACGATTTCGCCTGGCTTCACTTCAAGGTTCGCGCCGCGCAGCGCCGTTACCTTCGTGTCACCTGTGACATAGGCCTTCTCCACGCCGCGCGCGGAGATGGCCATCGATGTTGGCGGGGCGGTCGTCATCATCACTCGCCTTTGAACACATCGGCCGGATCAAGGCGCATCACCCGCCAGAGTCCAAGCGCTGCGCTCGCCGAACAGATCACGATGACCGAAATCGCCGCGCCCACCGGAATCTGCCAGATCATCCGGAAGGCGAGCCGCCCCTCCGGAAGCGATATGCCAAACGCGCTCGTCGCACCGATCCCAATGCCAAATCCAAGAACCGCCACAGTCGCCGCTTGCAGAACCACCATCCCGAACAGCGTCCGCCGCGAGGCCCCCATCGCCTTCATCGCGCCGAAGCTCTTGAGGTTGTCGAGTACAAAGTTGTAGAACATTTGGCCCGCGACGGCGACCCCCACGAAGAATCCGAGCACGATCGCGGTGCCAAAGTTGATGGGGATCCCGGTCTCCGCCATCCAATACCCGACGGTCTTCGCAGCGAACTCAGGTCCCGTGTACGCCGCCAGCCCCGTGCGCTCTGTGATGCCCGCAGCGACCTCGGCTCGATCGGTTGCATCTCCCACGCCGGCGAGCACCATCGTGACCGTTCGTCGCTCGCGCGGTGCGAACTCGACGGCTCGGTTGTAGGTGGTGTAGATGACCGGCTGACTCTGAAAGGTTTGTGTGGCTTTGCAGATGCCGACGACTTCGGCGCGGCGATCGTTCATCTCCAGCGTGTCACCCACGCGCAGGCCGCGCGGCGGACCGCCATCGGGTGGGTTCTGCATTCGGAATTCACGCTCGGTGGCGCGAACATCCACGATGATCGCGTCGGGCTTTCGGAGGTCGCTCAGGCTTCCTTCGAGCATCACGCCGGGACCGCCAATGAGCGTCGCATCGTCGACTCCGATGACCTGCGCCATCTGGCGCTTCCCATCGGCAAGAGCCACCGTGAGGAGCCCCTTGTACAGCGGCACCGCCCAGTCGACCCCCGGGCTCGATCGCACGCGCTGAACCGCGGTCGAACGGAGAGGCTTGTTGTCGTCAAGAAACCGCTGCAGCGGGTCGGCGATCCAGAGGTCCGGCTGAGGCGTGTCGGTAACGAAACCGAAGGTCCTCGTCATCAGCCCGACGAAGATCGAGGCCTGCTGCGAGATGAGCAGCGTAGAAAACGCGAGCCCAAGCAGCATGCCGTAGAAGCGCGCCGAGTCGCCGAAGAGCATTTTGAGCGCAAAGATGGGCATGGCGCTGAGGACCCGATGGTAGGAACTGGTCCCGACGCCACATCGGGCGGCGAACTACCGTTGCGTCAGGGAGGCACCGCACTCCCCCGCGTCAATGACCCGCGCCGAGGACATTTTCGACATCCTCATCCGGCAGCACGCCGAGATGCTCAGCGCATTCATCCACGCCTATGCCTTCGACCGCTCGGCGGTCGATGACATCTTCCAGGAAACCGTGCTGACGGCGTGGCGAAGGCTGGATGAGTTCGACTCAGCGAGGCCGTTCGGTCCGTGGCTTCGAGGAATCGCTCGCAACACCATCCTGAGCCAGGCCCGCGGCTCGCGGCGGTATCGCGCGCACCTTGATGAACTGCAACATCGCCGGCTCACCGAGCAGTTTGGTCGCGTCGAGGCCGCAGCGGGCGACACCTTTGCCGATCGGCTCGACGCGCTTCGCGATTGCATCGGCCGCCTCGCGCCGGAGGCTCGCGAAGCGGTCGATCTGGTGTACACCCGTCAACTTGAGTCCTCCTTGGCCGCGCGCGCGGCCGGGGCGACCGACGAGACCTTTCGAAAGCGGCTCTACCGCGCGCGGCTCGCACTAGCGGCGTGCCTTCGGTCCAAGGATGTCCTCAGCGAACTCCCGGAGGCATCGCCATGAACGACGAGGCTCCGGCCCTGGATCCATTCTCGTGCGACGACTCGGCGGGTCCCTCTGCCGCGGATGACATCGTCATTCACGGCCTCTTGTCGCTCCTAGGTCCAGGTGAGGCCGCCGCCATCCAGCGGCGCCTCGACCGTGCAATTCGCGCTGTCCGCAAGGATCGCGCTCGCCTACACACGCGGTTCTTTCGTCGGGTGGCTGTCGCAAGCGGCACCTTCGCGCTCGCCGCGGTCATCGTGTTGGCAATCTTCTTCGTCCCCAACGACTCTGATTCACAGGCCTTTGCGACGCTCGACTCGATCCGCGCGACGCCTCGTCACGGCACGCGCGTGTACCGGATCCGCTCCGAGACGGATGCTTCGGAGTCGTCGGGGGACCCTCGCGGACGCCTGCCGCGCCAGGGGACGCTTGTGCTCGGACCAGAGGGTCGCTGGACCCTGTCATTCGCGATTCCCGCCCAGAAACAGTCCGATACTGCGGGACCACCGTTGCGACAGTCGCGTGGCCAGGTGGTCTTTGGGTTCGACGGGGGCGAGTACTGGATGGTCTTTCCCAACGGGGTCACTCGGCACGCTGAATCACTCCGCGAGTTGCGGCCCCCGCTCATGTTGGGCGCGCTCGGCGCCGGCGTTATCCTCGTCGAAAGCGAGACCGAAGACCTCGAGCCGCTCACACTCGACGCGATGCTCTCACAGCTCGATCGCGGCTTCAGGACGACCTTCCAACAGCCGCGCGGTGAGGGCCTGCTTGATGGGCGGCCGCTGTCGATCGTGACCTTCGATCGGCGAGGTCCCAGCACAGGCAAGGGTGGGCCGAACAGGGTGCGAGTTGTGGCCGATGCTCAGACGCACGAAGTCCTCCAGGCGCAGTGGACCTGGGTGAACGGCGAGCCAACCGGAGATCGCGCAAGAGCCACCGTCTCGCGCGAGGTCAGCATTGAACGGGTCGAAGGCGCCAATGGTTCGGTGTGGAATCGGTCGATTGAAGAGGCACGGGACTGGTTCAAGCCAGGCGCACATTCCCCACCCGCACAAGAGCGATGAATCCCAGAAGTTTGTTCCATTTCCTGAAGAGAAACAAGCGAATATCTCGAATGGACTCGAGGCTCCATCGGCGGCCCCTGTGACGGCCGAAGTTTCATCGTTGAGTCGTACTCCATGGCAGCAAGCTCAGGGTCCACATAGTCCTATAAGTCTGCAACAAAAATTGTACGCATTTGCGCCTCCTTCGCTTGCCGCACGCAGAACCGGTGGCAGTTTCACGATGCGTCCGAAAGTAGTTCGAACGCCATGCGCCACGGCTACCCCTAAGCCGCCGTGATGCGTGCTCCGAGTTTGGTCCCTTTCTTGTGGAGAAACAAATGAGTATCTCGAATCGTCTGAACAAGCACTTCGTTGCGGCAACCGCAGCGGTCGCCGTTGCCGGAGTTGCAAATGCAGCCGTCGTCTACAGCGGCATCGTGAACATCACCATTCCTGCGAACGTCGATGGCCTTTATCTAAATGTTGAGACCGGTGCATCGGGTACGAGTGGCTCAGGCACCGCCGGCTGGGATATCAATCCCTACGGCACAACCAGCCTTGCCCTCTACGCCGCAACTGGTACGGGCTACATGCGCGCCGCGGGTACCACCAGCACGGGTCGAACGAACATCGGAAACAACGCCGTAGTTGGTGCGTCTGCGTTCTTCTACGGGTCGTCGAATGCCATCATTGGTACGAGTGTGGGACAGTGGGCGTTTAACTCGACAGGAACGATCGGCTTCAAGTTCCTCGCCGCAGATGGGCTCACGCACTACGGTTGGGCGCGCATCGCGATTGGCGCAAGCTTGGCCTCTCGAACGCTGGTCGACTATGCGTTTGAGAGCACCGCTGGTGCAAGCATTACCACCCTACCCGCTCCAGGCGCGATCGCCCTCCTCGGTCTCGCTGGCCTCGTGGCTCGTCGTCGTCGCGCCTAATCGCGGCTTCGACAGTCTCCCGCGCCCCTTCGGCGCGGCGAACGATTCGATACTCCATCGGCGGCCCTGTGGCCGCCGATGTTCCTTTTTTGCAGCCATCCATTCAGATTGCACTTGCGGGAGTGGTTTCCCGTGACAAACTCGTCGGATCGGCGACACCGTTGTCGCCACTAACGAGGTCCTCAAGCCGTGCCGCTTGAAAATGTGGGAGATTGAAAAATGACTACCAAGAGAGAGAGACTGTCACTGCACTTTGCGGCGTGTGCCGCGACCGTGAGCACGGCCTGCGCCGCATCGGCGCAAATCGCCTACAGCGGCCCCGTCAACATCCCCATTCCTGCAAACATCGACGGCTTGTATCTCAATGTTGAGACGGGCACAACTGGGTCAAGTGGCAGCACGACCGCGGGCTGGGACATCAATCCATACGGCACGACCTCCTTGAGCTTCTATGCGGCGACTGGTACCGGCCACATGCGCAATCCAGCAGCTGGCACGGCGACCGGCCGAACGCGCCTGGACGCCGACACCCCCATCGGCGCAGCCTCATACTTCTACGGATCATCGGCTGCGACCATCGGAACGCTCCCAGGACAGTGGGCCTACAGTGCCACCGGCACCGTTGGCTTCAAGTTCCTGGCCTCCGACGGCCTCACGCACTACGGCTGGGCACGCATCGCCATCGGGTCAGCGATCGCCACGCGCACCCTTGTCGACTACGCATGGGAGCAGTCGGCGGGCGTGACGATTCTCGCCGGCGACCAAGGCGGACCGCCTCCTTCGTACAACCCATGCGCACCGTTCAACCCAAGCGCTCAGCTCTTCTCGAACACGCTCGTATTCAATTCCTCGACAGCGACCGATCTGGTCACTTGCGACGGCACCTTCTACAAAGCCAACTATTACCGCTTCACGGCGGTGGCTGATGGCACCTTCGTGTTCGAGTCATGCCCGACCGATTCGGCCGTCAAGGTCGCGGTCCTCACGGCGTGCGACGCTTCGGCGACCGTCGTCGGTTGCGGGGCTTCGACATGCGCGACCGGAGCGCGCGCGACCATCACAGCCACTGCTGGGACGACCTACTATGTTGTCATCGGCGGAGTCGATGCAACGACGACCTTCGGATCGACGGTGCCTCTGCAGGTGATGCCGCCCAACTTGGCAACCTGCGACACCGCCCCCGTCGCGGTCTACGGCGCAAATGCGTTCAGCACGCTTTCGTATGCACCGAATCAGCTCGTGAACTCTTCGGCGACGGCGACAGCGACGATCGGTTCAGTGACCTGGTTCAAGTTCGTGCCACCGGTGACCGGACTCTATGAGTTCGATCTTTGCGGTTCGGTCAACGACACCAAGGTCGCGATCGCGTCGGAGTGTCCCGCAAGTTCGACCACCGCACTCGCGTCCATCGCGTACAACGACGATGCCTGCGCATGCGCTTCGGGATGTGGCACGGGCCTCCTCTACTCGAGTCGCCTTTTCGGGACCAACACCGGGATCCCGCTCACGCAGGAGCTCGTCGCTGGTACCCCGTACTACGCGGTGATCGGCGCCTACGCCGTAGGAGTCGTCAGTGGCACGATGACCATCATCGGGCCTCCCCCACCAGCGTGCCCTGCCGACTTCAATGGCGACGGCATTCGCGACGGGCTTGACATGACGGTGATCCTCTCCAACTGGGGCATGCCCGATGGTGATGTCAACGGTGACGGCGTCACCGACGGCCTCGACATGACGGTGCTCCTGTCGGGTTGGGGCGCCTGCCCGTAAGACGCGGGACATCCAGTGAACTCACACCCCCCCGGCCTCGCGCCGGGGGGTTTTTTCTAGGATCACGGCGATGCCGCACCGACGCGCGAAAAAGTTGCTCATCGTCGGCTGGGATGCGGCCGACTGGATCATGATCGACGCGCTCTTCGCGCAAGGGCGAATGCCGAACCTGAAGCGGCTCGTCGACGCGGGAGCGCGCTCTGACCTCGCGACGCTTGAGCCGAAGCTCTCGCCGATCCTGTGGAGTTCGATCGCCACCGGTAAGACCGCCGACAAGCATGGGATTCTCAACTTCGTCGAAGCCAATCCTGCAGGCGATGGCCTGCGCGTGAGTTCAAGCACGACGAGACGAACGAAGGCGCTTTGGAACATCCTCTCGCAGTCAGGCATGGGCGTGCACACGGTCTCCTGGTACGCCTCGCATCCGGCCGAAGCGATCAACGGCATCTGCGTCACGAACCTCTTCCAGGACGGCGCGCCCGAGGCGGGCCGTGCGCCATGGCCGGTGCTGGCAGGCTCGGTCCATCCCGATCAACTCGCGGGGGCGTTCGCACCCGACCGCATCGCAGCGAGCGGCGTCTCTCGCAAGGATCTCGCCGAGTTCATTCCGTCGCTGGGCCTCGTGAGCGCGAAGGACTCGCGGCCGGCCATGCTCGCCAAGCAGCTCGCACGGCTGCGAACGGTCCACGCCGCCGGACTGCGCGCAGTGAGGGCACCGATGCCATGCGACTGCGCGATGGTCTTCTACGAAACCATCGACACCGTTGGCCATCACTTTATGGAGTTCTTGCCGCCGAAAATGTCGCATGTGAGCAAGGACGAGGCACGGCTCTATGGCGAAGTGATGCCTCGCGTCTACGACGCACACGACGCGGCGCTCGGAGAACTGCTTTCGGCGGCGGGGCCTGACACGACCGTGCTCCTCCTCTCCGATCACGGGTTCCACTCAGGGGGTGAACGCCCCGTCACCCGGCACCTGAACGAACTCGACCGCGCGGCGGCCGAGGCGAGCTGGCATCGTCCCCTTGGCGTACTCGTGCTGTCGGGCCCCGGAGTGGCTCGCGGAGCGCAGATCCACTCGCCAACGCTCCTGGACATCACGCCGACTGCGCTCGCGCTCCTAGGGCTACCTGTTGGTGCCGACATGGATGGGCGAGTTCTCGCCGAGGCGCTCGACGGCGGATGGGACCGCGACGAGATCCCGTCGTGGGACGAACGAGACGGTCCATCGGGGATGCACGAGGCCACTGCATCGCAGAATCCATTCGAGTCCGCCGATGCCCTCAAGCAGCTCATTGATCTCGGATACATGCCGGCCCTTGCCGGGAATGTTGAGGCATCGCTCGCGCTCGCGCGGCGAGAGTCGCAGGCGAATCTCGCGGTCGTCTACATGACGACGAGTCGACCCCAGTTGGCGCTCCCGATCCTTCGGACGCTACTGCACGACAATCCCGACGAGTCGCGGTTCGCGATCAACCTCGGAAACTGCTTGATGGCGACGCGAGCGCACGACGAGTGTGTTGGCGAACTCCGTCCGTTCTTCGAGCGGCACACGGAGTGCGTTGAGGTGGGGATTCAACTTGCGGCTTCGCTGGCCCAGACAGGCGCGCGCGACGAGGCGGCGCGCCTTGCCGATGACCTCGAGGGCACCCATCTCGGTCGCGCCAATCTCGCGCTCGCGTGGGCGGACCTGCGAGGAATGCTCGGGCAATGGGACCGCGCCGTGGCGCGCTACACCCGCGCGAAGGAGCAGGACCCGGCGGACCCGAGGCCGCTCGTGGGCCTCGCTCGCGCGGCGCTGCATGCACGCGAATGGGATGCCGCGGTCGAGCACTGCCTCGATGCCTGTGAGATCCGCCACTCCACACCCGAGGCGCACGACTTCCTCGGCGTCGCACTCGCCTGGCTCGGTGACGCGCCCCATGCGATCCAGTCATTTGAGATCGCTCTGTCGATGCAGCCGGGACTGATCGACGCTCATCGCTTCGTGGCCACACTCGCTGCCCGCGCGGGCGACCACGCGAAAGCGAAGACGCACGCCGACGCGGCAGCGTCCCTCCGGGCGCGTGCGACCATCCCCGAGCCGCCGCCTGAGTCCTGGGGTCCCGCGGCCTTCACGGCCGCGACGCCGTCGACGGCGTGACGACGGACTGACGGACTGACGAGCGGACCGGCGGACGAACGGACCGGCGGACGAACGGACGACCCCTCACGCGCGCGGGGTCGCATCGACACACTGCGCGATCTCGGGAAGAAACGGCGAGTGAATCTTCCCGTTTCTTCCCGAGAATGCATCTGGCGCTGGTTCGAGCCGCGCCACCAACCACGGCGCCTAACCGCCGGCTCGATTGCGGTGAAGTGCCGGGTCAACCGCCACGATCATTTTCGATTCGTCAAGCCCCCCGCCGACGAACGCGTTGATCGCCGCCGCGGCCGCGCGCGGATTCGTGACGCACTCCGCGTGCGAGAGTCGCAAGACACGGAACCTCGGTCGAGCGGCGAGCCAAGCGAACACGCTCGTGAGCTGCGCCTCGTAGGCGGCCATCATCCGCTCGGGGGTAAGGCCGCCGCCGGACTTGCCACTTCGCTCCAGCATGACGGCCTGGGAGCGAATGACTTCGGAGAGGTCGCGATCCATGAAGATGATCCGGTAGTCCAGGTCCTCGGGCAGTTCGGTGAGTAGAAGATGAATGACCTTGACCGCTCGCCCCTGCGCCGACGCCACCCACGACTTGTCGCGCCTGAGCTGCTTCACCGGTTCGTACTCGAGGTATCCGCGCGGGTTGTCGGCGTCGGCGACACGAAGCGCATCCGACATCGCGGGGACTCCCCCGGCGGCGAGCATCTGCATCGCCATGCTGGTGCCGCTCCGAGGCAGGCCCGAAACAACGATGACGGGCCTAGATGGTGTCATGGCGTCGCTCCCGGCGCGGTGCTCCAGATCATGATCGTGGTGTCGTCACTGACGACCTTGAGCGCAGGCTCTCCTGCGCGCGCGGCCTTGGCGATCTCGCGAGCCTCGTGAGACTGCGTGACGAGCGCCACCGTCTCGCCAGAGGCGCACCGCCTTGCGATGGTCGCCGCCGCGTCGGCGAGCCCGAGCCGCCGCGCGGTTTCGTCGTCGCGACCGAGCTCGTTGTCAAACTCGCTCGCGTAACCCACGATCACGAGGTCGCGCCTCCGCGTGGCCCAACTCACGCAGTGCGCGATCTGCGATCCAGTGAGGATGCAATCCGCGTCACGAAGCGCGGCGGCGTGCGCGTCGAGCATCCGCCAGGGGACGGCGCTCGTCCGGATCCCCGCAGTCGGAAAGAGTGCCGGCAGCAGCGCGATCATTCCGACGGGAGCCCATGCGGTGCGGCGCAGCCATGAGGTCGCGTCGGTCGCGCGCCAGGCGAATCGGTCCAACCATGCCCACAACAGCAGCACGCACGCGACGGCGATCCATCGAAGCGATTCGCCGCTGTCCCAGAGCGTGGGGATCCCGGACCACTGTGTGCCCGTGAAGGCGAGGACGACAGCGCCGAGAGCGAGACCGCGCAGAATCCATCGGCCGATGCGGTTGGACCAGCTTGCGACAACGATCCCGCGCTCTTTCGCCGACAGAAGGCCAATCGCGACGAGGGCCGACAACGGCGGAAAGAGCGGCAGTGCATAGGTCGCGATCTTGCCCTTGCTCAGCGAGAGCAGCGTGAGCGGCGCGATGATCCATGTGAGCGCGAAGCGGATGCCATCGCGGCACTGCGGATACTCCTTGAGCGCGCGGCCGGCGTGCCACCATGCGAGAGTCCACATGAATCCGCCAAGAGGAAGCATGGCGATCAAGTACCACCATGGTTGACCGTGCTGGTTGGAGTCGGGTGCCGTGAAGCGCCGCCAGTGCTCGACGATCCAGAAGTATCGCCAGAAGTCTGGCTCCACACGATGGATGCCCCACGCGAATGGAGCGAGCACGGCGGCACACGCGATCAAGGGAATCCAGGGCAGCACGAAGATGTCGCGCCAACGCCGCTGCCAACTGAGAAACGCTCCGATCGCGAGCGCAGGAATCGCGAAGCCGAGGAGTCCCTTGGTCAGAATCGCGAGCGCCGTCGACGCGCCGAGTCCCATCAGTGCGGCAAGGCGCAATCGCCCCGAACTCGCGATGGCCATCCACGCGGCCGCGAGCGCGAGCGTGATCCACATCGTGAAGACGGGGTCAATGATCGCGACGGTCCCAAGCACGGCGGGACCGAGCGTGGTCACTTGCACGGCGAAGGCGATGGGGCCGAGTTCGGGGCGCCGCGTCATCCGCGCGCAGAGGAGGCCCGTGACGAGTGCCGAAATTCCAGTCGCGAGCGCCGCGGGAAGCCGGATCGCGAAGGCGTTCTCGCCGAAAAGCTCGATGCTCGCTGCCATCACCCAGAAGGACAGCGGTGGCTTCTCGTAGTAGCGGAACTCCGCCATTCGCAGCGCGAACCACTCGCCCGACTCGGCCATTTGCGCGGCGATGATGCCGTAGCGCGGCTCGTCAGGCGGTACGAGGGGGCGCACGCCGAGCACGGCGATGCCCACGATGACAAAGAGGAGCGCGGCGAGTGTCCACTGGCTCCGAAGCGTCATCCGCAGGAATCCTAGCCTTCCCCTGCGACGACGCAGAGCCATCCCTCGCGTCCGGGGACCTGACCCTTCGCGATCGATCTCTCTGAGGCAGCCGGGTTCGCCGCGAGCCAGTCGCTCAGCGGGACGAAGCGGTGCCCCGCGGCGATCGCGCGGTTGAGAAACGATTCGAAGAGCGCGCTGTGCACGCCCCCTTCGCTCTCGGCGTGCACGGTCAGCACATGCGGTGCGCCGTCGGCGAGGCGCGCGAGGAGTGAATCATTGAATCTCGCGCCAACGCCGCCGCCGCCCGCGTCGAGGCACGCCTCGTCGAGCGTCGGCAGATCAACCGGAACCTGCGGTTGGGCGATCGCGTTGCCGGCGACGCGTGGACGAAAGGCCCCCGCTGCGCCGCGGCAATCGCTCCGGTAGCGGAACGCGCGCGACGCCCTCAGCGCAAGGACGCGCTCCGTGCAGCGCCATCCCGGCGCGGCCGCTGTCTCCGGTTCGCGGCCGAAGATGCGCACAAACGCTTCGCGCGCGCGCTCGATCTCGCGCTCGAGCGCCTCGTCGGAGAGTGAATCGATCCCCGACTGCCAACGGTGATGATCCCAGGCATGGAGGCCGACTTCGTGGCCGGCAGCGTCGATGGCCTTGAGTGACCGCGCGAGTCGGTCACAAATCACAGGGCCCGGCCACAGCGTGCCGCGCAGGAGAATGTCCCATCCATAGAGCGACGGCGCGCCCGAGCGCAGCATCTTCAGTGCGAACGCGGGTCGGAGCATCCGAAAGAGATGCCGTCCCATGTTGTCTGGGCCGAGCGTGAGATACCAGGTTGCGAGGATCGATCGCGCGCGGAGGATCTCGAGGAGGCGCGGCACACCGTCGCGCGTGCCGCGATATGTGTCGACATCAATGCGAAGTCCGATCGCCACGAGCGCAGGCTACGCCTTGTCCGCGTGCGCCCCCCGCGCCCCGCCGCCCACGCCTCCTTCTCGGGAAGAAACGAGCAGATGCACTCGCCGTTTCTTCCCGAGAACGCAAAGAAAAGCCGGCGCATTCTGCGGCAACCAACGAATGCGGCGATACGGTCGCCCTCCGTGCATTTGCCGTCCCGTCCAACCACTGAGCCAACGCAGCACCACTCGGGTCCATTGCGAGACCCCTCCGCACTCATCGCCCTCGGTCGGCGACAGCACGGGGCGGTCTCCCGTGCGCAGTTGCGTGGGCACGGCATCTCACGGTTCACGCAGCGAGGCCGGCTCGCGCGAGGGCTCTGGGTCGCGCACCTTGGAGCGATCGTGGTTCGGCCAATCGCCAATGGCACCGCGATCCAGGACGCTTACGCGATCGCGCTCCAACTCCCGCCCGGCGGCGCGGTCTCAGGCGTGACCGCGCTCGACCTCTGGCGTCCACACACCGATGGTTGGGGCGACCTCCCACGCCTTGCGATCGCCCCTCACTCGACTCGGCCCCACATCCAAGGCGTTCGTGTGCTGCGGCCAACAGAGGTTCTGCCAGATTCGGTCGCGTGGCATCGGGGCATTCCGCTGCGCACGCTCGGCGATGCGCTCATGGACCTCTTCACCGTATTGTCCGCAACGAGGGCAAAGTCGCTCCTCGATCGTGCGCTTCAGCTCCACTGGCTTGACGCCGACACGCTCCACGACTTGGCGCCATCGCGGCTCGGCAAGGGCCGGACCGGTTCGCGCACCATCCGGCAACTCATGAGCCACGCCTCAGAGGGGAGTCACTCGGAGGCCGAACGGCGGACGGCGGCGCTCCTCAGGAAGTCGGGTCTGCGTGGCTGGATCGCGAACTACAAGCATCGCGCCCCAACCGGCCGCGTGATCGCGGAGCTCGACTTCGCATGGCCGCGCGCGCGCGTGTGCTTGGAGATCGATGGATGGGCGTACCACTCGGACCGCCGAGCCTTCGAACTCGATCGCGCGCGACAAAACGCTCTCGCCGCCGACGGCTGGACGGTGCTTCGTGCGACATGGACCCAGGTCACTTGCGAGCCCAGATCCCTCATCGCCAACCTGCGCGCGACGATCGCCCGCGCCGCGCGCGAAAACCCCCTTCTCGGGAAGAAACGAGGAGATGCACTCGCCGTTTCTTCCCGAGAACTGGTGCAGAGGCGGGCTACGCCTTGACCGCGCGCGCCGCCGGCATTGTCCTGGGCGCTGCGGGTGCGGCAAGACCATTTGCCCGAGCGTGCTGCTGGAGGAACCAGTCGAGTGTGCGCTCGACGCTCGCGGCCGTTGCAATCGTTGGCGTCCAGCCGAGCGTGGTCTTGGCATTGCGGATGCTCGGGCGCCGGTGTTGCACATCCTCGTATCCCTTGCCGTAGTACGAAGTGCTCTCGACGACCTGAAACCCAGCGAACGGCGGGTAGCACGATCGCAGCGGGTGCCGATCGAAGGCGTTCACGAGGCACTCGGCGAGCTCCTTGATCGAAGCCTCGTTGTCGGGATGACCGATGTTGAAGATTCCGCCGTCGCAGCAGCCGCCCTTGTTCTCAATGACACGGAAGAGGCACTCGATGCCCTCGTCCACATCGGTGAAGCATCGCTTCTGCGCGCCGCCGTCGACAAGCAGAATGGGCGTGCCCTCAACGAGATTCAGGATGAGCTGCGTGATGGCCCGCGAGGAGCCGATGCGCGCCGAGTCCAACGAATCCAGCCGCGGACCGATCCAGTTGAACGGGCGGAAGAGGCTGAACTTGAACCCGCGCTGCGCGCCATAGGCCCAGATGACGCGGTCGAGAAGCTGCTTACTCGCCGAGTAGATCCAGCGCTGCGCCTTGATGGGCCCCGTGATGAGCGGGCTCGACTCTTCGTCGAAACACTCGTCGGAGCACATGCCGTACACCTCGCTCGTCGACGGGAACACGAGCCGCTTGCCGTACTTCACGCAGTCACGCACGACGCGGAGGTTTTCCTCGAAGTCGAGTTCAAACACCCGCAGCGGGTTACGCACATACTCGATCGGCGTCGCGATGGCCACGAGCGGCAGCACGACATCGCACTTGCGCACATGGAACTCGACCCACTCGCGATTGATCGCGATGTCACCCTCGAGGAAATGGAACCGAGGATGATCGGTGAGCGTGCCAAGGTTGTCCGACTGGAGATCCATCCCGTACACCTCGTAGCCGTCCTCGGCGAGGAGCCGCTCCGAAAGGTGACTGCCGATGAAGCCGTTGACGCCGAGAATGAGAACTTTCGTGCGTGACTTGGCCCGCGCGGAGGGTCGCGCGCCGAGCTTCATGCGCGCCACGAGGTTCATTTCGCGCGCGAGCTGGTCGCCGCTAGTCCACACACCACCCTGCGCCTGCGCCTCGACGATCTCGATGGCCCCGCGGCCGCACGCGATGACGAGCGGCTGGGCGGAGAGCACCTCGCCCGGATGCCCCTTGCCACTCGCAAGCGCCGCGCGCCAAACCATGATCTTGCGCGCGCCCGCGTGCGTGAACGCGCCCGGCCACGGATGCGCGACCGCGCGCACGAGGTTGCGGACTTCGGCAGCACCATTCGTCCAGTCAATCTGACCATCCGCGGGAGTGCGCCGTCCCATGACCGATGCCTTTGACTCATCCTGCGGCGTTCGCGAAGCTTTGGCGCTGGCGATCAGTGGCAGCGTCTGCTTGAGCAACTCGCCCGAGGCCGTCGCGACCTTCGCCGTGAGAGTTCGCGCGTCGTCGTCATCGTCGATGGCGACTCGGCGCTGCGCGATGATGTCGCCCGCGTCGGCCTTGTCCACCATGTGGTGAAGCGTGACGCCGGTTTCGGACTCTCCGTGGACGAGCACCCAGTTGATCGGGCAGCGACCGCGAAATCTCGGCAGCAGCGCCGAGTGGAGGTTCACGCAGCCCTTGGGGAACAGCGCACGAACACTCGACGGCACCATGTTGCGATAGTGGAACGAGAGCAGAAGATCGGCGCGCATCGCCTTGATGCGGTCGACCCAGATCGGGTGGTCGAGGCGCTCGGGCGCATGCACCGGAATGCCGCGCGCCGCCGCAATGCGTGCGACGGACGCGTACCACCCGCCCTCGGCCGGGTCATCCATGTGCGTGAAGACGGCCACGACCTCGAGGCCGCTTTCGAGCGTCGCCTTGAGCGCCGCGGCGCCGATTTCGTGGTAGGCAAGAACAACGGTTCGCATGGGAGTTCCTTCGGTTAGTTCGGGATGGTGACCGTGCTGCGCGCGCCCGGGCGGTCGCCGAGCGTCTCCCCCACCACGCGGTCGACGATGTAGCGGGGCCGCTCCCGGACATCGGCGTGAATGCGGCCGATGTATTCGCCCATCAGTCCGAGCGCGATGAACTGTGCGCCGATGAAGAAAAACGCGACGGCGAACAGCGTGAACACGCCGTGCTCTGCCCACTCGGGGCCGTACACGAACCGCAGCGCCAGTAAGAGCGCGCCGAAGCCGATCGAGAGCGCGGAGATCGCCGCGCCGATCCACGAGAGCATGCGCAAGGGCGCGGTGGTCATACAGGTCAAGAGATCGAACTGCAGGTTGACGAGTTTGAGCACCGAGTACTTGCTGTCGCCCTTGGCGCGCTCGGCGTGGCCGACGGGGATCTCGCAGACGCGCTTGGCGAAGAGGTTCGCCAGCACAGGAATGAAGGTGTGCCGCTCGCGGCAACTCAGCATGGCATCGACCACGCGTCGCCGATACGCGCGCAGCATGCATCCGTAGTCATGCAGCGTGACGCCGGTCGACTTGCGCACCATCAAATTGATGAGCCCGGAGAAGACCTTGCGAAACAGGGCGTCCTGTCGGTCCTGGCGCACGGAGCCAACAACATCAAAGCCCTCGTCGATCTTCGCGACGAGCGCGCCGATTTCTTCGGGCGGGTTCTGGAGATCCGCGTCGAGCGTGACGAGGATGTCCCCCTGCGCCGCGCCGAAGCCGCAGAGAATGGCGTTGTGCTGTCCGTAGTTGCGGTTGAGAAGGAGCGCCTTCACTTCACCAGCGTGGTCGCGCGCGGCCTGGGCGAGAAGATCGGTGGAACCGTCGCGGCTGCCGTCGTCGACGAGCACGAGTTCCCACGGCCGGCCGAGCGCGCGCGCGGCGCGCATGGTGCGTTCAAGGAGCGCGGCGATGTTGTCGCGCTCGTTGTAAACAGGGATCACGATGCTGACGCTGGCGCGTTCGGTCATGGTCGTCCCGCAGCCACTGCGGCGCGCGCGCCAGTGCTGGCCGTTCGCGCCGCAGACAGCGTCTCCTTGATCGCGTCAACGACGCTGACCACATCCTCGTCGGTCATGTCAGGGAAGCACGGCAGCGTGCAGATGCGCTCGGAGTTCCACTCGGTGTTGGGCAGGCGACCCACCCAGTGCGGCCGGTTCTCGCGGTACCAGCGCTGCGTGTGCGCGGCGAGGAAGTGGATGCCGGTGCCAATGTTTCGGGACTTGAGGCCGTCCATGAAGGACTGTCGGTCGATGCCGCAGCGTTGCCCGTCGACGCGCACGACAACGAGGTGCCTCGCGTGACGGTGCGGCCACGGCGGATCGGCAAGGGGCGTGATGCCGTCGATCCCAGCGAGTGCGCGCCGGTACGACGCGGCGATCTCGTCGCGGCGCGCGATGAACGAGTCGAGCCTCGGCAGTTGGCGCAGTGCGAGCACCGCGTTCATGTCGGGCATGTTCTGCTTGAAGCCGGGCTCCTGCACTTCGGCTTGCGGAGATCGTCCCTGCTGGCGCCGCTCGTTCGCGTCGACGGCGAGTCCGTGGAAGCGCAGCCGGCGAATCTTCGCGGCGAGTTCGGCGTTCGAGGTTGTCAGAATGCCGCCCTCGCCGGCAGTGATGTTCTTGATCGGATGCAGCGAGAAGATGGTGGCCGCGCTGCCGCCCGCGCCAATCTCGCGGCCCTTGTACCTCGTGCCGATGGCGTGCGCCGCGTCCTCGAGCATCGTGACACCGCGCCGCGCGCAGACTGCGGAGATGGCATCGAGATCAACTGGCGCGCCCGCGTAGTGGACGGGGATCACCAGGCGCGTGCGCGGCGTGATCGCCGCGTCGATGGCCTCGGCGCTCACGAGCAGCGTGTCACGATCGACATCGACGAACACATTGGTGGCACCGACGAGTTCCACCATGTTGGGGGTCGAGACCCAGGTCATTGATGGCGTGATGACCTCGTCGCCGGGGCCGATGCCAAGGGCGAGCAGCGTCAGGTGCATCAGCGCGGTGCCCGAAGTTGCCGCGACGGCTTCCGAAGCCCCGCAGCGCGATGCGACGGCGGCCTCAAGGTCCTGAACCCGCGGTCCAGAAGTGATCCACCCGCTGCGAAGTACCTCCGCCACGGCGGCGATGTCGGCCTCGCTGATCGACGGTCGGCAGAATGGCAGGAACTCGGTGCGCATCGGCGCTGCGAATATAGACGGAGCAAGCGAAAAACCCGCCTCTCGTTCGCCGGGTCGACCGCGTCGCGCTCGTTCCTGGGAAGAATCGGCGCGTCCAGCGAACCGTTTCTTCCCAAGAACGACCTCAGAGTCGGGACCACTTACCGGCGAGGGGATGGAGTTCGCGCCTCGCGGCGCGTGGTCGTTCGCGTCGCGTGTCCGTCCATCCGGGCCGCTCCAAGCAACCTGCCACTTGTACCGTACAAGTGTCCATTCATCAGAGCCGCGTCGGGCTCCGCGGCGAACTCACGCGCGGCGAATGCCGCAGAATGGAACGGTGTCCATTCATCAGAGCCGCGTCGGCCTCCGCGGCCCGCCGATCGTCCACCCGACAGCGTGCAGCGCGGTGTGTCCATTCATCAGAGCCGCGTCGGCCTCCGCGGCCTTCGCCACGTGAGTATTGCTTGCGCCCTTCTTGTCGTGTCCATTCCTCAGAGCCGCGTCGGCCTCCGCGGCGCGGTCTAATCAGCACGCGCAACTGCGGCAACACGTGTCCATTCATCAGAGCCGCGTCGGC
>SXGT01280074.1_pt1 | contig 17489 bp, 14 predicted proteins | sample 3176221 | NCBI WGS metagenome assembly SXGT01 (sample SAMN11356862, study PRJNA531348) | freshwater metagenome | isolation source: freshwater sample F1-120 | place: China: Fuxian Lake, Yuxi | collected 2017-12-25
AGTTTTCTGAACCCGCGCACGCCGCCGCCACTTTCTGCTTACTCAATTCGAGCCTGTTCCGTTGGTTCATGGACGTTGTGTCTGATGGAAGTCACTTGAACCGTCGCGAAACTGACCTTTTTCCATTCGATCCAAGGACTGCAACGAAGTTCCTGGACGAGTTCGTCAAGCTTGGAAAGAGGTTATCAGCCAGTCTCAAAAGCAATTCATTTCGGCGCAAAATGGCTTACCGCCATGACACGTTAACGGTTCAGTGCATCGTTCCGAAATTCTCGAAACCCATCCTAGATGAAATTGACGCGGTCCTGGCAAAACACTATGAGCTATCGGAGGAGGAGTTAGACTTCATAGTGAACTACGACATCAAGTACCGCATGGGTCTCGATGATTCCGCTGTTCCAGACCTTGCCACCTCCTAGAGAAACCGGCAAGCTTACGTATTGCAAACAGAACAGGACTAGTCCATCGTGAAGCAGACACCTCGCGGAATGGTTTCCGCACGTAGGGGTTTTTCGATATCAGTATTGGTTGCTTGCGTCGTTGCACTACGGCCACGCAGCGGCCGGTCTGGGCGGCCCGAACTCTCTTTTCAAGAAGTCGAATTGAAAGTGAGTGAATTGTGCCGTCGCAAGGTAGCGAACGCCACGGTTCGCTCAGTCATCTACAGACATAACGACTTGTTTGAGAGAGTGGCCGGTCGGTCCGGCGTAACGTGGCGACTAAGCAACAAGGGCTCTGAGTCAGGAAGCTGACAACCTCCCCACAACGCCTGTCAACGCGAAATGACCTCCTACTTCCTACAAAAGCCCTACCGGGGCGGTTGGGAGCGCATGGGCGCGCTCACTTCAGCTTCGGCGCACCGACACTTCGCATGCGCCGCTTCGGCGCCTTCGATCGCTTCGCTCTCGCCGCTCGTCGAACAGCGCGCTTATTGACCGTTTGGCGGCAGCGCGCCGAGCAATAACGCGATTGATACGCCGCCGATGTATAGAGCTTCTGGCAGGACCGGTTCTCACACACCCGAACCGATTGCCCAACCGACAGGTCCCGTAGTGCCATACGCGCGAGGACAGCCAACAGCGAGGGTGACACCCATGACTCACAGACCGCCCCGTCCTTCATAGGAACAAATGAAGTACCCGCCTGGCCAGCCAGCTCACTTAATGTGTGAACAGCCTCCGCGAAGGTGCTTGAGAGGCCGCTCTTCGTCGGCTTCGTGGCCTTGGCGACGGCAACGGTGTCCAACGCGCCGGTGAGCAGATCAGCGGCGTGGAAAAACATATCGATCGGCTCCGCATAAATGCGAAAGAACCTTTCATCGGCGGGATGCGGGTACGGATAGCGACTTCGGGCCTCCGGCGGAATCGACGGGAAGAATGTCCCCCAGGTCTTCGTGATGTCCTCACTGGTTACCTCGGAACCGACGAGAGGGCGTAGCAAGACGTAGCCGTCCCCCGCGCTTGCCAAGCCTTCATCGATTTCAGTGTCCGACAGAAGTTGCCAACCCGAGGACGTACGAAGTAAGCGCTGGCGGTTGACGCCCGCCCACCCAGGATCGTCGTCGGGGACGACTTGCGGCGGAAACACGACCGTGTGCACTTGCTGGAGCAACACGCCGAGCAGCCCGAAGCGTTGACACCAACAAACAAGCGCCGCCTCTGTCTCTTCTGTAAGCGCCCCAGTCACCGTACGTCGCCCCGACTGGACGACCTCTGCCAGGCTCTCGTATGCCGTCCGGCCGTCCGGTTCCCGTAGGTCCGGCGAGAGCGTGTAGACCTCCAGCGCCGCCTGGTCCACCGGTCTGATGTAACCGTCACGAATCTCGTACCGGCTAAATCGCGCCCACGAATTCAGCTGGGAGCCGAGTTCCACAGGTCGCCTAGGCCGCTTCATGTGTCCTATGCATTGTCTCATATTGATTGGGACTTGTCCATCGCGGTCTAATGGGGGTCGTAGGAGACTGCATGGACACCTTGAGGATGTTGCTCCGCCCTGTCGAGGTCGCCGAAGCGATCGGGGTCGGCAGGTCGAAAGTCTACGAATTGATCAGGACGGGGGTGATCCCTTCAGTTCGGGTCGGCTCGCGCGTGCGCGTGCCCACCGAGGCGCTGCGGGCATGGATTGCCGCTGGTGAAGGCCAACACCAAGGCCGACCCGGCGGCGGCGCGAGGTCGGGAGCGCGACGTGAGCGAGCACCAGGGTGACGACCGTGGTGAACCGGAGGCCACGAAGGAAGGGGTTGTCAGACAGGGAGAACACTGAGACCGAATCAAGACAATGCGAGCCCGGCCGCTCAATGAGGCGCGACACGGGCTCAAGACGCGACCGGCTCGGGTGGCATGTCGGTCGCGGCGTCAATCCTGCCATAGAAGAACAAGGTAAACATGTCTCACTTTCGAAAGTCATTCCCGGGAAAGTATTTGCAAACGACCGACCTCGACGTGCCGATGGTCGCCACGATCGCTCGCGTGACGACGGAGACCGTCGGCGGAGGTACGGACGCGGAGTCTAAGCCCGTCGCGCACTTCCAGGAACCCGACACCAAGCCGCTGGTGCTCAACCTGACTCGGTGCGAGGCCATCGCTACGATAGCTGAGGACGAGGACACCGACGGGTGGGCTGGCGTGCGGATCAGGCTCTCACGGGGGACGACTCGCTTCCAGGGCAAGACCATCCCCTGCATCGTGGTGGACGCGCCGCCGCGGAAGCCGACCGACCGGAAGCCGCCGAACGTGGCGGACGACCCGGACGCCACTGAGTTGGGGTTCTAGCGCATGTTGATCCTACGCGCAGCCCGGTTGGCCTACGCGGCCGGGCTGTGCGTCTTACCCGTCGCCGACGACGGTAGCAAGCGACCGGCCGTGTCGAGTTGGAAGCCGTTCCAGACGACACGTCCGACCGCGGAGGAGATGCGCGCGTTCGACTTCGCGCACCGAACCGGCATGGGCGTGATTGCCGGCGTGGTCAGCGGGTTCCGAGAGTGCTGGGATTTCGACGACATCGACACCTATCACCAATTCGTAGCGGCTGCAGCGGCGTGCGGCCTCGGCCCCGTCGTCGAGCGCATCAGGGCGGGATTTGAGAATGCCACACCCGGTGGTGGCCGGCGCTGGATTGTGGCGTATCCCCCGGAGGCCGAATCCCGAGATGCGACGCTCGCACGGCGTCCGGGTCGGGACGGCGAGCCGAAAGTCAAGACGCTGATCGAGCTGCCCACCTTCGCGATCGTGGCGCCGTCACATGGGTCGACGCACCGCTCGGGCAAGCCGTACGAGCAGCTGTCTGGCTCCTTCAATCAGATCGCGTCCTATACCGCCGAGGAGCGCGACGACTTGATGGCGCTGGCGCGATCGTTCGACACCATGCCGCGCACCTCGGCACCTGATCGGGTGGCTCGCAAGACGCCGGCAGGATTGCGGGGCCTGTCCACGCGCCCTGGTGACGCGTACAACCAGCAGATGACCTGGCCCCTCCTACTGGAGCCAATCGGCTGGATTCACGTCTTCGACAACGGCGAGACGTCGTACTGGTGCCGACCGGGCAAGGCCACCGGCATCAGCGCGAGCACGAATTACGGCGGCTCGGATCTGTTCTTCCCGTTCACCAGTTCGACCGAGTTCGCGCCGGAGACGTCGTACAGCAAGTTCGCGGTCTACTCAACACTCGAGCACCACGGCGACTTCTCGAAAGCGGCGCTGGCGCTGGCGAAGCAGGGCTACGGGGAGCAGGACGGCGATCCTGAGCCGGTGACGCCACCGCCGGGTGGCGCGGCGACCACGCCCGTCAGCGCGGCCAAGCCGAAGTCGAAGAAACAACCGCAGGGCCGAGACGTGGAGTTCAACGATCCCGAGCCCTGGTCTGAGGCTGTGGACGGCGTCACGCTGCTCGACAGTATCGCCACGACATTCTCCCGCTACCTGGCCCTGCCGGATCACGCCGCTGCCGCGCTGGCCCTGTGGGTCCTCCATGCCTACACGGTTGACGCGTCGTTTACCTCCCCCTTGCTGGCGATCACGTCCCCACTGAAGCGGTGCGGGAAGACGTTGCTGCTGATTGTGATCGGCGCGCTCGTACCGCGGCGTCTGTTCGCCTCAAATGTGACCCCGGCCGTCCTGTTTCGGACGATTGAGAAGTATGAACCCACCCTCCTGATTGACGAGGCCGACAGCTTCATTCGAAACAACGAAGAACTCCGAGGCGTCTTGAATTCTGGGCACACCCGGACGACCGCCGTCGTGATTCGCGCCGTCGGAGACGACCACGACCCGCGCCAATTCTCGACATGGTGTCCTAAGGCCGTCGCGCTGATCGGGAAGCTGCCAGACACGCTGGCCGACCGCGCGATCGAGGTGTGCATGCGCCGGCGCACCGCCGGCGAGCAGGTGACCCGACTGCGGCAGGACCGGATTGAGCCGGCGTGCGCCGAGGCCCGGCAACAGGCGGCGCGATGGGCCGTTGACCATCTGCAAGCCCTGCGCGACGCCGACCCGCCCGTCCCCGTCTCCCTCCATGACCGAGCGGCAGATTGCTGGCGATCGCTGCTGGCCGTGGCGGATCAGGCGGGTGGGGAGTGGCCCACCCGGGCGCGCGCGGCCGCCATGGCGCTCTCCGGAGCCACCCAGGACTCGGACCAGCCAGCCGCCGTCCTGTTGCTCGCGGACGTGCGGGCGATCTTCGACGCCGAGGACGCGCCGGAGATGTCCTCGGCCGACCTCGCGAAGGCCCTGCGTAGCCTGGATTCAAGGCCGTGGGCCACGTGGGGTAAAGACAACAAGGGACTCACGACCCATGCGCTTGCGCGCCTGCTGAAGGACTTCAAGGTGCATCCCGGCAAGCTTCGGCGTGGCACCGAGACGCCGAACGGCTATACGCGGCGAAGCTTCGAGGACCCGTGGACTCGCTACCCCCCATCTGAACTGGAACACTGGAACATCGCCAATAACGACGGGCCTATAACGCCAACTCTCGAACCGGAACACCCCCCACTTGTTCCAGTTGGTGAACTGGAACAGCCCGACACCTGTTCCAGTCGCGAACCGGAACAACCCGACCTTTGTTCCAGTTGTGGAATGGCGGTTTCCTCCCATAAAGACGGGCGATGCTCCAGTGTTCCAGTTGTTCCAGTTCACACCGGGGCAGGCCCGACACGAGAGACCGACGACCGGGCTCCACGTCCCACCGATGACCCCGAACCCACCGAGAGGCCGAGCGATGTCCGCATCTGAGTTTGTCCACCTATCCGGTGGGATGATCGTCCCATTGGAGGCGTACCTGGCCGTGCTGCAGGTCGAGCGGGCCGGACATCGGATGCGGGTCGAGGGGGACCAGATCGTGGTACGCACCGAACCGGGAGTGCTCCTGGACCCAGCCTTGGTCGCCAACCTGAAACGGTGGAAGGCCCATGCCATCATGCTGCTGCGCTACGAGGCTGACGACCGCCACCTCCGTGATGCGCCTGCCGCAAAGACTCCTGTGCGAGCCCTCGCATGACGGGCGCGTTGCAGCCTCCGTTCGAGCACTTGCACGCGAGCGCCATGAACCCTAACCTCCGCACATTCATCGACCGCGTCGTCGTGCCGGCGCTGCTTGAGCGATTCCTTCGGGAGCACGCCGCGGCAACACAAGATCAGATCGCGGCGAGACCTGTAGCGTAAGATGTCGTCTATGCGCGCCGCCATCTACGCCCGGTTTAGCTCGGACATGCAGCGGGCGACTTCCATTGACGACCAGGTCAATGTGGCGCGCGCGTTCGCCGCAGGCCGGGATTGGGCAATCGCCGAGGACCACGTCTACGTGGACGCGGCGGTGTCTGGGTCGAGTCTCGAACGTCCAGGGATTCAGGCCCTGCTGGCCGCAGCCGGCCGGCGGCCTCGCGCGTTTGATGCGGTGTTGGTGGACGATTCCTCTCGCGTGTCGCGCGACCTCGCGGATGCAGTGCGCGTCATGCAGCAGTTGCGCTTCTTCGGCGTGCGCGTCATCTACATCAGCCAAGGCATCGACAGCGCGAACGAACAAGCCGAAACGCTAGTCGCTGTGCATGGCATGGTGGATGGATTGTTCCTCCGCGAGATGGCCGCGAAGATCAAACGCGGCCTAGCGGGCCAACTGGAGCGCGGATTCGCGACGGGTGGTCGAACGTACGGGTACCGGACTGTGCCGGTAGCAGACCCAACTGGCAAGACCGACGTCAACGGGTACCCGGTACTCGCCGGCAAGCGCGTCGAGATCGCGCCCGATGAGGCGCGAACCGTTGTGCAAATTTTCGAATGGTATGCCTCTGGGTTGGGGTCGGGACGTATCGTCGAGCGGCTTAATCGAAACGGTCATCGGGGTGCCCGCGGCACCAGATGGAAAGAGGGCGCCGTTAAGCGCGTCCTCGCGAACGAAAAGTACCGAGGGCAGCTCATCTGGGGACAGAAGACGTTTGATCGGCGCCCTGGTACTCGGCAACTCGTCGCACGAACGCTCCCCCGTTCTCAATGGCGCACGCAGGAACGGCCCGAGCTGCGCATCGTCTCGGACGAACTCTGGCAACAGGTACAGGAACGTCGCGCCTCGGTCCGTCGGACGCTGCCCGATCGCACGGGCCGTACGCTGATGCGGGGGCGGGACGCCGCCCTGTACTCCCGGCACTTGTTCAGCGGTTTCATGACGTGTGCGACGTGCCGCGGCGCGATCGTGGTCGTCACGGGCGGGCATGGTTCGCCGCGCTACGGATGTCTGCGGTCGTGGCGCAACGGCGTGGACGCGTGCCCGAACCGTCTCACGATCCGCGCGAAGGTCGCAGACGCGCAACTCTTGGCCGGACTGCAGGCGGAGCTATCGGCGCCCGCGACCGTCCGTTACGTCTCGGACGCTCTCGCCACGGCACTCAATCAGCGGATCGATGAGCGGCCGAGGCTGTTGGCCGATGCACGTGCGGAGCGGGAACAGGCTCGCCAACGCGTCCAGAGGCTCGTAGACGCGATCGAGCAAGGGGTCGCACCGTCAACCCTCGCGGCAGCTATCAACGAGCGCCAGGCTGACGTGGCGCGCCTTGACGCGGCTGTAAACGAACTAGCGGATGATCCGCGGCATCACCGGCTTGCCGTGATGCCGACGTGGGTCGGTCAGCAACTGGCGGACCTGTCGACCTTACTGGGCGAGACGCCAGAACGGACAAAGACCGAACTGCGGCGGCTCAACCTCGGTGTGTCGATGGCCGTGGTTCACGAGGGGGCTCGCCCCTTCTATCGGGCGACCGTGGAGGCCGCCCTGCCCTGCCTCGCAGGAATCCGCGATCTTTCGGCTACTGCTGTGGATCGCTCGGACCCCCCAGCGGCCGGTAGTAGAACATGGGGATTTGAGGTGGATCTACCGCCCAATCAGCTCGGACCGGGTTGGCGGCGACGGGTTGGCTGAAGGGAGTGTTCGCATGACGATTACACGGCCGCAGAACGCCTCAGGTGTCCGCGATACCGCCCCTCTAGGCCACGGCTCCAAGATAGCCGCGGTGCGTGAACGGGCGGTGCTGGCGATGCTGTCGGAGCGCACCCTGGGCGCGGCGGCGAAGACCGCTGGCGTGGCGGAGCGCACCCTGCGGCGCTGGCTCACCGATGACGAGGCGTTCAAGGCGAACCTGGCCGAGGCCCGCCGCATGGCCTTTGAGGCCGGTCTGAGCCGCGTACAGACCCTCACAGCCAAGGCCATCGATACCTTCGAGGACTTGCTCAGGAAAGGCGAGCAGCCGTCTGTGCGCCTCGGTGCCGCGAGGGCGGTCGTGGAGCTGGCCGTGAGCCGGCACGATGCCGAGACACTGCTGACGCGGCTTGAGGAACTCGAGCAGCGGGTGGAACAGGGGCGGAAGGTATGACGAGACAGACGTTGTCAGGTATTCGCACTCGGGTGAAGCGGCTGGCGGCGAGTGCGCCGAATCCCAAGGACCTCACACCGGACATGCTCAGACGCTTGAGCGATGAAGAGCTGGACAGACTCTTGCGAGAAGCGTTGGCTGCTCTGTCCCCAGACGACCCCCTCCGCCCCCAGTTTGAGGCAGCGGTGGCTAATCCGCTTCGTCGCTGACCACGGTATATTACGGCTCTGGTTCGCCGTAAAGCGGCGCTCCTGGTTCACGCCGGCGCCGTCTGGTGCATGCGCTGTTAGGCCGCTTCGACTACTCGCACCACACGTTGCACGTTCGCCCAGTTCCATCGTTCAGAAGTTGAGCTGATGCACACGCGCCAGACGGCGACCCATGGTTGCAGAAGCTCGAGGTCGACGCATTGAGTGTGAGCCACCCCATCTGGCCTCGGGCACTCCCTGAACGTGCACCGATTCTGAAACTAGGTAGAAGCCGACCAGTGCATAGACCAGTCGATGTTCACACTTCGCCACTGGCTTGAGGCCGCTGTAGAACACAATGAAGTCGCCGTCGCGGAGTTCGGTAAGTCCCCTCCCCCGTATGGCGCACTACGAAGCCGCCTGCACCTAGGAGATAAATTCTACTCGCGACGACGTGGCGCAGCCACCGCCCTCTTCTTTGCTTTCTTCTTTGCTTTCTTCTTTGCTTTCTTCTTCTCTCCCATGGACCAGGTACATGTCATTCGCCACCAGGTGCTGGTGGAGGGCCGTTCACAGCGGCGGGTGGCCCAGTCGTCCCCTCACCGCGCAGTGTGGACGCTAATACGAGCGACCAATGGCGAGCAAACGCCTTGATCGGCCAACAAGCGACCGACGGCGGCTGAGGCCCGACCCCACGCAGATAATCAAAGTCGTGACGCCCGGAGGCCTGATTCTGCTAGTGAAGCGCGTCAGGACAGGTCACACCTGGGTAACCAGTAGTTGCGCCCAACATCAAATTATTGTGAAGAATTGTTTGATACAATACCTGTTAAATGGCTACTCAACAGGCGGTTAGCTACGTTCGAGTGAGCGGCAAAGGGCAGGCCGATGGCGACGGGCCGGAGCGGCAGCGCCAAGCGATCGGTCGGTTCGCCCAAGCGACCCGTCTGACAGTCGTCGAGGAGTTTTCAGACCTCGGCGTCAGCGGTACCAAGGAACTCTCGGATCGTCCCGGCTTGGCGCGATTGCTTGACCGTCTGGAATCGAACGGCGTGCGAACTGTCGTTGTCGAGCGCGCAGACCGCCTCGCGCGCGATTTGATGGTTCAGGAGGTCATCCTCGGCCAGTTCGCCAAGATCGGCGCTCGCATCCTCACCGCGGATGGTGTCGACCTCACCACCGGGGACGACCCGACCCGTCGCCTGATTCGACAGGTGCTTGGTGCGGTCGCCGAGTTTGAAAAGAATGTCCTGGTTCTGAAACTCCGGGCGGCCAGGGAGCGAAAGCGAGCCCGTGGAGAACGGGTCGAAGGCGTGAAGCCATATGGCCACCACCCCGCCGAACGCGCCGTCATTGGCCGTATGCGTCAGCTGCGGCGAAAACCGCCCAAAGGGCAGCACCTCTCGCTTTCGTCGATTGCCGCCCAGCTTAACGACGAGGGGCATCGCAACCGAGCCGGACGAGTGTGGTCGCCACAGATGGTGCACCACGTCTTAGTGGCCAAGTAGGAGCTGCGGCGGGGCGTCTCGGCTGGCAGCCATCGCCGCCATCGTAGGTCCACCCGCCCAAGGGAATGTAACAGGCCGTTACATGGCCTTGGATAGGTCGACTAGCGGCCGGAAGGACCAGCTCAAAGAGCAGAATCTACATTTCCCCTTGGTGTACGCAGAAGGTTCCTTCGCGGAAGAGACAACCTACAACGGTTACCGCTTCCGTGCGGAGAACGCTCGGCTATTCACTTTCCGGGAACTGCCCGAAGGGTTCCAGGGTAAGTCTCCGCAGCATTCGCGCTGCAAGAACTTTCAGTTTGCAGTCGAAGCCTTCGGTTACCCGCCAGAGGGCCAATCCCCTACGACCGCTTCGTAGAGTGACCTGCTTAATGCAACTAATCCACTCAAGAATCACGACGAGGCGTCCCCACAAATGGACAAACAGGCCCGGCTGCTTGAACTAGCAACAACACGAATGGGGACGCGATGGCCTGGCTATAAGCCGATAGCCGACTATCACGGCGGCACCTACGAGTGTGACTTCGTGTCGCCGTTCACCAAGGCCGCCGGCAACACCGACGCCAAGGTGTTTGTTTTGTTGCAGGATTGGAGTTCGGACGGGTCAACATCAGGCCCGTTCTCAGATGCGGCGCACGGCGCTGACCAGGCTGCTCCGCCAGGCGCACCACTCGGGGCACATTCCGGGCCCGGCGGTGCCGCTCGGTCAGCCATCTTCTTGACACCCCGGCGTTAATCCGAGCCCGTGAGTCGGTACGCGACCCCTATCGGAAGATATCCACGAGATCGGATCAAGCGCAAGGCCGCCCTTTAACGACTCCAGCTAGTTCCGCAAGGACGACGACGGGCGCTGGTAGTTCGGTGTCCCGAACGGGTTAAACTCCAACAACTAAGCCGCCATGCCCCGAATCTTCGACAACATCGCTCTCGACCTCCTGCCAGCCCTGCGGGAAACGCTCGCAATTTCCCAACGCTCCGACTTCTGCGTGGGTTACTTCAACTTGCGCGGCTGGAAATCAATCGATGCGCTGGTTGAACAATGGGGGGGCGGAACGGGGCAGCAATGCCGCCTGCTCGTCGGGATGCAACGGATGCCGCAAGACGAACTCCGCGAAGCCTACAGCCTCCTGCCGCAAGAAGACCAAATCAGCAATCAGGCGGTCATTCGTTTGAAGCGCCGGCTGGCTGAAGAGTTTCGCGCGCAGCTCACGATTGGCGCTCCGACCGACGATGACGAAGCAGGCTTACGCCGACTCTCCTCGCAGCTCAAGGCGGGCAAGGTCGTCGTGAAGCTCCATCTCCGGCACACGCTCCACGCCAAGCTTTACCTGTGCTTCCGCGCTGACCCGAACAATCCCATCACCGGCTTTCTCGGCTCCAGCAATCTCACGCTCTCCGGGCTCTCCAAGCAGGGCGAACTCAATGTAGATGTCCTGGACCATGACGCCACAGAGAAGCTTGCAAAGTGGTTCAATGACCGCTGGATCGACCAGTGGTGTATCGACATCACTAAGGAACTCATCCAGGTCATCGACAACAGTTGGGCGAGGCCGGAATGTCCGCCGCCTTACCAGATTTACGTCAAGATGGCGTACCACTTGGCAGAGGAAGCACGAGTCGGGCTTTCAGAATTCACAATTCCGGCGGATATGCGTGGCGTCCTGCTGGAATTTCAGTCAGCAGCCGTTCGCATTGCGGCGAGGCATCTGGAAAAACGAGGCGGCGTTGTCTTGGGCGATGTCGTCGGTCTCGGCAAAACGCTGATGGCCACGGCGTTGGCTCGCATTTTTCAAGACCCACCACGCTCACTTGAAACACTGATCCTGTGCCCCAAGAATCTCGTTGGAATGTGGGAAGACTACGCCCACCGCTACCGTCTCATCGCGAAAGTCGTGTCCGTCACCCAAGCCCAAAATACCCTCCCTGACCTGCGTCGCTACCGTGTCGTCATCATCGACGAAAGCCACAACCTGCGAAATCGCGAGGGCCGTCGCTGGGCCGTTGTGCGCGACTACATCGCCCGCAACGCCTGCAAGTGCATCCTCCTTTCGGCCACGCCATACAACAAGGCTTACCTCGATCTGGCCAACCAGCTCCGACTTTTCCTCGAACCTGAAGACGTTGTCGGCATCCGGCCGGAGGAGTATCTGCGCCGTGACTGCGATGGTCGCCCCGACGAGTTCACCCGTCGCCACCAGTGCCCGTTGAATTGCCTGGCCGCCTTCGAGAAGAGCCGGCATCCCGATGACTGGCGCGAGATGATGCGACTGTTTATGGTCCGTCGCACCCGCAGCTTCGTGGAGCGCAACTACGCTTTCACCGAGTGTCCGGCTTGCGAAACTATCGTGACGGCCACACAGGAACTCTGCCCCAACTGTGCCCGCCCCAAAGCCAAGACTGACCGCCGCTTTCTCGTGCTGGAAGGTGGAACCCGGTTTCACTTTCCCAAACGCCAGCCCAAGGCGCTGCACTTCCGCATTCGAGACGGGCATCCGGACGACCAATACTCCAAGCTCTACTCCAATATCGTGGTCGACACCGTCCGACTTCTCCACCTGCCACGTTATGGATTGGCGAACTACATTAAGCCCACACTCGATGTGCCGCCGACGGCCGACGAAGCCGAGGTCATGAAACACCTCTCCCGGGCGGGTAATCGGCTGATCGGATTCTGCCGCACGAATCTTTTCAAACGCCTCGAGAGTAGCGGGTTTTCGTTCCTGCTTTCTGTCCGTCGCCACATTCTGCGCAACTATATTTTTATGCACGCACTACAAAATGGTTTGCCCGTGCCCGTCGGGACTCAGGACTCCTCGCTCTTCGACACACGGAGCGACGACCACGATAGCGACAGCGTGCTCTTTAGTGACGAAGAAAACACCGCCAAAGAACCGACCGAAATCACCGCGCAGTCTCTCGCCGAGTTCGCCAGGGCGGGCGCAGGCGGTTACGCCCTCCTCGAAGCTGAGCATCGCAACAACTTTGAATGGTTACGTTCCAACATCTTTGTGGAAGAGTTGAAGAAACACTTGATGCAGGACGCCGAGCGTCTGTTTTCGATTCTGCAACTGGCTAGCGACTGGCAACCAGCCAAGGACGAGAAGTTGGCTGAGCTCGAAAAGCTCCTTACCAAGAAACATCCCAAGGACAAGATCCTTCTCTTCTCGCAGTTCGCGGACACGGTTAGCTACCTGAACGAGCAATTGCTTTCGCGCGGTCTCAAGAACTTTGCCGCAGTCACCGGCGACACTGACGATCCTTCCGAGTTTGCCCGCCGCTTCAGTCCGGAATCCAATCAAGTGCGAGACAAGGTCATCGCTGCCGACGAACTGCGCGTACTTGTTGCCACCGACGTGCTCAGCGAGGGCCAAAACCTTCAGGACGCTGCTATCGTCGTGAACTACGACCTGCCGTGGGCCATCATCCGCCTCATTCAGCGCGCCGGCCGCGTGGACCGCATTGGCCAGAAGTCAGAGAACATCCTCTGCTACTCCTTCCTGCCTGCCGATGGCGTCGAACGCCTCATCCGCTTGCGTGCCCGAGTCCGCCAGCGCCTTGAGGAAAACGCGGAGGTCGTTGGCACCGACGAGACCTTCTTCGAGGACGAAAGGCACGACACGGTCGTCCGTGATCTCTTCACCGAGAGATCCGGCATCTTGGATGATCCTGAAGATGACGAAGTGGACCTCGCCTCTCTCGCCTACCAAATCTGGAAGAACGCCTGCGACATCGACCCGACGCTCAAGAAAACAATCGAAGACATGGAAAACGTGGTCTTTTCCACAAAGAGCCTTTCCGCCGTGCCGCCCAAGCGAGCAGGTGTGGGAGGCGCGCAGCCGGACTCTGGCGTGATGGTCTACGTCCGCACCGGTGATGACAACGACGCTCTCGCCTGGGTCAATGAACAAGGCGGCACCGTCACCGAGAGCCAGCACGAAATCCTGCGCGCGGCCGCGTGCGAACCAGCCACGCCCACGCTGCCGCGCCTGACCAGCCACCATTCGCTGGTGCAGCAGGCCGTTGCTGGGCTTCAGAAGGAGCACACCACCATTGGTGGCCAGTTAGGCAAACCCGCCAGCGCCCGCCGGCGCGCGTACGAACGGCTCAAGGACTACGCCGACCAAGCGAAGGGCAGCCTCTTCGACATCAAGCCGCTCCATCAAGCCATTGATGCCATCTATGGAGCACCGTTGACCGAGGCCGCCCGTGACCTCCTCAACCGCGAGATGAAGTCCGGCACTGATATCGAAACGCTCGTCGATCTGGTCCTCTCGCTCCACGAGGAAGACCGCTTGTGCGTGCCCCAGGACGAGGACCAGGCTCGCGAACCAAGGATTATTTGCTCCCTCGGGATAGGGAAAGGTTAACCCATGTCACTCGACTTCCCACGCGTCCGCTCGCTCCTGCAACAGTGCGACCTGCCCAAGCTCTTCCGCGACGAACTCGGCTGGGAACCTGCACGCCAAGAGCTCACCCTTCGCGACGGGGATACCGACTACGACTTCTCCGCGATCGCCGAGAAATGCGGCTTCACCGCCTGGCTCTGCGAATCGCCCTCCGGCGGCCTGCCTGACCACGCCACCCGCCTCAAGCTCGACCGCAAACTCTCCGAGACCAGCTTCGAGCATCTGATCGTCTTCGTTACCCTCGACCGCGCCAGTCAGTCCTGGATGTGGGTCCGTCGCGAACAGGGCAAACCGCTCGCCGCCCGCACTCACGAGTATCACAAGGACCAGCCCGGCGACTCACTGCTCCAGAAACTTCAAATCCTCAAAGTCTCGCTCGAAGAAGAGGAGGCCGGCCTCTCCACCGTGGCCGTCGCCGGGCGCGCCCGCGCCGCGTTCGACATCGAGCGCGTCACCAAGTCGTTCTATCGCGACTTCGACACGCACCGAAAAGTCTTCCTCAAGTTCATTGATGGCATCGACGAAGTAGCCGACCGCGAATGGTATGCGGCCGTCATGCTCAACCGCCTGATGTTCGTCTATTTCATCCAGCGCAAAGGCTTCCTCGACGGCGACCATGACTACCTCCGCCAGCGTCTCGAACGCTGCAAAAAGGAACAGGGCAAGAACAAGTTCTACACCTTCTACCGCTACTTCCTGCTCCGGCTCTTCCACGAAGGATTTGGCAAACGTCGGAAAGACCGGGCGTCCGACCTCGAACAACTTCTCGGCAACATCCCGTATCTCAACGGCGGCCTCTTCGACGTGCATGAACTCGAAAAGCCCGAGCGGTACGGCAAGAACATCGCCATTCCCGACAAGGCGTTCGAGCGCATCTTTGACTTCTTTGGTGAGTGGCAGTGGCACCTCGATGAACGACCACTCAGCAACGACAAAGAGATCAACCCCGACGTCCTCGGCAACATCTTCGAGAAGTACATCAATCAGAAACAAATGGGGGCGTATTACACCAAGGGGGACATCACCGAATACATCAGCAAGAATACCGTCCTCCCGTTCCTTCTCGACGCCGCCCGCGCCAAATGCACGGTCGCCTTTGAAAACACAGACGGCGCGACCGTCTGGGATTTGCTCCGCGACAATCCCGACCGCTACATCTACTCCGCCGTCCGTCACGGCGTGGATCAGACACTTCCGCTGGATATTGCCGTCGGCCTCGACACGAAGAAGCCGAACCTGATCGAACGCCGTAAGCTGTGGAACACACCCGCACCCAGCGAGTACGCCCTGCCCACGGAAATCTGGCGCGAAGTCGTCGCCCGCCGCCAGCTCTGCGAGGAAGTCCGGCGGAAACTCGCTGCCGGCGAAGTCCGCGAGGTCAACGACCTCATCACGCTCAATCTCGACCTCCGCCAGTTCGCCCAGGATGTCATCCTGAATAGCGAAGGGCCGGACCTATTGCGTGCAGTCTGGAATGCCATCCAGAAAGTCACCGTTCTTGATCCAACGTGCGGTTCGGGCGCGTTTCTCTTCGCGGCACTGAACATTCTCGAACCCCTTTATGAAATCTGCCTCGACCGCATGGAGGCATTTGTAGCGGACGATGACAGGGTCAGACCACAATCCCCGGAGGATTCAGTTCGTGACCTGATTGCATCAGGCGAAAGTGGAGGTCTTGAGTTCAAATCTACTGCTCGCTGGAATATGCGAGAGTTGAAAGCTGACAAGGCCATGGAGCAGGTGATTGTCAAAACGGTGGCAGCATTCCTCAACACGAATGGTGGCGACCTCCTCATTGGTGTTCAAGACGATGGGGCCATTCTTGGACTTGCGGCGGACCATCAAGTAGTCAGCGCCGACAAACAAAACCGTGACTACTACGAGAACTGGCTGACAACTTTGTTGCTTGGGGTTTATGGCAAGCAGCACACTGCGAATCTTCGTATTTCCATCGTGCGGCTCGAAGAAAAGGATGTCTGCCGCATTACCGTTTTGCCAGCGTCCGTCGCTGTTTATATAAAAGAGAACAATCAGGACGCGCTCTACGTTCGAACTGGAAACTCAACTCGCGCTCTGACCACGAGTGAGGCCGTTGCTTACCATCAGCAGCATTTCATAAACTTCACGCCGCCACCCAAGGCAGCCGAACTCTCTAAGTCTGCGCGCCCGAAGAAATACGCTGATTTCCGCAAAGTCATTGAAAGGGTTTCCGCGCACCCAAAGCGCAGTTACTTTATTTTCAAGAGCATCATCTTGAACAACCTCTTCGGTGTGGACATCATGGAAGAGGCCGTGGAAATCTGCAAACTGCGCCTCTTCCTCAAGCTCGCCGCCCAGGTCGAGCCCGACGCCGCCCGCGACAACCTCGGCATCGAGCCCTTGCCCGACATCGACTTCAACATCCGAGTGGGCAACACTCTCGTCGGATACGCAACCTTCGCCGAAGCCAGTCGCGCAGTCACCAGCGCGCTTGACTTCGACGGCGCCATGGAACAAATCGCCAAGAGGGCGGCGGCGCTTCAACAGGCGTTTGACACGTTTCGCCAGTGGCAAACCGAAGGCGACAGTTCGATGCCAACTGCGAGTAAGCAGGAACTCCAGAAACGACTCAAGGCACTTGAGGACGAGCTCAATCGCCACTTAGCCGGCGAATATGGCGTGAAAGTGAACGAGAAGGTTGCGCGGGGCAAGTGGGTGCAGTCTCATCAGCCGTTCCACTGGTTCATCGAGTTCTATGGCATCGTGAGCGACGGCGGATTCGATGTCATTCTCGGAAATCCGCCCTATCTAGACCTAAAGCAGCTCAAGGGGTACGCGCCTCGCAACTATTCGACACTAAGTACTAACAACCTATATTCGTTAGTTTTGGAAAGATGCGACACGTTGGTTAAAGGTCGGCAGGGTTACATCGTGCCAATTTCATCGACCGCGACCGAAGGATACTCAGAGCTCCAGCAGGTCCTTCTCAGGCGGCAGCTCTGGTTCAGTTCGTTCGATGACAGACCCGCGCACCTGTTTGATGGCCTCGACAAGAACACTCTCTCGATCATTCTTTTGTCCCACAAGCAAGAGTCGCCAGTGGTTTCGTCGACGAGACTAAACCGTTGGCGGTCCGAGGAGCGCGATGTCCTGTTCTCCAGATTTCAGTTTCATTCGATACCGAAGTGCCCACTTCCTGGCTGCTTCCCACGCATCTCGACGGAGCTTGAGTTTGATATTTGGAGCAAACTATTTAGCCGACCAGTAAAGTTGGTTTCCGCATTCTCCAAATACGGGAAGCGGAAGACTTACTATTCTCGGAAGGTCAATTCGTTCTTGCAGATTCTCGATTTTGTTCCGGAGGTTCGGGATGGCCGCGGAAGGCTTAGGCCGCCTTCAGAGTTCAAGGAAATGGAGTTTTCTGAACCCGCGCACGCCGCCGCCACTTTCTGCTTACTCAATTCGAGCCTGTTCCGTTGGTTCATGGACGTTGTGTCTGATGGAAGTCACTTGAACCGTCGCGAAACTGACCTTTTTCCATTCGATCCAAGGACTG
>SXGT01156780.1_pt1 | contig 17488 bp, 13 predicted proteins | sample 3176221 | NCBI WGS metagenome assembly SXGT01 (sample SAMN11356862, study PRJNA531348) | freshwater metagenome | isolation source: freshwater sample F1-120 | place: China: Fuxian Lake, Yuxi | collected 2017-12-25
CTTGGTGCGGCGGCACTTGGGGGATCCTCTCCCTTTTTCCACGTCCCCACAGGAGACCGACATGAGAAAAATGCCGCGCGCATTGCTCGCACGCTTCATGGATGCGGTTTGCTCTGCCGCATAATTGGATAAAGTCGAGCTAAGCCACCGCCGCGCTGGACACCTCCCATACAACGTGGGCGTCCCTCGCAGGCGTTCACGCGCCTGATGGAGCGGTGGTGTGGGGACTACGGTTCACTGTGGAGCTACCGGTCGTGCGTTCATCGCGATTCACCCCGCGTACACCTCGCAAAATTGCAGCCGGTGTGGCCATCGCCAGCAGAAAACGCTGGCGGAGCGTATACACGCGCGCGTACTGTAGGGTTAACACTCGACCGAGACCATAACGCCGTCGTAAACATCTTGATCCTGGGACTACAGGCTCTGGGACGTGTCCCTAGAAGCCCCGGCGTTCACGTCTTGGAGTAGTCACAATCCTCAATGGCCTTGATCAGCGCGAAGTGTTGCGTCATCGTAGCCTCCAGAATGTGTGAAGACTCCTTGCATCATATGTAATTCCGCACCGTTCAAGAGAAATTGACGGGTGGTAAGCGGCCTGGGTGATTGCGCTTGACAGCCGGGCAGAGATTCTGCTAAGGTGCAACTTATCGTCTTGCGACCGTGTCCTCCAGCTAAGCGGCAAGCATAACCCGACCGTTCGCGGCTTCATGCACTACACCGGCAGGGGGCGGTTGGAGAATTCCTGGGTCGACAGCCCAAAGGATATCGCCGACCGTTTGGAAGAGTGGTTCACCGAGCGGGTCTGCAACGGCTTCGTCGTTCGGACAGCCCTATCTGCCCGGCACCTTCGAGGAGTTCGTGCAGATGGTGATCTCGGAGCTCTAGCGGTGCGGCGTCGACCGCGAGGAGTACGCCGGAACTACACGGCGGGATCATCTCGGGCTGGCGTGCCCTGAGGTCGGCGTATGGCGACACTGATCCGGTGCCGGTGAGGGCCGAAATCTGACCTCCATCGACGGGGGTTGATCGGGTAGACGAAAAGGTGTACCAAAACGTTACGAGAAGAAACGGCGCAGCATAGGGGTGCGAAGGCCGCGCTCATAGGGAGGAACAAGAGCGACAATGTCTATCTCCATCGAGAAGGCCATGCAGCTCGTGCAGGCCGCGCACGCTGAGGCAGAGAGCATCGACCTTGCGGTCACGGCGGTCGTCGTGGATGAGAGCGGCCGGCTGATCGCGCTTGGGAGGATGGACGGCGCCCGCCCGATTAGCGTCGATATCGCGACGAACAAGGCGTATACCGCCGTCAGCTTCAAGCAGCCGACGCAGGAGTTGAGCGGCGTGGCCGGTCAGGCCTGGTTCCAGAGTCTGATCGTGTCCAGCGGCGGTAAGGTGATGGCTGGGGGCGGCGCCATCCCGCTCGAAGACGGCGGTGCGCTGGCGGTCGCTGGCGGCACCGACGAACAGGACCACCGCTGCGCCGAAGCGGCAATTCATAGGTTCGGCTGAGCCACGATGCAGTCGCGCTCGCGCCGGTCACGATGTCGCCCCAGAGGGCGGCGCAATATATACGGCACGACGTTTCGTCCATCAGCGATCTATACTAGGCCCACACTGAACTGTACATAAGATACACCACCAGGCCGCGTTTGGACGGCGTAGGTTCTCAATCACGGCATCGGTCACGCAGGCGGGCCGATGCCCCGGAGGGCAGACCGAAATGGCACAGACGATCGAGTTGATGGACAGCCCCAAGGTGAAGCAACAACAGGCGCCCACTGGACCGGAGGCGGCGGCGGTCGACGAGCGTGTCCTCGCGAGGCGCGCGCACGAGGCCAAGAAGGCAAAGGCGACTGCCGTCCACGAGGCCGATCGCGTCTCGACGGACATCGGTTCTCCGCTGGTCGCGCCGGACGGGACGCCGCGGACCGTGCCGAACCTCGGCCGCACGGTCACCATGGTGGGCATGGTCACGAACGTCGACGTCAACGACGGCCCGCACCCCAAGAACATCCGCGGCGAGCTCGGCAAGGCGATGAATAACTGGTACACCAAGACGGTGGCCAAGGATCCGCTGATGCGCGCCACGGACAGTAGCCACGCCGCCGATAAGCGTAACTTCCTGAATACGCACACCAATGCGACGTCCAAGGGCGTCATCAACCCGAAGAAGCCGGGCGTCGTCGACCCGAAGGCGCTCTCGAAGCATATCAAGAAGGTGGCGAAGCACCTCGGTGCGGACCTCGTCGGCATCGCGGCCGCCCACCCGGCCTTCATGTACGCGTCAGGTTCGCGTTACGTCCAGGACGGCGAGGCGCAGGACACGTACCAGTCGATGACGCCTGACGCGCTGGCGAAGCGGTTCCCGTTCGTGATCCAGACGACGGTCGCCTGGGATCATGACACCCTCCAGGCGCATCGTCATCACATCGGCGACATGTCGTACCACCACACGTCGATGAAAAACGCGATGCTGATGAAGGCACTCGAAGGGTACATCAAGGAGATGGGCTACACGGCGATCCGTGGTGCCGTGAACCCGCAGGGCGCTGGCCTGGCCGCCGGCCTCGGCGAGCTTGGCCGCAACGGCATGATGATCTCCGAGCGTTTCGGCGCCCGTATCCACATGCCGGACCCGATCCTGACCGACATGCCACTGATCGCGGACGGCCCGATCGACCTGGGCGTCGAGGACTTCTGCAAGGTCTGCCGCAAGTGCGCCAACAACTGCCCGACGAACAGTATCTCGTTTGGCCCGAAGGTCGTCTACAATGGTATCGAGAAGTACAAGATCAACTGGTTGACCTGCTACAAGGTCCGCCCGTACGTGGCCGATCACTACGGCAGCTGCCTGACCTGCGTCGCCGTCTGCCCATTCACCAAGCCGGACTCCTGGTGGCGGCGCGTCGGCGGCACGCTCCTCAAGATGACCCCGATCAAGGCCCGTCCGCCCGTCGTCCACGCCCTGAAGTGGATTGACGACACGTTCTGGGGTGAGTTCCCGTCCCGGCGCGTCAAGTTCCTGGGCTACGACACCGGCCTCAAGGTGGGCGAGCACAACTGTACCGATCCCAGCTGCACTGCCAACCATAAGGAGCCGCAGATAATCCCCGTAGGCGACGTCGGATTCTACGCCCCGATCAAGAAGCAGACCGACGTCTTCGTCAAGCGGGGCTAGGCATGGCACGCCTATCCCGGGGTCTGTCACGCTTGTGCGGAGCCCTCCAGGCTCCGTTGCGCCGGCTGAGCGGAAAGAACGATCAGTACTGGGAAGACTTCATCAACAGGCCGCCGAACGACGTCCGCAACATGATCACGGAAATTGTTGCGAAGGCACCGGAGGGCAACATCTTCCCGACCCAGTCTGAGCTACACTCCCCGAACGTGACCGCGCGGCACACCAAAGAGCTGACCCTGTATCTGGGAGGGCAGCTCGTTGGGATCGCGGATCTCGGCAAGCAGACGCGGGAGATTGCGCGGGGCTACCCGTACGCTATGGTGACGGGGGTGCGTGCAGAGTACGACCCGTACATATCGCCCGGCCCGGGCGGGCAGGCGGCGGTTCAAGCCGGGCAGTTCGTCACCTTCATCGTCGCCTCGTGGATTCGGGAGATGGGGTTCCGCGCGACGATGAAGAGCGACGTGCCGCGTGCGGAGCGCGAGCATCTTGCCGTGGCGGCGGGGCTGGGCAAGCTGAACGGCGACGGCAAGCTGACGGTGCCGAAGTACGGCACCAAGATCCACATCGCGGACATCATCTTCACCGATCTGCCAATGGAGGCTGACGGTTAGGAGGGGCAACGGTGGCCTACGTCATCACCGAGATTTGCATTCGGGACGGGTCGTGTGTTGAGGTCTGTCCGGTGGCCTGCATCCACACCACGCCCGAGGCACCCCAGTTCTACATCGACCCCGACGTCTGCATCGAGTGCGAGCAGTGCGTGATCGTCTGCCCGGTCGACGCGGTCTTCCTGGACATCGAGCTGCCTGACCAGCACCTCAAGGCCGAGGAAGACAACGCCGCGTTCTTCCGCGCGACGAAGGACGAGGTCGAGCAGCTCTCGTACCACACGGCGATGGAGATGATCCACGAAGCTGAGGCGTACGCACGACGGATGGGCTACCGGGTCTCGGTCGTCGTCGTCGATGGCTCGGGCATCCCGATCGCCATGTCGCGGATGGACGGCGCCACGCCCTGGTCAACCGAGCTGGCGCTGAACAAGGCGTACACGGCCACGCTCTACGACATCAACACGGACACGACCCGGCTGGCGCATCACAGCCTCACGGTCATGAGCAAGGGCAAGATTATGGCCGGAGCCGGCGGCCTGGCGATTATGGGCGATTTCGGAGCTGCGACGATCGGCGGGATCGGCGTGGCCGGAGCCGCCACCAACGACAACGACCTGAGCTGCGCCCGGGCCGGCGTGACGGTCCTGGACCATCACCACTAACATGCGCTTGTCCAGTCGCATCACGGCGTCAACGGCGCCTCGCTCGGTACGTTCCTATCGAGGAGGCGTCGAGTCATGTCCAACCATGAAACGTTCGACGACGACACGTCGCTGAGATCACCTCGACCGCCCCACGACCACGCCACACGTCCTGAGCCTCCTCATGAGGCCGCCAGTAGCTGGCGATAGCCGCGAGGATCTTCTTCCGTTGCTCTCCATCGGCCAGCAAGTTCGCCCGCGCCTTACAACCACAGATCAGCAGAAAAATGGCCAGACCGGGGGGAATGACCAAGTGCCGCGCCGAGGCTAAAAACGGCTGGGCATCGGCCAAAAAGTTGCGGCACGACGCACTGATCTTCTAGCGTGTGTGTGACGGGGCGACCGGCTGGTCGCCCCGCTTGGCTGGCTGCCAGAGCTCTCGTGGGAGGGGCCGCAGCTCTAGGGCACACAGGGGAGGGAGAGGCCCCAGGATCACGCCGTGGCATGACCCTGCTCCAGGTGTACAAACAGGTTAAATATCGTAATACAGCTTGAATTCGTAGGGATGGGGCCGCAGACGCACCGGGTCGATTTCCCGACTGCGTTTGTACTCCACCCAGGTCTCAATGACATCCTGGGTAAAGACATCGCCCTTGGTTAAGAACTCGTGGTCATTTTCCAGGGCACTCAGCGCCCCTTCCAGGGAACCAGGCACCGACGGCACCTTGCTCAGTTCCGCCGGGCTCAACGAGTAAATGTCTTTGTCCAGCGGCTCGCCCGGATCAATGCGGTTCTCAATACCATCCAGACCGGCCATGAGCATGGCGGCAAAGCCCAGATAGGCATTGCATGCCGGGTCGGGGAAGCGCACTTCAATGCGTTTCGCCTTCGGGCTCGGTGAATACATCGGGATACGCACCGCGGCGCTGCGGTTGCGGCTGGAGTATGCCAGGTTGACGGGCGCCTCGAAGCCAGGCACGAGGCGTTTGTACGAGTTCGTCGTCGGCGCTACGAAGGCGCACAGGGCTGGCGCGTGTTTTAAGATACCACCAATGTAGTACAGACACATCTGGCTCACACCGGCATATCCGTCGCCCGCAAACAGCGGCTTACCATCGCGCCACAGGCTCTGGTGCGTGTGCATACCGCTGCCGTTGTCGTTGAAGAGCGGCTTGGGCATAAACGTCGCCGTTTTGTTGTGACGATGCGCCACTTGCTTGATAATGTACTTGTACCATTGCAGCTTGTCGGCCATCTTCACCAACGAGTCGAAACGCATGTCGATTTCGGCCTGCCCGGCAGTGGCCACTTCGTGATGGTGCGTTTCTACGTAGATACCGACTTCTTCCATGAGCAAGACCATTTCTGAGCGAATGTCTTGCTGGCTGTCCAGCGGCGGCACCGGGAAATAGCCTTCTTTGTAGCGCGGCTTGTACCCCAGGTTCGGTCCTTCCTGCCGTCCAGAGTTCCACTGCCCCTCGATGGAATCCACGTAGTAGTACGACGAATGCTCGGTGCTGTCGTAGCGAATATCATCAAAAATGAAGAATTCGGCTTCCGGCCCAAAGTACGCCACGTCGGCCGCACCGCTCGTCTTGACGTAGGCTTCGGCTTTCTTAGCGATATTGCGCGGGTCGCGGCTATAACTCTCCCGCGTAATCGGGTCAGCGACATCACAAATCATCACCAGCGTCGGATCTTTGAAAAACGGATCGATGATGGCGGTAGTGGGATCGGGAATAATGAGCATGTCGCTGGCGTTGATGGCCTGCCAGCCACGGATACTCGACCCATCAAATCCGTGCCCTTCGTCAAACAGATCTTCCGAGAGTTCGGCAATGGGGACACTGAGGTGCTGCCACAAGCCGGGAAAATCCATAAACCGTAGGTCCAGGATCTTTGCCCCTTTACTCTTGGCAAATTCGACTACTTCTTTGGGCGTCATGCGCGTTCTCCTCTTCGATACACGCCCTCTATCTGCGGCGCAGCCCTCATGGGCGCTGGCATTAGATCGCCTCTTCGCCGCGCTCTCCGGTCCGGATGCGGATGACCTCCTCCACGGGGGTGACGAAGATCTTCCCATCGCCAATACTACCCGTCTGGGCCGCGGCCATCACCGTGTCAATAACCATCTCTTCCAGGTGGTCAGGTACGACAATTTCTATCTTGGTTTTAGGGAGAAAGTCAACGACATATTCAGCGCCACGATACAATTCCGTATGGCCCCGTTGCCGCCCAAAGCCCCGCACCTCACTGACAGTCATCCCCTGGATGCCCGAGGCGTTGAGCTTTTCTTTCACTTCGTCTAACTTGAAGGGCTTGATAATCGCTTCAATTTTCTTCACTGCGTGTTCTCCTCGGGAGCCTTGTCGCCGTAGCGGCATATCCTGTGATAGGATGGTAGCACAGACCGCCTACCACAGCACTATGCCGCGCTCCCTCCAGTGTCCTGGGGGAAGCACCGCAGGGATGGCCCTGCGGCTCGTTCTGGCTTATCGCATGCCGCTCGGCCCGGGGGCAGAGCCCTGCGTCGAAGGATTGAACTGCCCCATGGTGTGGCGCTGCGAGGACGGATTAAACTGGAAGTCGGGATAGCCCATCACCCCCATCTCCGGCCCGTCAAGCCCTTCGATCTCGATCTCGCGGCTGACCCGGATCGGCGTAATTAGGTTGCTGATTTTGAAGCCGACATACGCCATGATCAAGCCAAACACGACCACGACCGCGGCATTAATCACCTGCATGGTCAATTGCGAGACGTCACCGTAGAGCAGCCCGCGCACTCCGTCAGAGCCATACAGTTTGACAAACTCCTCACGCACCACGCCATTCCACCCTGCGCCGTACTCCCCATTGGCGAAGATGCCCACCGCCAGCACACCCCAGACGCCATTGACGCCATGCACCGAGATGGCGCCCACCGGATCGTCGATGCCACGCCGTTCCCAGAAAAACACCGACTCGACCACCAGCCAGCCAGCGATAGCCCCAATAATTGCCGCACTCATCGGGGTGACAAAGGCACAAGGCGCCGTAATGGCCACCAGACCGGCCAGCATGCCGTTACAGCACATGGTGGGGTCAGGCTTGAGGCCCTTGAGCATCAGCACGACCATGGCGACGATGGCCGCGACGCTGCCCGCCAGCATGGTGTTGACCACCACAAAGCTAATACGCAAGTCTGTGCCCGCCAGTGTCGAGCCTGGGTTAAAACCAAACCAACCGAACGCCAGGATAAACGTGCCGGCGACAACCATCATGACACTATGCCCCGGCATGGCCTGCGGGCGTCCTTCGGCGTTAAACTTGCCCAGCCGGGGGCCGATGATGAGCGCCCCAACGAGTCCAATCACCCCGCCCATGGCATGCACCACACCGGAGCCGGCGAAATCCACCGCTCCATGTCCAAGGCCCCAATTCACGCCACCCTGTGCCAACCAGCCGCCACCCCAGACCCAGTTGGCGAACAGACAATACGGCAGCGCTATCCACAGGCCATACAGACAAAAATTCTTCCAGGCCCAGCGTTCGGCCATGGCGCCAGTGGGGATGGTGGCCGTGGTGTCCATAAACACCATCATGAAGAAGAACATCACCATAACGCCGGTGTCGCCCACGTTATTGAGAAACCAGCCCTTTAAGCCGACCAAGCCGTAGGTAAATGCCCCGGTGGCTTTCCCGGCGGCATCGACCGCCGCCCCCAGGCCCCAACCGTCATTCAAAATAGCCAGCCCTGGGCCCAGTGAGGGATACCAGCCCGGCGGCACCGGGCCATTCCACCAGTTGCCCCAGCCAATGGCAAAGCCGTAGACCCAAAACGCCACCGCGCCCAGAGGATAGATCATCAGATTCATGGCGGAGGTATGCGAGGCATTTTTCGCACGACACAGGGCCGTCTCTACGAGCATAAACCCGGCCTGCATGAACATAACCATGGCGCCAGCAATGAGTACCCACACATAGTTGATGGCGTACATGTTATGGAGGATACGGTCGTACAAATCTGCCGTTTTGAGTTGCTCCGGGATATCGCCCTTGGCATCCCCGGCAGGCGTGGCCCAGACCCCAGAGGCCGCCCCCGTGGGATCGGGCCAGGCAGGTTTCTGCGGGTCATTTTCTGCCTTAAAATACGCCGGGAGACTTGGCGCCGGAGCCTCGACCTTGGCCGCTGCTGTACTCGTTGCTGACGTGCCCTGCGCGTCGGCCATCCCCACACTCGCCATCATCCACAGTCCTGCCCCAACGTAGGCTAGACGCTGGAGACCTTGGCTGCGTTCCATGCTTCCCCCCTTCTATTGCCCGCGACCCCCGCCATGGGAGTGCTTCTCTATGGAGGGAAAAGCAAGTCCTGTGCCAAGACCACACGGTGGCCTAAGCAGCGCAGCCATATGTAGTTAGACGTACGCTGGGACTTGAGGTTGTAGAGGCATGGAACAAAATTGTCAGGCAAGTGACGAAAAATGTGTGAGAGCGACGAGAATGGTGTACAGATGCTGACGCTCTCAGCCCTCACTCCTCAAAGACCACCGGTTGCTCCCAGATTACCAGAGCCAGACAGCCGGACTCGCTGACCACCCGGTGCCGACTCCCCGGCGGGTTGATCACCAGCGTCCCAGCGCCATGCACGCCGTTGTGGTCGGTCTGCGCGCCCGCCAGGATGAAGACGTGCTCATAGCCGACATGCCGGTGCAGGGCGACGGAGGCCCCAGGCTGGTAGCGCAGGAAGGCCGCGGCAGCACCCGTCTGGCCATCCCCGTAGAGACGGCTGATGTCGATGCCAGGGTGGAAGGGTTCCCAGTGGCGGGTGGCGGCCAGGGTTGCCGACTGCCAGAGATGCTCAAGGCGCAGGGATGCAGGAGCAAAATCCATGGGGGGTCACCTTCGTCTCTGCTGCTGTGTGGTATGCGGGCCTAGTGTGCGGCCCCTTGCCCAGAGGTTGTAGGGTACGCGCTTCGGGCTGAGGAGAGAAGAGCCATTTTTTTTCTTCCTTGTGCCGGCCCTCAGTTAGACCACCACCGTTGGCGGCGGTAGGTTCATGATGACGGCATGTGCTGCCTGCCACAACATGTCATGCCTGAGTAGATGGACGCTGTCTCGGCTCGCGACGCGCAGCGCCTCATGCCACGGCTTTCCTTCTCTCCTAGTGCCTTCACCGAGCTGTTGTGCCAGGTGCTGCCCCCTGGGAGCGCCGGGCTCCAGCCCGGCTCCGGAAGCCACGCTGGCGCGTGGCGCTCCCAGGAGACGTCTCAACTGAGCTCGGTTGAGGCACTAGCCCTGCACGGCGCAGTTCGACCGTACCTGCAATAACACGCGGCTCGTAGACGCGCAGTTGCTTAGGGAAGCTCAGCCTGCTATCCTCTGCGCACGCCCGGGCCGCACAGCAACTGCGCCGGCTCGCGGGAGACGACAGCAGGGCTGTACTCGGAGAAAAAATCATGGAAACTGAAGATATTCTGATGTGCCCCGGCCCCAACGAAATTGCCGACCGGGTCATTCGCGCCATGATGCGCCCGGCGGCATGTCCCGTGTATGAGGAATTTCAAGAGTTTTACGAGCAAACACTCGATCTCCTGGCCCAGGTGCTGCAGACCCGGCATCAGGTCGTGCCCCTGCCAGGTTCGGGCCGTAGTGGCCTGGAGAGTGCTATCACCAGCGTGGTGGAACGCGGCGAGCGCACCCTCACCATCGTCAACGGGCAGTTCGGCGACCTGGCTATGCGCATTGTGAACAGCATCGGCGGGAAAGGTGAAGGCTTTACCAGTCCGTGGGGCGCGCCGATTGATCTCGAAGCCTTCGCCGCAAAGCTCGCCAGCGGCCCGTATAAACTCGTCACCATGGTGCACAACGAGACCTCCACCGGTGCCCTGTATCATGCCGAGGCCGTGGCGCGCATGGCCCATGAGCACGGCGCGCTGTTTCTCCTCGACGCCGTGTCCTCGCTGGGTGGCGCCAACTTGCCGATGGACGCCTGGGACGTGGACCTGGTGGTGAGCTGCAATCACAAGGCCATTGGGGCGCCAATTGGGCATGCCTACGTGGCGGTGAATGATCGCGCCTGGGAAGCCATGGAGAAGCGCCGCGAACCGTGCGGCACGCTGTTTGGCAATCTGCTCACCTGGAAGGCACAACCCAGCGACATCCCGGCACCGGGTCGTGCACTCAGACGCCCGCAGGGGGTGTTCACCGCTGTGCACCTGTTTTATGCCTTGCATGAAGCTCTGACCATGATTCTCGAAGAGGGCTTGCCCAAACGCTTTGCGCGTCACCTGCTCAATGCCGCCGCCTTCCGTTCTGGCATTACCGCCCTCGGGCTGCAGACCATTACCAAGTCGGTGGAGATTGCCTCGCCCACCGTGACCTGTGTCTGCCTGCCAGACGGCATCACCTCAGAGGCGTTTTTGCATTTATTCCGGGAAGATCACGGCTTAGCCACGTTGCCAGGGATTGGCGAGTATCGCACCACCGCCGTACGCGTGGGACACATGGGCGTGACCGCCACGCCGCGCAATATCTTGCACGCGCTGCACGCCTTTGACAGCGTACTCACCAAGCTGGGACATCAGCACGACCGGGGCGCCGCGGTGACCAAGGCGGAAGAAGCGTATGCCGAGGCTGAAACAGCGTAGCGTCGATGTAGGCCCCTGACGGCTGTCGGGGGACGCGAAGGAGGCCGTCTGGTGGCAAAAGAACGCTTTCCCGGTCCGGGACCGTTTTTCAAGGCCACAGTCCAGACCCACGCGACCACGGATCTGTGTGGCTTGTTGCAGCAGGGGCGCGTGATCGAGTGTGGGCTGATTCCCTGGGGCTCGAATTACACGTTCCTGGTGACAATCGATGTTGGGCAGGGGCACCCCATGCTCGGAGTCTATAAACCCCGGCGGGGCGAAGCGCCGCTGTGGGATTTTCCCGACGGTACGCTCTATAAACGCGAGCGTGCCGCGTTTCTCCTCAGCGAGGCCCTCGGCTGGGGCATCGTGCCGCCGACGGTCATCCGCGATGGGCCGCACGGCGTGGGCACCATACAGCTCTACGTGCATCACGCCCACGAAGACGCCGACTACTTTCGCTTGCGCGAGCAGCATCGTGACGCCATCCAGCGCATGGCGCTCTTCGATTTGGTCGCCAACAACACTGACCGCAAAGCCGGGCATTGTCTGCGGGATGAAGAGGGCCATATCTGGGGGATTGATCATGGCCTGACCTTCCATGCCGACCCCAAGTTACGCACAGTGATCTGGGATTTTGGCGGCGAGCCCGTCCCCAAGCGTTTGTTGCGGGATGTGCGACGCCTTGCCAAAGAACTCGACGCGCAGCAGGGGTGCGCACCAGGCCTGGCAGAGCTGTTGTTGCCCGAGGAAATGGAGGCGCTGGAATATCGTCTGCAATATGTCCTGGCGCATCCCGAGTTCCCTTGTTTGCAAACGCGGCGTGGCGTGCCGTGGCCGTTTCACTAATGCCACAGGACGAGACGTTCCGCGATTGGGTGCTAGAGCAATTGCAGGCCCTGGGCGACCTTGACTGCCGGCGCATGTTTGGGTCGTATGGGCTGTATCACGCTGGCGTGTTTTTCGCCATCATGTGCCAGGGACGGCTCTATTTCAAGACCAACGCCGTCACCAGGCAGGTCTATCAGCAGCACGGCATGCAGCCCTTCCAGCCCAATGCCCGGCAAACGCTGACCAGCTATTACGAAGTGCCGCTCGATATTCTCGAAGATCAGGCACAACTGACGGTCTGGGCCCAGGAAGCGGTGGCGTGTCAGACTGCCGGGAATCCAACGCGGCGGGCGCCGCGTCGTATGAGGTAACGCCAGTGTGTTCCGCTTGCTTCGTCCCGTGCTAAGGCACCCCTGGCGCTTGCAAGACCCGCGCTGGTACCAGATCACGGTGCTGGCGGGCCTGTGTGCCTACGGCATGGTCTGGCTGGATTTCGCCGTCTCCGCTGGGCAAGCGGGTGCCATTCTGGGTACGGCGCTGCTGACACAGTGGCTGGGCAATCGCCTGTGGCAAGGTGTGGCGTATGACCCACGCAGCGCCCTGATCTCCGGCCTGTCGCTGTGTCTGCTGCTGCGTACCACGCGTCTCTCCCTGCTCGTGCTCACAGCGGGGCTCAGTATTGCCAGCAAGTTTGTGCTGCGCTGGCGCGGCAAGCATCTGTTCAATCCTACCAACTTTGGCCTGGTGGCCATGATGCTCCTCACCGACCAGGTGTGGGTATCGCCCGGGCAATGGGGCAATGCGGCGTTTTTCGCCTTTCTGTTAGCCGGTCTCGGCGGTCTGGTGGTCTTACGAGCGGCCCGCAGCGACGTCTCCTACGCTTTTCTCACCTGCCATATCGCCCTCCGCGCTAGCCGTGCCTGGTGGCTGGGCGATCCCTGGAGTATTCCGCTGCACCAATTGCAGCATGGCGCCTTGATCCTGTTTACCTTTTTTATGCTCTCGGACCCCAGGACCACGCCGGATAGCCGGCTGGGGCGCTGCCTGTTTGCTGCACTGGTGGCCCTTGGTACCTGGTATGTGCAGTTCCGCTGGTATCGCAGTGATGCGCTGCTGTGGTCCTTAGCCGCGTGCTCCCTGCTCGTACCACTCCTCGATGTGTTCTTCCCTGGTCCGCGCTACACCTGGCCCCTGGACGCTCTTCCCCGTGGCGAGCCCCAGAACCAGAAGCAGGACCAGCGCTTACAAGGAGATGCTGATGTCCGTCACTGCCTGTAGTCTCGTGCTCCTCGGTCTCCTGTGCTACGCCGATGTCGCCTTGGCCTTCTGCGGCTTCTATGTCGCCAAAGCCGACACGCAACTGTTCAACAAAGCCTCAAAAGTGGTGCTGATACGCCACGACGATAAGACGGTCATTACCATGGTGAACGATTACCGTGGCGACCCGCAGGAGTTTGCCCTGGTGGTGCCCGTGCCGACGTTTCTCGAACGCGAGCAGATCCATGTGGGCGACCGCGCCGTGATCGACCATCTGGATGCCTATTCGGCGCCCCGCCTGGTGGAGTATTTTGACGCAGATCCCTGCCGTCCGCGGCCAGTGCCATCCTCAGCACCGCTGGCGCTGGGAAGGAGCTCCGACACGAAGGCTGCCGCTGAGAGCGACAAAAGCCTCGGCGTCACCGTGGAAGCGCGCTACACCGTGGGCGAATATGACATTGTCCTGCTCTCCGCCGAGCAGAGCAGCGGCCTGGAAACCTGGCTCACCCAGAACGGCTACCGCATCCCGCCGGGGGCGACCGCGGTGCTCGGCAGTTATATCAAGCAGGGCATGCGCTTCTTCGTCGCCAAGGTGAACCTGAAGGAGCAGTCGCGCCTCGGTTTTGCGTATCTGCGTCCGTTGCAGATTGCCTTTGAGTCGCCCAAGTTCATGCTGCCCATCCGCCTCGGCACGGTGAATGCGGATGGCCCGCAGGATCTGTACATTTTCACGCTGACGCGCAAGGGCCGGGTCGAGACCACCAACTATCGCACCCTGCAACTACCGACCGGTATGGACTTGCCAGTGTTTATCAAGGGCGAGTTCGGCGATTTTTACCGCGCCATGTTTGACCGCCAGGTCGAAAAGGAAAACAGGCGAGCCGTGTTTCTGGAATACGCCTGGGACATGGCCTGGTGTGACCCTTGCGCTTCCAACCCGCTGTCGGCTGACGAATTACGCCAGCTCGGTGTGTTCTGGCTGTCCGCGTCTGCTCCGACGCCGCCCCGTGCGCGTCCGACCCCTGGAAAAGCGCAGGAGGTGTTTCTGACGCGCCTGCATGTGCGCTATGACGCCACCCATTTCCCAGAGGATCTGAGCTTCCAGGAGACTGCCGACCGCAGCAATTTCCAGGGGCGCTATGTCTTACGGCATGCCTGGCAAGGTACGGAAACGTGCAGCGCTGCCGGGGAATATCGCGCCAAACTGCCCGAACGCTGGGACCAAGAAGCCCGCACCCTGGCAGGGCTGACCGGCTGGCAGGTGGAGGATATCCGTAAAAAAATGCCGACCTATCGCTCGCTGCCGGAGGCGCCGCAATGGTGGAAAAAGCTGTGGCAAGAGTGAGGAGCGTTGCGCGGCACTTTGCATGACAAGCACTGCCAGCCTGGTCTCGCTCCTGTGCGGCACGCCTTGCCAGCAATGCTCCTTGCGCCAGCGACATATCTTGATTACAAAGAGCCCGAGACCACGTGGCGCTCGTCACTTCTGGTAGGAGCTATGTGCTATGTCGCATGACCGCATCGTCACCCCGCATCTGGAGCCCCAGCGTCAGGCCCAGCTCACGCGCCTGGCGCAGCAGCTCGACCACCCGTCCGGCCAGCCGCAACCCATCGCCCAGTCTGGCCTCCTGGAACAGCTCGGCAGCGCCCTGTGGGACGCCTCCGGTCTGGAAGCCGACACTCTGCGCACGGCCCTGGACGAGGCCAGTGCTGACCAACAGCCACTGCGGCTGCTGATCCAGGGCGAGCAGGAGCAGCGCCTGCCCTGGGAACTGCTGTATCACCCGCACCCGGAGCTGGGCTTTGTGGCGCAGCACCCCTGGTGCGGCATGACCCGGCGCCTGCGGCCTTTACCAGCACGCCCACCACAACAAACGGCCCGCCCGTTGCGCCTGCTGCTGTGTGTGGCGTCCCCGGAAGACCTCGACGCCGAGCGCAGTCGCCTCGATTTTGAGCGCGAGGAGGAGTTGTTGTTTACTGCCCTGGATCGCCCCCTGGCCCAGGGCAGCGTCGCGATTGATGTGACGCCAGACGGCTGCCTGGAGACGCTGCTGGAGCACTTGCAGCAGCAGACCTATCACGCTGTCATCCTGAGTATGCACGGCACCCCAGCCCACCCCGAGCAGGCGCCGGAGACCTGGGGCCTGGCCTTTGAAGCGGCGCGCACGGGGCGTACGGCGCCCGTGACCAGCAGTGTGCTGGCGTCACACCTCGACCGCCTGCCACGCGGCCATCGCCCCGGCTTGATGCTGCTGTCGGCCTGCCGCAGTGCGCATGCCGACGAGAGTGCTGCCGCCATGGCCAGCGTGGCCGAGACCCTGCACCAGAATGGCGTGGAGCGCGTCCTAGGCATGCGGCTCTCGGTGCTGGATGACGCGGCCGCGGTCTTTGCCGCCGCACTATTCCAGCACCTGGCCCAGGGCGAGGACGTGGGACGGGCTGTCACCCTGGCGCGCCTGGCCGTGGCCGAGGGCACCTGGTGGCAGGGGCAGGCTGCAGTGCGCACCAAGGCCGGTGATCCGTGGGCGCAGTGGTCGGTGCCGGTGCTGTTCGACCGCACCCAGGACGGGCCGCTGCTGGACCTGACCCAGCCCGTGGCCACTCCTCCGCCCCCGCGTGTGCCGACCCTAGTCCCCGGCGACGACAGCCTACGCCTGCCGGCCCGTGGGGCTTTTATTGGGCGGCGGCGAGAAATCCGCCAGTACCTACGCGCCTTTGCCGATGGGCACAGCCCCCGACTCCTGCTCACCGGGCCGGGAGGCGTCGGGAACACCACCCTGGCCGGGCTGTTCGCCCGCGCCCTAGCCGAGGAGGTGCCAGAGACCAGACTCCTCGGCTTTCAAGCCCCGTTTCAGCTCAATGCGCTGCACGACATCCTGTGGCAGGAAGCCTTTGACGGCACGGAAGAGCCCGCCCTGCTGCCGACCATCCAGGCTGAGTCGGATCTGCGCACCCGCCTGCGTCGTATGCTGCAATCGCTGGCGCGGCGTTCCCGCCCCTGTGCCTTTGTGCTCGACAACCTGGAGTCCATCCAGGAGGTCGCCAGCCTGAGTGTGCCGCCCGAGCATGCTGACAGCCTGTGGCTGGTACACCAGGTCTGTGCCCTGCCAGCGCCGACACGCGTCTTGCTCACCGGGCGCTATGCCTGGCGCGAGCTGCCCGCCGAGGCGGTGCGCGCCTGCCCGGTGCCCGATGCCCCCTACGGCGATGTGCTGCGCCGCATGCAGCGCCTGGATTGGCCCGCCAGCATGTCCGGGGCCGAGAAGCGCCAGGTGTATGCCGTGCTCGGTGGCAACCACCGAGCCATTGAGTGGGCAGCGCAGATCCTCAAGCAGGCACCGCAGCACCAGCACCTGATCGACGCCCTGGCGGCGCAGCAGGCCGCGCCCGACACGCCGTACGATGTGGCGCGGGTGGTGGTCGAGGCCATGCGCCAGCATTTGCTGTTTGCCCGGCTGCGTGACGCTCTGAGCGCGTCGCAGGATCACCTGCTGCACGCCAGCGCGCTGTATCGCGTGCCAGTGACGGAGGATGGCCTGCTTATGCTCACGGACCAGACGCCCACGCAGTGCGCCGCAGACTGGCAGCGCTTGGAGGGGTATGCGCTGCTGGAGCGCGGGCACGACCGCGAGCTGGAGCTGGACTATCTCGCTGTGCCGCCGGTGGTGCGGGAGCTGCTGGGAGCGCCTGGCTTCAGCGTTGACGCTCTGCAGGCATTGCACCGGCGTATGGGGCGCTATCACCGCTTCCAGGGCGCGCAGGTGTCGCGGCGCTGGGGTGATGACGTGGAAGCCATCTACCACTTGCGTCAGGCGGGGGAACACCTGGAGGCTGACGCGCTAGCTGAGGGGGTTGCAGGTTTTTACTCTAGTCGTAGCAATTACGTCGCGGCCAGCACGCTCACGGAGGAGATTGTGCAGCGTGTCACACCACCGCCGCCCTGGTGGGCGCTGAATGCTTACGGGGTATGTAAGCTGCGTCTGGGAGATCCTGATCTGGCACTGGCTGCCTTTGAGCGTGCCCTACCCCTGGCGCCAACACGAGGCGATGAAGGCACTACGCTTAATAACCTCAGTCAGCTCGCCCAGACGCTGGGAGACTATGCCCGGGCCTTGCAGCTTCTCACAAGCTGCCTAGCCATCTCTCGTGAGCTGGGAGACAAGGCCGGTGAAGGTATAATTCTTAACAATCTCGGTCAACTCGCCCAGGGGCAGAGTGACTATGCTTGCTGTTGTCAATCGTCTAGCGCTTCCTTTTTTTGCTGGTATTCTTCAGGTGCTGGTGCTCCTTTGAGGCCTTTGCGTATGCGCCGCCAACTAAAAGCCAGCGATTTTAAGAGACGTTTTAAGGTTTGCTTACTTA
>SXGT01628702.1_pt1 | contig 17486 bp, 20 predicted proteins | sample 3176221 | NCBI WGS metagenome assembly SXGT01 (sample SAMN11356862, study PRJNA531348) | freshwater metagenome | isolation source: freshwater sample F1-120 | place: China: Fuxian Lake, Yuxi | collected 2017-12-25
ACAAGCCTTCAGGGTAAGGGTGCTGTGATACTTGAGCTGGAGAAGATGTCGCAGCCGAACCCTGAGCAGCAGCAGATGGTGCAGATGGCCTATGGCGTAGGCGAAAAAGAGCGTGTTTTCGTAAAACTGAACCCGGTTAATCCTAAAAACTTCCTTTGGGATCCAAATGGGACTGAAATTGATGATTGCATGGGTGTGGCAATTGAACGCTACATCTCCAGCCACAAGGTTGCGCAGCGAATCAAGTCCGGTGACTACAAGAACGTCGAAATCGGTACGTTGTGGAAGGATGACTCGTTAGAGGCTACCCAAGAGGACGCAAATTTCCAGACCGACAAGGTTTTGACGCTGACGTACTACGGGTTAGTGCCGCGAGAGTACCTGCAGAACGAAGAAGTTGAAGAGTTGTTCCCAGAAGAAGCGGAAGCCGAGTTAAGCAGCGATCTGGAAGACTACGAGGACATGGTTGAGGCTATCGTAATCATAGGGAACGGGTCAATCCTGCTCAAAGCCGTCGAATCGCCGTACATGATGAAGGATCGCCCAGTTCTGTCGTATCAGGCAGATACTGTGCCGAATCGCCTTCCCGGTAGAGGTACTGTCGAGAAGGGGCTGAATATGCAGCTTGCCATCGACGGCAGTATGCGTGGGCATCTGGATGGGTTAGCACTCACTATGCACCCGATGATTGCGATGGACGCAACCCGTCTGCCGCGTGGTGCCAAGTTTGAAGTTAAACCCGGCAAAGCGTTCATGACTAACGGGAATCCTAACGAGATTCTGTTCCCGTTCAAGTTCGGTCAGTCCGATGGCGCTGCGATGCAGACCTCCAAAGAGTTTGAGCGTATGTTGCTGATGGCAACCGCGACGATTGACTCTAACGGGATGGTGGATAAGGTGTCGCGGGATGCTGGTGGCCTTGATATGGCTACCGCTACGCTCATCAAGAAGTATAAGCGTACCTTGGTGAATTTCCAAGAGGATTTCCTGATCCCGTTCGTCAATAAGGCTGCGTGGCGGTATATGCAGTTTGATCCTGAGCGTTACCCGTCAGTGGATGTGACGTTCTGCCCGACTGGTACGCTAGGCATCATTGCGCGTGAGTATGAATTGCAGCGGCTGACGTTCATGATGCAGACTTTAGGGCGAGATTCACCGCTAACGCCTATTCTGATGAAGCTGTTTGTTGAGAGTACAAGCCTTCAGGGTAAGGGTGCTGTGATACTTGAGCTGGAGAAGATGTCGCAGCCGAACCCTGAGCAGCAGCAGATGGCGCAACAAGCTGCACAGTTGGATATGGCACAGAAACAGGCTGAAGTGCAGAAAACCCAGGCTGAAGCACAGAAGATCGCCGTGGAAGCGCAACTTGAGCCGGAAGTTGTCAAGGCCAAGATCCTGTCGGCGCTGTCCAATAATCTCAACGAGGACAATGAGGGTGCAGACTTTGAGCGCCGCGCCAAGATTGCCGAGTTGATGCTTAAAGAGCGCGATATTGAATCCAACGAGTCGATTGCCAAGATGCAGACGGCGGCTACTTTGCAGAAGAACTCTGTGAATGACGAGTACATCAGTAAAGCCTCTGAGATGATGCAGTAGCGGAAATGCGCGAAAAACTCCTAGCCCTGCTCAAGCCGCAAGCAGACACCGACCTTAAACTGTCTGTAGTCTCGCTGTATCTTGCCAAGGCTATCGAGTCCCTATCCCCTCGTTTGGAGTCGCTGGAAGCCCGTCAGCTACAGAAGGGCGATAAAGGTGAGCAGGGCGATAGCATTGTTGGCCCCAAAGGCGACAAGGGCGAGAAGGGTGATGCCGGCCCACAAGGGAAGTCCATTATTGGCCCTGCTGGTCAGGATGGTAAAGACGGTAAAGCCGGGGCTAAGGGTGCGCAAGGCGTATCCGTAGTCGATGCCGAGATTGCTGCTGATGACCACTTAGTGCTGAAGCTGTCGAACGGCAAAGAGGTTGATGCTGGGGCTTTGCCAAAGGCTGACGGCAATGGCAGCGTGTTTGTATCAGGCAACGCATGGCAGATCACCGTATCCGCGACCGCCCCTGATAATCCTGCGCTCAATCAACTCTGGCTGGATATTTCCTGATGGCTAGTGCATGGGGGCAGTCATGGTCAAACTTCTGGGGTAATTCTTGGGGGTCTGTTGCTGCTACTAGCCGCCTGAAGTATTGGGATGGCGTGCAATGGACTGCCAAGCCACTGAAGTATTGGAACGGCGCATCATGGCAAGAGAAATCGCTGAAGTATTGGGACGGAGGTAGTTGGGCATGAAACGCTTAGGACAATCAGCGATTGGTACTGGGTCAGGGACTCTGATCTATACGGTACCGACCGGGATGGAAACCACGGTAAAGGATTTCATGATTGCCAACACTACTGCGAGTCCCATTACATGCTCTCTACATCTTGTCCCAGTGAGTGTGTCTGTCGCAGATTCCAATGCGGTGATGAAGTTGATACCGATACCCGGGCGAACGACAGTGCATTGGTGTGGAAGCCAGCATATGACTGTTGGCGGCTTTATACAGGCGATTGGTAGTGCTGCCGGACTGACGATCACCGTAAGTGGTGATGAGATTAGGAAGGGTGGCGCGCTATGACTTGCGGGTTTTCCGTATATCCCATTAACGGGTCGTATTCGCCAGAGTATTCGGTACAACATACTGGGTCTCTAAACGGTCAAGAGGCTGCGCTGTATCACATCATGGGGTCAAGAATATCAGGATGGTCATCAACATCCGTACTAGGGGATGCGTGTGAGTATTTAGATACCTCGCAAGCCCTGATGAACACACCGACAAGCCAGCAACTCTATCTTGTCAGCACCAGCGCGAGTGACGCTGCTGCGGGTACCGGGGCAAGGACAGTACGCGTTGTCTATGTAGATGATTCTGGTGCGCAACTTGTACAGACCTACACGTTGAACGGTACGACACCGGTTGCCATCATGGATCATGCGATCTTTATCCAGTGGATGGAAGTTGCATCTACCGGATCTAGTGAAGTGTCTGCCGGGAACATTACCATTTCAAGCACAAACGGGGCGGCAACGGTGGCCACTACGTTTGATCGCATCACTGCCGGTGGCAATCGCAGTCTATCTGGACGGTACATGGTTCCGGTTGGGTATCATGGACATCTGGTGCATTGGGATGCTGCTGCCATTTCTACGACAATGGATGTGCGCTTGCGGGCAACGGTGTTCGCTGATGACAATGCTATCAGCACCGTGTATCACTTTCTCGACCGCGTATTTCTCGGGGCTAGTCAGAATACAACTCAGGATCTGGAATATCGCTCCTTGCCTGCTGGATCGGTGATAAAGATTTCAGCGATACCGGGTAGTGCGTCAGCGGGTAATAAGTTGGATTGTTCGTTCTCTATTATCGTGATGAAGGACTAATAGATGGATCAAGCCCTGCAAAACTACTACGAGCGCCGCCTATCCATGTGTGGTGATCCTGCATGGAAGGATCTCTGCGAAGATGTGGAAGCGATGATTGAATCCACGAATACTCTGGAAGGTATCGAATCTCTAGAGAAGTTACATTATCGCAAGGGTGAATTGGCGATTATGAAGTGGATATTGAACCTGAAACAGATCAGCGAAGAATCGTATAAACAACTTCAAGAGGAAGATAATGCCTAGACTAATGCGCGAGTTCCAATGTACAAAGTGCGATAAGGCTATTGAACGCTTTATCGACACCAATGCGGAATACGTTGAATGTGACTGCGGCGGTGTGGCGTACCGGATGATCGGGATGCCGACCGTGAAGTTGGAAGGGCTGACCGGCGCATTCCCCGGCGCAGCGGATAAATGGGCCAAGGTACGGGAAGATAACGCTAGGATCAAGTCTCAGCGGTTTTCTGCTGAGCGATAAATATTATGAAACAGCATATTTACCCATGTGAGGACATAAAGCCCCACGAGATGACTGAGTCATGCTGGTGTAACCCTACTGTTGATGAAGAGGATGATATCGTTATCCACAATTCTGCTGACAGGCGAGAAATGTACGAAGTTTTGCCGTTACAGTAATGCAATGCTGAGCATAATTCCAGTAACCTTAAAAAAAGCCAATGAGTTCGTTGCCTCTTTGCATCGTCACAATAAGCCGGTTGCAGGACACAAGTTCTCTATTGGATTATCGAATGATGGTGTGTTATGCGGGGTTGTGATTGTTGGTAGACCAGTTGCTCGTAAACTGGATGATGGAATGTCAGCAGAAATCACAAGGCTCTGCACTGATGGATCAAAGAATGCTTGCTCAATGCTTTATGGCGCAGCAAGGAAAGCAGCAAAAGCAATGGGGTATTCTGTTATTTACACATACACACTTCCAGAAGAAAGTGGGGCTAGTCTTAAAGCAGCAGGGTTTGTTTTAGATAGTGCCAATGCTGGTGGCAAATCTGCTTCATGGCATAGCCGAGATAAAAGGTTTGCAACACCTGTTGGTAATGATGAAACAGGAGGTAAATTAAGATGGAAGGCATAAAGTCGGCTCTGGTAGCACGGCGGTAATTTGACATAACGCGGAAATGTATTATTATGATTCACACATTGTCAGGCAAACCATAATCAAACCTTATGGATCTGGCTTACGAACCACCCTGTAACCCTTTATGGACAGGAGATAGAAATGGCTGAAGTGCAGGACTTTGAGGAAGAAGTAGGCGAGATTGAGGCAGTCGAGCAGAAGCAGGTAGAGGAAGCGCAAGCACCGGAACCTGTGGATGATACCCCTGATCGTTATCGGGGCAAGACTGTAGCGGATCTGATGAAGATGCACCAAGAGGCTGAGAAGGTTATCAGCCGTCAGGGGCAGGAAGTCGGAGAGATACGCAAACTCGCAGATGAACTCATCAAGTCACAACTGCAACCCAAGCCGCAAGCAGAGCCGGTTAAGGAAGTAGATTTCTTTGAGAACCCTGAAGAGGCAATTCGTCGTGCTGTAGAGTCCAATCCGAAAGTGCAAGCGGCAGAGCAATATGCCATCCAAGCACAGAAGGAAATGGCGAAACAGAAGCTGCAGAGTCTGCATCCCGACATGGGTGCGATTGTTCAAGATCAAGGTTTCCATCAGTGGATTCAGGCCAGCCCTGTACGCCAACAACTGATGAAGGACGCAGATCAGGGATATGACGTTAATGCGGCGCATGAATTGCTATCCACGTTCAAGGAACTCAAGGCCATCAAGGTTCAGCAGCAAGTGACTCAGACTACGGAAGTTGAAAAGACTGCCCGTAACCAAGCTCTGAAGTCAGCCGCTGTTGATAGTGGTGGTACTGGAGAGTCTGGGGCGAAGGTGTATCGAAGGGCTGACTTGATCCGGCTAAAAATGACTGATCCTGCGCGGTATGAATCAATGAACGATGAGATTCTGGCTGCATACCAGCAAGGTCGAGTACGCTAATTTATCTTTTAATTAAGGAGTTACATCATGCCTCTCGGCACAAACGGCACCACCATTACCACTGCGGCTAACTTTATCCCGGAGATCTGGAGTGACGAAGTATTAGCCCGTTACAAACAAGCCCTAGTTCTCGGTAATCTCGTTACCAAGATCAACTTCAAGGGCAAGAAGGGCGATACGCTGCACCTTCCCGTCCCGGCCCGTGGCGCACCTTCGTCCAAGGCGGCTAATACGCAAGTCACCCTGATTGCGGATACGGCTACTCTGGTTGATGTGCTTATCAACAAGCATTACGAATACTCGAAGCTGTACGAGGACATCGCTGAGATGCAGGCTCTTGCTTCGATGCGTAAGTTCTATACGGATGACGGCGGCTATGCCCTCGCCAAGCAAGTAGATCAGGACATCGCTCTGATGGCTCACTACTTCCAGTCGGGTAACGCTACCCCGTCGCTGACTAATGTGTGGGAAACCGCTGTTATCGGTGGTGACGGCTCGACGGCCTTCGACGGTTCTGGTGATGGCAACGGTACGGCTCTGACGGATGCTGGCCTTCGCAAGATGATCCAGACTCTGGAAGATGCTGACATCCCGTCTAACGAGTTGAAGTTCGTCATCCCGCCGGTTGAGATGAATGTCCTTCGTTCGATCAGCCGCTTCACTGAGCAAGCCTTTGTTGGTAACGGCAACGCTTTGAAGACCGGCATGATGGGCAACCTGTATGGCGTCGAGGTGTTTGTTTCGTCTAACGTGCCTTGGCTGCATTGCGAGGGTACGGATGACGCGACGGCTACCACGTTCTCCAGCACTTCACTCACTGGTGCAGGTACGGATGCGTTTGGTCTGTCGTATGACTTCACCGGTCACACTGACACCAAGTTCCGCGTTTGCTCGTTGATGCACAAGGATGCAGTTGCCCATGCTGAACAGATGAGTATCCGTACTCAAGCTCAGTACAAGCAAGAGTACCTTGGCACGCTGGTTACGTCCGATACGGTGTATGGCGTGAAGACGCTGCGCTCGTATGCTGGCATTTCAGCGATTGTCCCGGCCTAAGTAATTGATTTATAAGGGAAACTAGGTGAGCAATCACCTAGTCCCTCAACTTAACTTAGGAGATAATCATGGCAGTTACAGTTACGCAGTCCAAGCAGCAGTTGCAGGGTATGTTCAACGAGATGTGGTTGGTGAAGGATGATGCGTGCAATTTCGGAAACGCAGCAGTCGGATCTGGCACGTTTGCTTCGTTGGATATCACTGTTCCCGGCGTTGCGTTGGGTGATGTGGTTGGTGGCATTGCGGTGGGGGTGGATACGGTTGATGGTGCGATTGCTGGTGCTGTTACGGCAGCTAACGTCGTTACCCTGACACTGTTGAACAACTCCGCTGGTGCTATTGATCTTGCATCGACAACCTGCCGATTTTGGGTTGGACGCCCGAATTGGTAATCAGTATGTACGCAGCACAACCCTCGCCTAATCAGCGAGGGTTTTCTTTTATTGGGGATTTGACATAACATGGCTACCGTGTTCAAATGCAAGCGGTCGGGGAACTACGTCACTTTTCACCTTGAAAATGACATAGCCGGAATGAGAAATCACGAAGGTTATATTGAGATGACTCCCGACATGAACGAAATCCCCAAACAACCTGAACCGAAGGCGCAACCTGTGATGATGGTTCCGCCCAAACGTGGCCGTCCACGTAAGGGGTAATTTATGTTCGATACCAATTCGTATTTGGATGCTAACCCCGATCTACTGTGGGCATGGATGTATGGTGGTGATGCGTATGTATCTCCCGCTGACAAGCAACTTGGCATTGCTGCGTGGGCTGAAAAGCATTACAACACCTATGGACAGGCAGAAGGTAGGCCGATTGGGATGCCTGCGCCTGCGCCAGCCCCAGAGCCAGCGCCGGCTCCCATTCCTGCGCCGCAGCCAGCACCGTCACCCGCACCAGCGCCAACAGGTTTATTAGCCTCTAGCGGTCAAACGCTAACGCAAGCTCAACTAGATCAGTTGATGGCATCGCGTGATACCAGTCTTGACGGACAGTGGGGTATCAATCCACAAGGTACTCCGGCTGGCGAAGGCCCGATGATGCCTGCGACTAATCCTACAGCGTTACTTCCGACGGGCAGTGGGCAGTATGGGCTGTTCAATATCGTCCCGCAATCCGATGGGACATACACGCTCTCTGGTGGAAGTATACAAGGATCGCCATCACAGATCAATCAACAGATCAGCGACATTAGCGCAAGCCAAGACGCATCGTTCAATCAAGAACTGGGGCTAGGTGCTGCGGCACTGGGTGGATTGGCCGCATTGCAGGGTGGGTTGTTTGGTGGTGCAGAAGCCGGCGCATTGAATAGCTTTGATACTGGTGCTATGGCATCTGCTATGGGCTATACCCCAGGTATGTCGATGCCATTTACCGCAGCTATGATGGGCGGCGAGGCTGCTTCCACTATTGCCCCTGCTGTTGCTACTGGGGCTTCCGGCGCTGTTGGTAGTGTTGCCGCCCCCGCTGCTGCCAATGCTGCCGCCCCGGTTGCTGCTGGTACTGTTGGTAGTGCCCTTGCCCCTGCTGTTGGTGCCGGTGCGGGATCTGCTCTCGGTGGGTTGTTCTCCGGCCTGCCTGCTGGTGTTGGTAGTGCATTGGTAGGTGGCGCTGCGAACCTTATCGGTATGGGGTTGCAGAACCAGACTAATAAGGACATAGCAGAAAAGAATGCTGCATTGCAACGTGAAGCAAATGAGAATTCCAAGTTCCGGCCTGTTGGCGTTACTACCCGCTTTGGGCAGTCACAGTTTGGCTACGATGCGAATGGACGTTTAACCTCTGCTGGATACAACCTGTCGCCAGAACTCAAGGCCATGCAGGATCGGCAGATGGGTATGCTGCCACAATTGCAGACCGACTATGAGCGTGCGGCTGCGCTAGGTCGTGGCGCGATGAAAACGCCTGAGCAGTATATGCAGGAACAACTTGGCTTGCTTGCGCCGACTAGGGAACAAGGGTTGGCGAACATCAGGAACCAAGCACAGCAAACTGGGCGCGGTGGGTTGGCGACGATGGGTACATCGACAATGATGGCAACCAACCCTGAGATGGCCGCGTACTACAACGCCATTCAGCAGGAAAATGCTCGTCTAGCCGCTAACGCACCGCAGCAAAGCCTAGCCTTGGCTAATCAGGGATTGGGATTGATGAGTCAAGGGTATCAGCCGTTTGCCACAGCACTTGGTGGTGCGCAGAACATGGAAACCCTTGGGCAGCATCCGATGGATCTTGGTACGGGTATTGGCGCACAGCAATCTACAGCCAATGCAAGACTGCCTACACCGCAGATGCCGAATCAAGTGAATCCTTGGACGGCTGGGTTGATGGGTGGCGTGAATGCTTACAACACCTACCAGAACCGGCAACCTGTCACTACGCAGAATCCGTATGTTCCACAACAACCGACATTCCCATATACCGTGAATCCGACAGATCAGGATTGGAATAACAACGCTGGCATTTGGGGATATTGAGGAATAGACATGGCACAAAACATTGTTTCTGGTTTGTTCGATCTGGCTGATCCATACCAAGCAGAACACAAATATCAGCAGGATATGGATAAGTCTGCCATGTCCTTTGCTTCTATGGATCCATTGAAGATCCCGGCATACCTTGCTGGTAGGGTCGGGCAGGGGCTAGGCGGGATGCTTGCCGAGTCTCAGGGTATGGTGCGTCCTGAAGTCGCTATGGCGCAAGAGCGTCAGCAAGCGTTGCAGGGATTGGATCTATCCAGTTCGCAGAGCATCTTGGCTAAGGCGCAGCAGGTGCAGGATCCTAAACTACGGATGCAATTGGCGTTGCTGGGGCAGCAGAAGGCTAAAGAGGAACGCGAAGCATCGCTTAATGAGTTCAAGATCCGCGATGAGGCGCTGTTCCGTAGGGATGAGCGTGAGCGTGATCGGACGGCAAAGCAAGAGCAGAAGGCGGCGGAATTGAAGCGCGAGTCTGAGCGCGACAGGATCATGTCAGAGGATCGTCGCTTATCCATTCAACAGCGGGATGATGCTGCTAGGCGTGCAGACGCTACTGATCGCATGATTGCACAGATGCAAGCTGATTCGCGTATGGCACTCGCAGAAGCAAGAAAATCTGCTGCTGATTCTAAGGTGAAGCCAGATCTTCCAACTCCCGCATTGAAGCTGCAACAAGAAGAATTGGACGCGATAGGTACAGCGTCACTTATCAACAAGGATCTGACTAAATACCAATCAATGATTCAGGACAAGCAGCTTGATCTTGGGTTGGTTAGTAATCTTGCTGCTAGGGGTAAGAACATCCTTGGTGCTAGTGATCCGCAAAGCATTGCATTTGCCAACTTTAAAGCAGACATGGAAAAGTTGCGTAATGACTCTTTGAGATTGAATAAGGGTACGCAGACTGAGGGTGATGCTGTTAGAGCGTGGAATGAGTTGTTTGAGAACATGAGTGACCCAGAGGTTGTTAAATCTCGGTTAAAAACAATTCAGGAAAAGAATGCTGCTGCCACAGAGTTCCGCAAGAAGAACGTCAATGCTATTCGGCGTAACTTCAAAGCAGATCAGTTTGATTTCTCTGAGTATGAAACTCCAACAGTAGCCAAGTCGCCGCAGGAATCATCCGGCAAAATTGGTGGTGGATGGGCTATCAGGCCGAAGGAGTAATAATGCCTACTTATGTGATTACAGCACCCGACGGTAAAGAATACGAGGTTGATTCCCCCGCTGGGGCCACGCAAGATCAAGCATTGGCCTATTTCCAATCGAACTGGAAGCCAACAGCAGCCCAATCAGTGCCAACTTCTAAGCCTGAGATGTCATGGGGTGAAGTTGCCAAGGGTGCGGTAGTTAATGCCATTCCTTCCACCGTCAATCTGCTCAAAGGTACGGCAGAAGCGTTGATGAGTCCTATTGAGACTGTCAAAGGTGTTTTGGATATTGGCGCTGGGGCGATACAGAATGCACTACCATCCGGTTTAGTTGATTTCGTTAATCAAATCTCGCCTAGCGAATCTGCTGCCGAATCCCGCAAAAAAGCCGCGTTAGTTGGCGCACACTTTGCAGATCGATACGGCAGTATTGAAGGCTTCAAGAAAGCCCTAGCCACTGATCCTGCGGGTATTGCGGCAGATGCTACTACTGTGCTGTCTGGTGGCGCAGGATTGGCTAGTAAGGCAGGAATGGTAAAGACTGCCGATGCTTTAACCAAGGCATCTAGGGTAGTTGATCCTATTTTGCAATCTGCGCGTGGCGCAGAGGCAGTTGTTAAGCCTATAGGACGCGGTGTTGCTGAGATTATCGGCGGTATGGGGACGCATACTGGTGGAGAATCTATCCGTCAGATGGCGCAAGCAGGGATGAAAGGTGGAACTGAGGCCGCTACCGCAGCAGCAATGATGCGTGACAAGTCATCGGTAACCAACTTACTTGACGAAGCCAATAGTGCGTTGCAGCAAATCAAACAGCAGCGATCTTCCGAATACACAAATGCTATGCGGCAAGTATCTGCCGATACTACAGTTCTGCCTTTTACGTCGATTGATAATGCCGTCAATAGCGCATTGCGCGTTAAGCAGTTCAAGGGCAAATCAATAAGCCCAACAACGGCTCAAGTGCAACAAGATATTGTGAAATTGGTTGATGACTGGAAGCAGCAAAAGCCTGCTGACTTCCATACCGCAGAAGGTTTGGATGCATTAAAGCAGGCGATTGGTGATATTCGTGATACTACTGAATACGGTAGCCCTAGTCGGAAAGTTGCTGATAGCGTGTATTCTTCCATTAGGTCAGAGATTGTTAAGCAAGCACCTGATTACGCTAAGGCAATGCAGAAGTATTCCGAGGCGTCTGAGTTAATTTCAGAGATACAAAGGCATTTGCTTGGTAAGGAAAAGGGTTCTCCTACTACTGCGGTAAATAAACTTCAGAAACTGATGACTGCTAGTGGTAAAAATAAGCAGATGGAAATGTCTCTTGCTAAAGAGTTAGAGGCTGCTGGTGCTAAGAATCTGCTGCCGGGATTGGCTGGACTGTCATTGCAAGGACTAGCACCTCGCGGATTGGCTGGGCAGGCCGGTATCGGCTTAGGTGGGCTTGCTATTCTTGCGAATAATCCTGCACTCGGCGTGCCATTTATGGCTATGCAATCGCCTAGACTGATGGGTGAGGTAGCATTAGCTAGTGGCAGGACGGCAGGATTGCTTGGTGGCGGCATTAACCAGTTGCGCTCTCGCTCACCGGGAATGTTCAATCTTCCTGTGGATAACTACCTGTACCAACTCAATGCGCTCAATGAGAGATCGCGGGAGCAGCAATGACAACATTTCTACAAGCCACAAACTCCGTATTAGCCCGTCTGCGCGAGAACTCCGTATCCACGGTATCGTCTAGTGCTTACAGTTCCCTGATCGGGAAGTTCATCAACGACGCCAAGCGTGCCGTCGAGGATGCGTGGAACTGGGATGCGCTGCAAACCTCGATCACCGTTACTACTACGCCGGGAACCTCGCTGTACGTAGTCACAGGCTCAGGACGCAGATTCAAGGATGTGTCGGTGAATGACACAACGAACCGCGTACCTTTGGCTAACGTACCGTCGAAGTGGATAACCGATCAGCAAGAGTTGAGTAATGTGCAGAACGGTGGGCCAGTCTATTACGCATGGAATGGCACTGACGGTACAGATTCCAAGATGGAGTTTTACCCAACACCGGATGGCGCTTACACGATCAAGGTTGCCGCGTGTGTTCCGCAAGTTGATCTGGTGAATGACGCAGACATCATCACTATCCAGAGTGAAGCCATCATCCAAGGTGCTTACGCTAGGGCCATTGCAGAGCGTGGTGAGGATGGTGGTATGCAGAGCAGCGAAGCGGTTGCTCTGTACCGGAACATTCTGGCAGATCAGATCGCTATCGAATCTACCCGTCAATGCGAAAACGACTCTTGGTGTGCTGTCTAAATGGCTAAACCGATCACTCCATTCTCGATATCAGCGCCAGGATACTTCGGTCTCAATACCGTAGATTCCCCGGTTGATCTGGATTCCAAGTTTGCTCTGGAAGCGAATAACTGCGTCATTGACAAGTCTGGACGTATTGCTACACGCAAAGGGTGGATCAAGGGCCATTTGTCCAATGCGGATCTTGGCTCTGCGAGCGTCGAGTGTATTGGCGAGTTGATCCAGAACGACGGAACCGCGACTCTACTCTGCGCGGGGAATGGCAAGCTGTTCAAGCGGGTCATCTCAACCACGACTACCTTGGTCAATCTGACGTATGGTGGTGGCGGGGTAGCCCCGACTATCTCAGCGAACAACTGGAAGTTCTGCCAGCTAAACGGGATCGCCATGTTTTGGCAGCGCGGGCATGACCCGTTGATCTACGATCCTGCCGTATCCACTACGACGTATCGTAGGCTGAATGAGAAGGCTGGCACTGCCGGTACTGTTTATCAGTGCAATGAAGCCATCTCAGCGTATGGTCGAGTATGGGCTGCGGATACCAGTTCTGACAAGCAGACTGTAGTGTTCTCTGACCTGCTTACACCGCACATCTGGACTGGTGGTACTGCTGGCTCTCTGGATCTGCGGCAGGTATGGCCTAGCGGTGGTGATGAAATTGTCGGGCTGGCAGCGCATAACGAGTTTCTGTTCATCTTTGGTAAGTGGCAGATCATCGTCTATAAGGGGGCTACTGATCCGGCAACTATGGAACTGTCAGACACCATCGTAGGTATCGGTTGTATTGCTAGGGATACCATACAGAACTCTGGCGATGATGTGCTGTTCCTGTCAGATTCAGGGGTTCAGTCACTGCGTAGAACAATCCAAGAGAAGTCTGCACCTATCGTCAAGTTCTCCAAGAACGTATCGGATGATCTGCAGGAAGCCTTGGATCAAGAGGCTGTTGCTAGTATCAAGTCTGGGTATAGCGCGGTCAACAGGTTCTACTTGCTTACCCTGCCGTCTATCCAAAGGACGTATTGCTTCGATACACGTCAAGCATTGCAGGATGGATCTAGCCGAGTCACCGTATGGAATGGTGTAACCAGTAAAGCGTTCTACGAAACCGCAGATCGTGATTTCTTCATGGGCCGCGCAGGGTACTGTGGGTTGTACTCAGGCTATCTGGATGATACCGCCGAGTACCGTATGACGTATTACACGACATGGATCGACTTCGGTAATCCGATTGAAATATCCATATTGAAGAAAATATTTATGGATATTATCGGCGGTCGCAATCAGACACTCATTATTAAGTGGGGATTTGACTTCGTTCCGGCGCAATTCTCTGAGACAGTAGCATTACCAAGCACGGCATCATCCATTGCTGAATATAACATCTCAGAATACAATGAGGCCGAATACTCAGGGGTACTTGGTGTGAATAGAATCTCAGTGAATACGGCAGGAACTGGCAGGGTAATACAGATCGGGTTGGAAGGGCAGATTATCGGCTACCCAATCTCAGTGCAGAAAATGGACATCTTCACCAAGGCTGGGAGAATCTAATGAGTTACACCAAATCCACTGATTTCGCCAACAAAGATACTCTTCTGACTGGCGATACGAATAAGAAGATTCGCGGATCTGAGATTGACACAGAGTTCAATAATTTGGCGGTGGAAGATGCACAAAACGTCAAACTGTCTGGTGTGCAAACTCTGACAGACAAGACGCTTACCAGCCCTATTATCAATACGGGTGACATCAATACGCCGGATATTGACGGCGGAACAGTTGATGGCACTGTGATTGGTGGTGCTACCCCTGCTGCGATTACCGGCACGACGATTACTGGTAATACGTCAGTTTCTACCCCTGCTCTTACTGCTACTTCGTCGGTAAATTTCGCAGGGGCGACGGTATCCAATCTTGGTACTGTTACGACAGCAGACATCAACGGCGGAACCATCGACGGTGCAGTTATCGGCGGGGCAAGCGCAGCATCAATCACCGGAACGACGATCACGGCATCCACTCAGTTCTCCGGCCCACATAACGGCACAGTAGGCGCAACGACCCCGGCAGCAGGCACATTCACCACGTTGACATCGACAGGTAATGCTGCGCTCGGTGATGCTGAAGCCACGGATACCCATGCGATCAAGGGTGCTACGACAATCCTGAGCAACAGCGCGAGTGCTGCTCTGACGGTGACTAATACGGGGTCAGGTAACAGTTTTGTCGTAGAGGATAGTGCTTCGACGGATAGTACGCCTTTTGTGATTGATGCGAGTGGGAATACATCAATAGGGCATCTAACCACCGGACTTTCAAATAAGCTGAACATTTACACAAGTGGCGCATTTGCTGCAGCTTTCCAGCAGTATTCGGCAGACAATACTCCTGTCGTTTTGACACTTTCTAAAACAAGGTCTACTTCACCATTCGGGAATGCAATCGTTTCTGATGGAGATAGTTTAGGTCGATTGCAGTTTGTTGGGAACGATGGGGCTTCAAGTGTTACTGCAGCATGGATTCAAGCAGCAGTCGACGGCACTCCCGGCACCAACGATATGCCCGGACGGTTGGTGTTCTCCACCACAGCAGACGGTGCTAGTAGCCCGACTGAACGGATGCGGATTGATAGTGCTGGGAATGTGGGGATTGGTGGTACCCCTAGTGCGGGAATGACTCTATACATTGGGAAGAACCAGACTGGGGCGACAACGACGTATGGGGTGATAAATCAGAACACGGTGCTGTCTGATGTGACATCAAGCCACAACGCATTTTATGCTAGTTTATACACCCAAGCAGCAGCCTTCACACTGACCTCGGCCTATCTTTATCGTGCTGAACAAGGCACGATAGGCGCAACATCAGCCGTAACTAACCAGTTTGGGTATTTTGCTGGTTCCTCACTCACCGGAGCCACTAACAACTACGGCTTCTACAGCAACATAGCCGCTGCTACAGGTCGTTGGAACTTCTACGCAGCGGGTACTGCAAGCAACTACTTTGCTGGCCTAATGGACATCTCAGCATCCACCGCAGGCCAGATCAAGTTCCCCGCTACGCAGAATGCCAGTGCTGATGCGAATACGCTGGATGATTATGAAGAAGGAGATTGGAGTCCAGCTATTAGCTCGGTAACTGTAGGGAATTTATCTGTCACATATTCCACTCAATATGGACGATATACAAAGGTAGGGCGACTTGTAACTATATCATTCCATATAGCTACTTCGGCGTTTACGCACACTACGGCAAGTGGGCTTTTCAGATTGTCGGGTTTGCCTTTTGTGCCGCTTATAACGAATGGCGCAGCTTGCGGTGGAATGAGAGTTCAAGGACTCACGAAAGCCACTTATACGTCATTTGGAACCCTTGTTGCGCCCAACGATTCAAACGTATATGTTGCGTGTTCCGGCTCAGGTGTTACTGGAACATCAGCAAACATAACAGATTTCCCTACAGCGGGAACTGTTGAGATATACGGCACGGTTTCGTACATCACATAAAGGAGCAATCAAATGTCACTAACTGAACAACGCATTCTCAAAGCAGTCACCGTCAAGCCAACTCAAGGGGCTATCGAAGTCCAATGGGCCGACTGCATCTATCGTGACGGGGACGTTATCTCCGAGCAGTACCACCGCAAGGCTTACATGGCAGAGCAGCAAGCCGAGTTTGTAGCCGAAGTCGAAGGTGCAGCATCTTACGTCGCGGCGGCAGGATGGTAGATTTACGCTCCAAGCTGATAGATATTGAGCAGCAGGATAAAGTCAATTCCTGCGTGGCTCATGCTGTCACATCGGCTTTGGAGATGGCTCTTGGTGACGGGGTAGAGCGTTCAAGGATGTTCCTTTACTACGTCCTGCGCGAGACTATGGGTACGCAAGCACTGGACTCGGGTGCTAAGTTGGAACACGTTGGCGAGGCTTTGATCCGTACCGGAGTTCCACCGGAAGCTCTCTGGCCTTACGATCGCACTAAGCTCTACATTAGGCCGTCAGAATCTGCGTACAAGGCTGCAGGGGATACTACTATCACACGATGGTCTTGGGTGAATGCCTCGAAGATCAAAGAGGCTTTGGATAAGGGTATCCCGGTCATCTGTGCGATCCATACTCGTTCTCCGTTGCGCACGATTACTGGCCAGATGGAAACTCATTGGGAACAGTTGATCGGATACCAGAGCGAACTACGCTCAGGCGCACACGCAGTTCTGATTGTAGGGTATTCGGATCAGGGATTCATCATAGCCAACTCATTCGGTACGGAGTATGGCGACAACGGGTTCCTCTTGATGCCGGCAGAGTTGCTTATGACGGATTTTATTGAGGCTCTTACGATAGAGGCCGAGCCTAGGCAAGTTGCTTCGGAACCACCAAAAGATGATAATACGGCACTGATTGCTTGTGTATGTATCGCGGCAGCTGCGGCCCTCACCAAAATGATTGGGTTATGGTAAATGACTGACGATCTAGCTAAAGAAATCCTCGAACAAATACGCCATCTGGACACCAAGCTCACTGGTCACATGACTGATGAGGGCAAGGAAATCCAAGAAATGCGTGACGATCTAGCAGAGTGGCGCTTCGCCGCCGAGCGTCGGCATAGTGAGCTGATCCGGTCGCTTGAGTCTTGGACGGGCAAGATGGATATGTCGGCCGCGTTCCTGCATGTCGACGGCAAGCCTGACTTACAGGGCCACAAGGACGATCACCTGACGAGAAAGCAATTTGCCGACGAGTTGGATGATCTCAAGAAGGACGCCAAGAAAAAAATCGTTGGCGCAGGGAGCATCGGCCTTCTGACTTGGATCGGCTACCTGATCTGGGAAGCCCTTATTCGGGGGCCACAGCATTGAGACTTAGCCACCACTTCACGCTAGACGAGTTGATCCACAGCGAGTACGCGGTGCGGATGGGGCTGGACAACACACCTACGAGCGCCATCGTCACCAACTTGACGAGACTGGCGCAGAAGCTGGAGCTTGTCAGATCACTGCTTGAGAGTAACCCGGTTTCCGTTACCTCGGCTTACCGCAGCCCTCAAGTCAA
>SXGT01635931.1_pt1 | contig 17486 bp, 9 predicted proteins | sample 3176221 | NCBI WGS metagenome assembly SXGT01 (sample SAMN11356862, study PRJNA531348) | freshwater metagenome | isolation source: freshwater sample F1-120 | place: China: Fuxian Lake, Yuxi | collected 2017-12-25
CTTCTGCTGGTTGCCGCCCGACAGCGTCGCCACCTCCGCGCCCAGCCCCGGCACCTTGATCCTCAGCTCCTTCACCCGGTCCGCCGCCGCCCGCTCGCTCCTCGCCCCATCGATCAGACGTCCTCTCCGCCCCATCGCCGCCAGCCCGAGGTTCTCCTCGACGCTCATCCCGAGCACCAGCCCCACACCCTTGCGGTCCTCGGGAACCAGGGCCAACCCCGCCGCGATCGCATCCCGCGGCTCGTCGATCGTCACCACCCGCCCGTCCACGCTCACCACGCCCTCGACCTCACCCTTCACCATCCCGAACAGCGCCGACAATGTCGCGGTCCGCCCCGCGCCCATCGCTCCCGCCAGCGCGACGATCTCTCCCGCCTTCACCCCGAAGCTCACTCCATCCACCACCCTCCGCCCGCCGACCGTCACCCGCAGTCCGTCGACCGTCAGGACGTCTTCCTCCGACCCTTGCCCTTGCCCTTGCCCTTCTCCGTCCGGATCTCTGGCCTGCTCGGCCCCCGTCATCATCTCCACGAGCTCCTCCCTCGTCACCTCCGCCACCCTCCGCACCGCGACCAACCTGCCATCCCTGAGCACCGCCACCCGATCGCACAGCGCCATCACCTCGTCGAGGTGATGCGAGATGTACACGAACGACGCGCCATCCCCACGCCGTGCCCTCACCACGTCGAACAACCGCTCGGCCTCGGCCGTGCTCAGCGCCGCCGTCGGCTCGTCGAGCACGACCACCGCCGTGTCCTCGCCGAACGCGCGCGCGATCTCGACCACCTGCTGCATTCCGACGCCCAGCCTGCCCGCCGGCTCGCGCACGTCGATGAGCTCCGCGAGTTTGCCCGCGGTCCGCGCCAGGATCTCGCGCGCCCGCCGCTCGCTCGCCGCACCGTCCACCACGCCCCATCGCGTCACCTCGCGCCCGAGGAGCAGGTTCTCCGCCACCGACATCTCCGGGACCAGGCTCAGCTCCTGGTGCACCACCGCGATCCCCGCATCACGGGCGTCGCGAGTCGACGTGAACGCCGCCAATCGTCCGTTCACCGCGATCTGGCCCTCGAACTCGCCGGCGCCGTAGACGCCGCCCAGGATCTTGATCAGCGTTGACTTGCCGGCGCCGTGCTCGCCGACCAGCCCGAGCACCTCGCCGCGCTCGATGGTGAGGCTCACGCCGCTCAGCGCCCGCACGCCGGGGAACTCCTTCCCGATGTCCCGGAGCTCGATCACGTCATCCCCGCCGCGCCCGCCGCCGCCGCCGCGTGGCCACCACGATCACGCCGCCGAACAGGAGCAGCTCGGCCCAGGGCGTCTTCGCGTCGCGAGCGCCGGCGGTGCAGAAACAGGCCAGCCCGGTGCGCAGGTCACCGTCGCCGGGATTGCCGCCGGGGCCGCCCGGGCCGGCGTCGGGGTACTCGCCGACGTCGACCTCGCCGCAGTCGCTCGGCTCGAACGCGCCGGCGCGATCGAGCAGCGTCATCTGATAGGCGCCGGCGCCGTATCCGACCATGGGGATCGAGCCGGAATAGGCGCCGATGGCGCCGCTCGAGGTGCGCGTGTTGTAGAGCTCGGGCAGGAGATCGAAGTTGACGCTGCCCTGACCGGTGACCCAGTCGAGGAGCTGGTCGGCCTTGGCGGTGTTGCCGTTGCGGCGGAACGCGCTGGACGCCCTCAGGTCGATCAGGATCCATTCGTCGGTGTCGTATTGATCGTTGGAGCCTTCGAGGCGCTTGTAGCCGCCGGCCGGCGTCTGCAGGTACGACATCGCGCCGAGCGTGGCGGTGCCGATCGGGTCGGTGCCGGGGATCAGGTTCCAGGTGAAGACCTCGACGGTCGAGCCATCGCGGTAGTTCGAGCCCTGCGACAGCTTCTCGAGCGACCCGGCCAGGACCCGGTTGGAGTCGATGAAGGCGGCGCGGATGGCCGCGACCGCCCGCTCCGACATCGCCCGGTAGCGCTCGATGTCCTCGGTGCGGCCGGCCCGCCGGGCCAGCGTGGCCATGTCGCAGAAGCCACGCGCCGTCGCCGCCGTCGTGTACAGCCAGTGCTGGCGGTTGCCCCAGTGCACCTCCCAGATCGACGCGTCGGCGATGGCCATGCCGTTCGACTCGAGGTTGGCGGCGAGTGGCTCGGCGACGCCGGCGCGGATCGCGTCGTAGACGATGTCGCCCTTGCGCGTGGTCGACGATAGCCAGGCGGTGTCCTCGCTGGCGTCGACGTAGGTCCGCGCCGCCCACAGGAACAGGCCCCAGCCGTCGATCTCGACGTTGCGGGTGGGATGGCCCGAGTAGTCAGCCTCCTCTTCGCCGTCGCCATAGTAGCGGACGGTGGAAATCCGATAGTCGACGTTGTTGAGGTACGAGCCGTAGCGGCCGGCGTCGGCACCGAGGAAGAAGTCGAGGCCGAGGCGGGCCTCCTCCCAGTGGCCGGTGCGGGCCATCGCGACCAAGGCGTAGACCGCGTCGCGCACCCAGCCGGTGTGCCAGCCGCCGGGCGGCAAGCTGGCCAGCACCATGCCCAGGTTCTTGCGGCGCGGCGTGGTCTGGTAGGACTCGCGGATCTGGCTCATGCGCAGGACCGCCTCGGACTGGCGCCACACTGCCAGCTCGTCGGGGGTCAGGCCGGGCGGCGGGGGCTGCCGCCACGCGTCCCACTCGGCCAGCGCGTCGTCGTGGAGCTGCTGGGCGGTGCGGCCGGCCAGGTACGTGGTCCAGGCCGTGCGGGCCGCGCTCCCGTTGCCCTCGGCGTCGAAGAGCACGACCACACCCCACCACTTGCTCTCGCCGGCGGCGATCGAACCGAACGAACGGGTGAAGACGTTGACGCGGTCGGTGCCGCTGCAGGTCGAGGTCGCGGCGGGATCGTTGCCGGCCGCCACCGCGTTGTAGGCGTTGGTGTCGCAGCTCGAACCCTCGGCGCCGCCGATGGGCATGTACACCATGGTGCCGCCGCCCGGGCCGCTCTCGGTCGTCGACATCGAGCCGCTGTCGAAGGCGATGGTCTCGCCGTTGGCGCCGGGCGCGTCCGGGTTGGTGGCGGTACCGAGCTTGAAGTTGTGCAGCGAGTAGGCGCTGACCGTCTGCGCCGCGCCCGAGGTGTTCTCGGCGCGCAGGAGCATCACCATGGCGTTGCCGTCGTAGCCGAACGGCGCGTAGAAGAAGGTCTCGGTGCGGACGCCGCCGATCGTGACCACCGAGCGGATCACGTTGGTCTCGGCGACGTAGCCGACCTCGCTGGGATCGCGGGTGCCCAGCCACGCGGCCTGGGTTCCGACCCGCAGGCCGAAGTAGGTGTCGAACACCAGGTTACGGCGGACGATGCCCTCGCCGTCGGGGTTCGATGGGTTGGCCCGCAGGTAGCGATAGGGCCGCTCGAGGTACTGGGTGATGGCGTTGGCGTCGGTGTCGTAGACCTGGAAGCCGAACCCGTTGCCGGTCACCAGGTACTTGAACGACGCGATCGGGTCGAGCGCGTGCGCGTCGTGCGCGGGCAGGGCGGCGAGGCAGGTCAGCGTCGCGGCGAGGAACAAACGTGCGGGCCTCACGATGGCCCGGTTTGAGCATGATTCGTGCCCGCCGGAGGCGGCCGGAACCACGCGTGATCAGTGGCCTCCCCGACGGTGCCAGGTTGCGAAACGCAACGTCAGGTTGCGGGCTGGTTCCGGTGCCGCCGCGAAGTCAACAGGCGCGGCAGATCGGACCGTCCACGTCCAGGTCCACGACGACGTCCACGCTCACGAGAACGTCAACGACCACGCTCACGAGGTGGTTGCGAGGCCTCGTCGGTAGAAGGGCTGACCTCGCGAGGAAGGCGGTCGAGGGTGCCCGGTCGTGGAGGTGGACGTGGACGTGGGCGTGGTCGTCGTCGTGGACCTGGACGTGGACGTTCCGGCGCTCATCTGAGCGGCATGTTGAACGCTCGCTGATCGCTCGCTGCTAGCCGCTACTCGATGCCGCACTTCGACGCCTTGTCGAGGGAGGCGGCGTCGAGCACGCACTGGCGGTCCTTGTCAGGCCAGTCTTCCTTCTCGCACTGGGCGAGAAACTGCTCGAGGAAGGAGGTCATGTTGTTCTTGATCTCCTCGATGGCCGCCGCTTGCTGCTCGGGCGTCAGGTTGGCGAGCTGCTTCTCGGCCTCGACCGCGATGAGCTCGATCGCCTTGTCGGCGACCTGCTCGCAGGTGACGGCGTGGTCGTCGGGCTCGTCGGGCTCGTCGGGCATCTGGAACGGATCGGGCTCGGCGGGCTCGGTGGGTGCGGGCTCGGTGGGCGTCGGCTCGGTGGGCGCCGGCTCGGTGGGCGCGGGCGGTCCCGGCTGGGCCGGCGGCGTCACGTCGGCGACCGGCGCGGTGTACTCGATCTCCTGCGGCGTGTTGTTGGTGAGGTGGGGCGCGATCAGCGTCTGGAAGCTGTCGCGGATCTTGCCGTACTCCTCCTGGCAGCGCTCCGCCCGCGCCTTGGGCAGGTTGCCCGACTCGACGAAGCCGGCGTACTTGGTCGGGTTCGAGCCGTAGATGAGGCAGAGGATGTTGTAGTAGCGCTGCAGATCGAACGCGTGCTCGTCCCAGAACGGCGTCTCGTTGCCGCTCTTCGACTGCAGGTTGAACCAGTAGGCGCCCGACAGCGCCATGCCGACGCCGTCGTCGCCGGCCTCCATGAGCAGCAAGGTCGCGATCTGATCGGCCGAGTCCTCCTCGCGACCCATGGTGGGCAACTTGAGCTGGTGGATCAGGGCGTGGCCGAGCTCGTGGTAGAAGCCGAACAGCGTGGCGCCGATGACGGCCTGGCCCAGCTGATCGTCATTGGCGACGTTGCCCTTGAAGATGTCGACGAAGTACGAGAGCAGCTCGTAGCAGACGATGATCCGGGTGTTGTTGGGATCGTAGAAGGCGTTGATGACCCCGCAGTCGACGAGCTGGATGTCGACGGTGCCCGGCATGCGGATGGTCTGGTTGAGGCCCTGCGCGACCAGGTCGAACACCTTGTGCTCCTCGAGCACGGTGCGGAACCCTTCGTGGACCTGGTTAGCCGACTTGGCGTAGGCGACGCGGAACCCGGTCTGCGAGATGCCCGCGAAGCCGCGCACCGACTGCGTGGGCAGCCCGTCCGTGGAGACCGACGCGGCGGTGACCGCGACCGCCGGCGCTCCGCCCGGCGGAGGCGCGTTGTCCGGGGCCGGCGCGTCCGGCGGCCCGGCCAGCTTGGCCAGCTCGCCGCCGGCGCTGGTCCCCAGCTTCGAGGCCATCGGCGGCGGCGGCGCGTCGGCGTTCTTGGGCTTGGGGTCCCACGGATCGTCGTCGACGACCGCGGAGCCACCAGCCCAGGGGTCGCTGGTCGAGCCCTTGCCAGCGGCGTCTTCCTTCTTCTTGCAGGCCACGAACGCAAGCGCGAACGCGGCGGCGATCGCCAGACACGGTCGGGTCATCCCATCCTCCGTGCCGCGAGCATACCAGTAGTGGCATCATGACCGGACGTGGTGGAGCCCGAACCCAGGCCCGACTCGGCGCCGGGTGCGTCGAGCGATGACGGACACGCCGAGGCCGATGAGGCCCACGCGCTGGTCACGCACGAGGTCGGTCCGGATGACGTCGGGGGCGGTGCCGCGTCGCTCCTCCCGTCGGGCCTGTCGGACGCGGCCGGCTCGAGCGAGTTTCGCGATCCGCTGCTGGCGGCGGTCGCGGCCGCGCCGTCGGCGCCGGCGGCGCGCGAGCGCGAGCTCGAGGCCGGTTCGCGCATCGGCCAGAGCTTCCGCATCGAGCGGCGCCTGGGCTCGGGCGGGATGGGCGTGGTCTACCTCGCCCGCGACGAGAGTCTCGATCGTTCGGTGGCGGTGAAGCTGCACCGCGCCGGCGCCGGCGTCGACCGCTTGCAGCGCGAGGCCCTGGCCATGGCCCGGCTCACCCACCCCAACGTGATCACCGTGCACGAGGTCGGGCGCCTGGGCGATCGCGTCTTCGTCGCCATGGAGTTCGTCCCCGGCGGCACGCTGCGAGCGTGGCTCAAGGCGCGGCCCCGGCCGTGGCGTGACGCGCTCACGCTGTGCCTGGCCGCTGGCGAGGGCCTGGTCGCCGCTCACGAGGCCGGCTTGGTCCACCGCGACTTCAAGCCGGAGAACGTGCTGGTCGGCGACGACGGCCGGCCCCGCGTCGGTGACTTCGGGCTGGCGCGCGCCGTCGGTGAATCGGCCAACGATCTGGTCACCAGCGAGCTGACCCGTTCGGGGCTGCACACGCCGGCGCCGAGCAACAAGCCGACCGTGCCCAACGGGCCGGCCGCGCCGGTGCCCGCCGTCGACGCCGAGGCCGCCACCGAGCTGCTCGCCAGTGACGCGGTGGCCCATCCGCCGCCCAGCCTCCCGCCACCGGCCGAGCCGCCACCGGCCGAGCCGCCGGCTCAGTCGACGCCGGCGTCGCTGCCCGCACCGGCGCCGATGCCCACGCCCGATCCGCGCAACACGCCGCCCGCGACGCCCGACTACGATCTCGATCGCTCGCACAGGGGCCTGCTCTCCGATCGCTTGACCATGACCGGCATGCTGGTCGGCACGCCGGCGTACATGTCGCCCGAGCAGTTCGCCGGCGGTGACGTCGACGCCCGCGCCGACCAGTTCGCCTTCGCGGTCATGACCTGGGAGGCGTTGCACGGCAAGCGTCCCTTTGCCGGCGCCGATCAACGTGTGCTGCGCGCCGCCGTCGAGGCCGGTCGCATCCTTGCGCCGCCCAAGGACAGCCCGGTGCCGGCACGGGTGCGCGCCGTGCTCGTGCGCGCGCTCTCGGTGTCGCCCGCCAAGCGCTGGCCGACGACGCGCGCGATGCTCGATGCGCTACGTGACGCCGCCCGCCCGTCGCGGCGCCGGCTGTGGATCGGCCTCGGCGCCGCCGGCGTGGTCGCCGCCGCGGCCCTGGCGTGGGCGGCGTGGCCGCGCGAGCAGATCGATCCGTGCCGGACCGCGGTGCCGGCCATGGACCGCAACCTGACGCCGGCGACGATCGATCGCGTGATCGCGGCCGTCGACGCCGCGCCCGGCGATCGCCAGCTCCTGGATCGGGTCAAGCAGCGGCTGTCGGTGATCCGTCCCCGCCTGCACGAGGCGGCGCTGGCCAGCTGCAAGGCGGCGCGGGTCGATCGCTCGACGCCGGCCGAGCTCGAGGCTCGCAGCACCGGCTGCCTCACGCTGCGCGCCCGCGCCACCTCGCTGCTCGTCGATGATCCGGCCCTGGCGGTGTCGGACCCCGCGGCCTACCTCAGCCGGTTGCGAGCGCTTCCGTCCGTGGTGCCGTGCCTCGACGCGGTCGCGCTCGCCGCGACCCTGCCGCGCCACGACGACGCGGCGATCACCGCTCGCGCCAAGCTGTGGGCGGCGAGCGCCGACGCCCGGGCCGATCGCTACGCCGCCGCCCAGAGCGGCGCCAAGGCGGCGCTCGCCGTCGCCGCACCCGACGATCGCGGGGCCCATGCCTTGGCCACCATGGTGGAGGGCCAGATCGCCTACGCCCAGGATCGCCTGGCCGAGGCCCAGCGCTTGTTCACCGACGCTTACTACGCCGGCGTTGCCCTCGACGACACCGACATCTACCTCCAGGCGCTCCAGCTCCTGGTCGTGCTCCACGGCAGCGATCGCTTCGAGGCCAGCGAGGCCGCGCCCTGGATCCGCGCCGGGGCGGCCGCGATCGAGAAGGATCGCCGCCGCGCGCCCGCGGCCGTCGCCGAGCTGCTGGGCGCGCTGGTCGGGGCCGCCGACAACCTTGGCGACAGCGCGCAGGCCATCGCCTGGGCCGAGCAGTCGGTGAAGATGATCTCGCCCGGCGCCGATCCCGGAAGCCGTGGCGAGGCCGAGCTGTCGCTGGCGCGCGCACTTCACGGCGGCGGCCGCTATGACGAAGCCATCGCCCGCTACCAGGGCGCCATCGAGGACTACATCGCGGCGCTCGGACCGACCCACCCACGGACCGCCGAGGTGCTGACCGACTACGGGCTGCTCCTCGTCGACGCCGGCAAGGACGACCTGGTCCCGCCCATCGTCGAGCGGATCCGGCTGGCGCTCGCCGCCTGGCCCGGCGCTCGCTCGAGCGCGCGCGCCACCGCGCTGCTCAACCTCGGCGTGTTGCTCACCGACGATCCCGCGGACTTCGCCGAGGCCGATCGCTCCTACCGCGAGGCCCGCGCCACGTTCGTCGCGATCCATGGCCCCGAACACCCCGACGTGGCGCTGTGCGACGCCAACCTGGCCGTGCTCGAGAACAAGCGCGGCAACCACGTCCTGGCCCTGGCCGCGCTCGATCGCGCCATCGCCATCCAGGAGAAGGCGCTTGGCCCCGATCACTTCCAGGTCGCGGCCACCTCGTACAACATCGCCGCCGCGGCGCTCCTGGCCCGAGACTACGTCCGCGCCGAGCCGGCGGCCGCGCGCGCCGAGAGCTTCTTCGCCAAGCAGGCGCCCGGCGAGAGCCGGCACCTGTTCTCGATGAACCTGCGGGCCAAGGCGCTGTCGGGCCTCGGCCATCACGCCGCGGCGCTGGCGATCGCCGAGCGCTCCGAGCAGATGTCGATCACCAGCGACGGCGCCGCCGGCGTCGGGGCCGGGGTCGAGATCGCGCGAGCCCTGATGGGCCTGGGCCGCGAGCTCGACCGCGCCGCCGCGCTGCTCGAGGTGGCCCATCGCGAATTCTCGAAGTTCCCGGCCGCGTACGTCCTCACCCTCGCCGAGGTGGACGCCCTGCGCGCCGAGCTCGAGAAGCGGTAGACTGCCCTCGCCAATGACCGAGCGCGCACCCGAGAGCGGCGACGATCAGGGCGCTGCCGCGCGCGCTGCGCGAGAGCAGGGCGTGCGCGACCTCGTCACCGCCGGCCGGTCCGGAGACGCCGCCGCCCTCGCCATCGAGATGTACGGCGGCGAAGTGCTCGGCTTCCTCCACGCGGTCGCCCGCGACGAGGATCTCGCCGGCGAGGCCTTCAGCGTCTTCTCCGAGGATCTCCTGCGCGGCCTGCGATCGTTTCGCTGGGACGCGTCCCTGCGCACGTGGTCGTACGCGCTGGCCCGCAACGCGCTCCACCGCCTGCGCCGCGATCCGCGTCGGCGGGCGCGCAACAACGTGTCGCTCTCGAATGGTGCCGCCGACGTGTCGGCGATCGTCGAGCAGGTGCGCACCGCGACCCTGCCGTTCCTGCGCACCGAGGTGAAGGACGAGCTGCGTCGTCTGCGCGACGCGCTCGAACCCGACGACCACGCGCTCCTCGTCCTGCGCATCGACCGCAAGATGTCGTGGAAGGACATCGCGCGCGCGCTGCCCGGCGACGACGGCCAGGACGTCGACCGTCGCGCGGCGACCCTGCGCAAGCGGTTCGAGCGCGCCAAGACCATGCTGCGCGAGCTCGCGACCGCGCGCGGTCTTCTCGCGGTTGACTGACCGGTCTGACGCGCTGCGTCTGTCGATCTTGGGGCTCGGAACCCCCAAACGCGCGCCCCCAGGGGGGTTGCAGCCCATAGGGATCTGCAAGTCAATGCATTGATATAATTCATGAACTTATTGGCACCATGGTTGCTGTAAGGCCAGCCAGCACCATGAGGAGGCCAGTCGTGAAGCGTATCAACCTCGGCATCGCGCTCAGCGCCATGACGTTCGGTTCGGTCGTCGCCTGCGGAGGGAGCGATCCCGGCCCGCTGGATGGCGTCGACTCCGTCGTCTTCCTGCAGCGTCCCAAGCGCAACGATATGGGAGACATCTTCCAGTACACCTCGTACGTCCCCACGGGACGCCTGGTGAAGCTGTCCCCCCCGACCGCAGACGGTGAGCTCACCGAGATCTGCTGCGGCAGCGCGGGCGCCGAGTACCAGAACATGGACATCTCGGGATACGACCTCTCCTTCGACGCGAAGGAGATCGTGTTCTCGGGTCGTCTGGCCAGCGCCCAGGCGTTTGGCCTCTTCATCGTGAACGTCGAGTCGGGTGACGTCCGGCAGCTGCCGACCAACCCCAACCGCGACTACGTCAACCCGGTCTACCTGCCGGGCGACAAGGTCTTCTTCCAGACCAACGACCTGGACGAAACTGGTGCGCAGCAGTTCCGCGACGAGTACGAGCGCGGCACCACGCTGCAGATGGGTACCGTCAACGACGACGGCACCAACCTGAAGCTCGGGCCCCGCAACCTGTCGCACCGCGTGTTCCCGACCCTCCTCTCGGATGGCCGCGTGATGCTGACCCAGTGGGACCACCTCGGCGACATGAACGCCGGACACCTCATGACGGTTCACCCCGACATGACGACGATGCGCGAGGCCTTCGGCAAGGAAGGCACCGGCGTCACCAACTCCTACCTGAAGGCGCGCGAAGTGTCGCCCGGCCGCGTGATCGCCATCGGCACCTCGCGTGACCGGACGATCCAGGCCGGCGCCATCCTCGACATCCGCCTCGGCGAGCCCTACGCCGTCGACGGCGCGATCCACGCCGACCGCAACATGTCCGAGGACACGGCCAGCTACCGCCTGCTCACCCCGAGCGTCCCGCTCGGCCGCGAGCCGTCGTCGATGACGGTCGGCCGCTACTACGACGCGTACCCGCTCAACGCCCGCGACTACCCCGACCTGCTCGTGTCGTGGGCCGACGGTCCGGTCGAGTCGGGCACCCTCGGCGCCGCCGGCCCGGGCAACGAGGCCAACTTCGGCATCTACGTCTACGACTCGAACCGCAAGACCCGCCGCCCGCTCTACGACGACCCCGCGATGTGGGACATCTTCCCGCGCCCGCTGGTCGCTCGCGACGCGCCGCCGGTGATCGCACCCTCGGGCACCCACGCCTACGACCAGTCGACCACGCTCATCGGCTCGATGGACGTCCACCGCTCGACCGTCGCCAACCTTCAGCGCGGCTCGGTGTACGGCGTCCGCGTCGTCGAGGGCTTCTCGGTCGAGGAGGGCATCCCCGACGACTTCGGCATCACCGAGCACGAGGGCGCCGCCGTCCTCGGCGTGGCTCCGGTCCGCGCCGATGGTTCGTGGCTGGCGCTCATGCCCGCCAACATCCCGGTCCACCTCCAGGCCATCGACGTGTTCGGCATGACCCACACCAACGCCAACGAGCCGGTCTGGTTCTCGGGCGCGGCCGGTGAGTCCCGCGTCTGCGGCGGCTGCCACGAGAGCCGCACCGACACCGTCATCATCGACCCGGGCCTGACCGAGGCCGTGGCCCGCGGCCCGAGCGACCTGCGCGCGACCTCCAGCCGCGACCAGCGCATCAGCGGCGGCACCTTCACTCGCGACGGCACCGTCGGCGTGCCCTGGGACTCGGCCCTGCAGAACGTGTTCGACGCCAAGTGCGTGAGCTGCCACAACGGCACCCCGGGCCCGGCCAACCCGAGCTGGAGCATCAGCGACCCGATGACCGGCGCCACCTTCAGCTGGACCTTCGACCTCCGTGGCGGCGTCGCCACCTACGGCGTCGGCGACGAGATGTTCTCCGGCTACTCGCGCTCGCACCTCTCGCTCATGGGCCCCGACATGATGGAGCTCGAGGACGCTGGCCTGGTCATCGTCGGCGACATCAAGATCTACGTCGAGCCCGGCAACGCCCGCGACTCCGAGCTGATCAAGAAGCTCAACCCGGTGCAGCAGTTCCCGGCGCAGAACGGCGCCGTCCGAGCCTTCCCGGTCGGCCAGTTCCCGGCCCACGCCGCGGCGGTCGGTCAGGAGCTCACGCCGGACGAGTACTACCTGATGATCCTGATGGCCGACCTCGGCGGTCAGTTCTACTCGCGTGAGAACGCCCCGGGCGCTGCCTACTAACCACCACCCAAGCCAAGGAGAAGCACCATGCGTACGATGAAGACGAATATCCTGGCCGCGGCGGTGGTGGGCCTGCTCACCTTCGCGGGCACGGCGCACGCCGGCCGCGGTGGCTCGGCAGCCCGCATCCAGAACGCGGTCGCCACCGGATCGACCGATGCCATCATCGCCGAGCTGGAGCGCGCCGAGCGCCTGATCTGCGACGCCTGCACGCCGACCGTGCTCGACCTGATCGACCACGACAAGTACGAGCTGCGCGAGGTGGCGGCGTGGTGGATCGCGCGCCGGCCGGTCCTCAAGGCCCAGCTCACCGAGCGCTCCACGACCGACCTGGCCGGCAGCGACTCGCGGTTGGCCCGAAACGCGGCCGACGTGCTCGGCACCTTCCGCCACCCGCAGGCGATCCCGGCTCTGGCCGCGGCGGCGGCGCGGACGGACCTGTCGTCCGAGGCCCGCATGGCTGCCGTGCGCGCGCTCGGCACCATCGGCCACCGCAACGCCAACACCGCGCTGGTGGCGGCGATGGGTGACGGCGACGCGACCGTGCGGCTGGCAGCGGCCACGTCGTGGCTGCAGGTCCGCAAGCAGGCCAACGCGGCGCCCCTGGTCGCGCTGGTCGGCGACGCCGACGGCGACGTCCGCGCCAAGGCGGCGGCCGTGATCGGCGAGCTCAAGGACGCCTCGGGTCGGGCCGCGCTCGAGGCTGCACTGACCGGTGATGCCAACCCCGTCGTCCGCCGCAACGCGGCCTGGGCCCTGGGCCGCATCGGCGACGCCGGCTCGCGCGCCGCCCTGACCGCCGCTACCACCGACGCCTCGTCGCTGGTGCGCCAGACCGCGAAGGCAGCGCTGGCAGGGCTCTGAGCCTTGCGCCGGCGTAGCGAAACGCCGTCGTCGTCAGCCGCGGGCCGCCCGCGGCTGACGGCGTTTTCGGACAGAGATCGCAACGGCGACGATGACGGCGGTGACCCGGCCCACGTCCGCCAGGACGGGCGTGGTGTCGAGAACGTCACGCTCGATGTCGTCGACGGTGATGGGCGCGTGATCGGCGCGCTGATCCTCGAGCCACTGGAGTAAACTGTGGGTATGAAGGTCTCCCCGTGGGTCGCCATGGTGGGGCTGGTGGGAGCGCTCGCGGTCTCCGCGTGCAGCGACCCTCCGCCGCGCCGCACCTACTACCAGCGCCACATCGAACCCATCCTCGTCAACTCGTGCGCGGGCAACACCTCTGGTTGCCACAGCACCAACCCCGAGGATCCGTTCCAGTTCGCCGGTGGCAACTTCGACGTCACCAGCTTCGAGAACGTGCAGAAGCGGCGCGACGTCTTGCGCCCCTTCGGCGCCTACCCGTTGCCGCTGCTGCTGATCAAGGCGGTGGGCTCGTCCCAGCTCCAGATCGCGTACGGCGCCGAGTTCAAGGATCTGCAGGTCAGCCACGTCGGTGGCCCCAACCTGCTGGTGGGCGAGGACGCGTACCTGACGCTCCTCACCTGGATGGAGAACGGCGCCACCGAGAACGGCCTGCCGCCGACGACGCCGCCCCAGTCCGGCACGGGCTCGTGCAGTACGAGCGTGCCCAGCGGCTTCGATCCGATGCCGTACGCCAACCACCCCAGCTTCGCGCAGTTTCGCGACACGGTGCAGCCGCTCCTGGACGGCACCGACGCCCGCACCAGCGGCGGCTGCGCCAGCTCGAGCTGTCACGGCGCGCCGCAGTCGGACCTCTACATCACGTGCGGCAGCGACATGACCCAGCTCGCCTTCAACATGAGCCAGGTCTGGTCGTTCGTGGCCTCGCCCGTCGATGAATCGCAGGTCCTGCGCATCCCGCTGGCCCGCGAGGCCGGCGGCGGTCCTCACTCGGGCGGCGACAAGTTCCTCGATCGCACCACCACCGACGGCCCCTATCAGACCCTCCGACGCTGGGCCGAGGCGGTCGGTCCCATCCCGTTCGGCGTCGGTGATCCCGGCCGCCAGTTCTTCGCCGCCCAGGTCCAGCCCATGCTGGTCACCCGCGGCTGCTCGTTCCAGGCCTGCCACAGCCCGAGCGCGGGCAACGACTTCAAGCTGCGCTCGGGCAGCGAGGGCTTCTTCTCGGCGGTGGCGCTCGAGCGCAACTACAGCATCATGCGCGACGAGTTCATGGCCATGGAGGTGCCCGATCCGCGGCGCGGCCGCGCCGTGGCCAAGGCCGTCACCGCCACCGACGGCGGCATCGGCCACCGCGGCGGTCAGCTCTTCATCGGCGACCCCACGATCTGTCCCGGCACGTTCGACCCGATGACCACCCAGCCGATCTGCATCCTGGCCGAGTGGGTGAGGATCGAGCGCGCCGCCATGGTCACCGCTGGCGAGATCGACGCGCTCGGCCCGGGATCGTCGGTGCCCCTGGTCTTCGTCGAGCGCGCTGCCAACCACGTCGCGGGCCCGCTCGAGTTCGACAGCTACCAGGGCGGCAGCGATCTGCGGGTCGCGCCAGCCAGCATCGGTGCGCTCGGCGCCATCACCGGCGTCGGCGCCGACACCTCGTTGCTCGGCGGCTGCGGCGTCAACACCGCCACCGCCGACGTCCGGGCGCCGGACATCCGCCACGACGGCACCACCGTGGTCTTCGCCATGCGTACCGGCGCCGCCGATCCGCTCGGCATCTGGACGGTGCAGACCGACGGCAACAACTGCCAGCGGGTCACGCCGCCCGAGCCCGACGTCGGCGGCATGAAGGTCCACAACTTCGATCCGGCCTGGTCGCCCGACGGCGAATGGATCGTCTTCGCCTCGCAGCGGGCCGGCACCCGCTCGCGCCGGCTGTTCCTGCCCCAGTCCGACATCTACCGCATGCGTCGGGACGGCACCGGCCTCGAGCAGGTGACGTTCCTGACCAACTCCGAGGTCAGCCCGCAGATGATGCGCGAGGGCCGCATCACCATGACCACCGAGAAGGTGTCGGACACCTTCTATCAACTCTCCGGACGGCGCATCAACTGGGACCGCACCGACTACCACCCGCTGCTCGCGCAGCGCGCGCAGTCGCCGTACGGCGATCCCGCCGACCGCGCGGTCCTGTACCCGTCGGTGGGCTACAGCCAGGCCACCGACATCCGCGAGGACCTCAACAACAACTTCCTCGCCATCTTCTCCGACGCCGGCGCCAGGGGCGGCGCCGGTACGCTGGCCATCTTCAATCGCTCGGTCGGGCCGTTCGAGCTGGGTCGCAACGACGACGGCTACCTGCCGTCGGTGACGTTCCCCGATCTCGCGGCCACCGGCCGGGTCGGGACGCCCACCCAGGGCGCCTACCGCAACCCGTCGGGCATGACCGACAACCGGATCATGGTGTCGTACGCCGCGTTCAACGGCGATCTCGGCACCGCGACCCAGTTCGACTGGGACATCGTCGCGGTCGATCCGCGCACCGGCGCGCGCACCACCCTGGTCGGCGGCGCCGGTGCCCAGGTCGACGGCGTGCTCGGCATCAAGCACGCGCCGCGTCAGCTGTACAAGAACCGTCGACAGCTCGTGTTCGGCGGTCAGCTCGACGAAGGCGCCACGGGCACCGGCCGCGCGATCATCCACATGCCGGACGCGCCGATGGTCTTCACCCTGTTCACCGGCAACCTGCGCCGCGGCCGTCCGGTCGACGCCTTCCGGGCCGCCGAGCGGATCGCCGTCTACCGCGAGACGCCGGCGCCCTCGACCATGACCAGCGGACCGGTGTTCCAGCAGCGCACCCTCTTGGGCAGCGCCAGCCTGGCCGCCGATGGTTCGGTGCGGGTCAACGTGCCGGCCGGGGTCGGCCTGGTCTTCGAGCTCCAGACCGCCTCGGGCAGTGCCGTCGTCAACTTCGGCGAGGAGCACCAGGTGTCCTCCGGCGAGGTCATCAGCATGGGGATCTCGGAGGAGCTGTTCGACGCGGTCTGCGGCGGTTGCCACGGCTCGGTCTCGGGCAGCGAGCTGGACGTGTCGGTCACCCCCGACGCGCTGACCGGGGCCTCGGAGTCCATGTCCAAGACCAGCGAGGTCCGGGTCCAGTAGCCTGGCCCGAACCGGCTGAATACCTCCCGCCCTGGCGCGTCCTTACACGACCGCTGGATCCCTTGCCACCCGGCGGCTAGACTCCACGGCGGAGGAACCATGTCGCGACTTGTACACCTTGGTGCCACCTTGGCGATCGGTCTGGGTTTGAGCCTGGCCGCCGGCCCGGCCGACGCGGCCAAGAAGAAGAAGCCGAAGGTGGTGAAGACCGTCAAGAAGGAAGAGAAGGTCGCGCCGCCCAACGCCGAGCAGAAGAAGGCGCTGGCCGAGCTCATGGGCTCGTTCACCTTCGGCATGAGCAAGGACGAGGTCATCGCCCAGCTCACCAAGCAGATCAACGAGCGTTACGCCGATCAGATCAAGGCGACCTCCGACGTCTACCAGCAGGACAAGCTGCGCAAGGAGAAGAACAAGGAGGTCACCGTCATCAAGCAGTCGTTCGCCGAGTTCAACGGCAAGAAGACCGGCTGGGACGTGTCGGTGATCGACGACGAATTCGCCCACAACACGGGCGAGGCGATGCTGGTCTACTGGGAGAACCAGGGCGGCAAGAACCAGCGCCGGTTCTTCTTCTTCCACGAAGGTCAGCTGTGGAAGATGTTCATCGCCATCGACACCAAGCAACTCCAGGACGATCAGCGCAACTTCGGCTTCTTCCGCGGGCTGATGGAGGGTCGCTACGGCAAGGGCGCGACCGCGTCGGGTCGGGTGGTGTGGAAGGTGCCCGAGTTCGAGGTGCAGGCGGTCGACAAGATGGCCTTCTACGGCGCCTTTGGCCTGCTCATCCAGAACCCGGGCAAGCTGCGCGCGATCGCGGAGATCCGGATCGCGAACGCGCCGGCCACGACCAACAAGGACGCGCTCATCGATGTGATCAAGGAAAAGCCCGACGGCGAGAAGGTGAACCTCGACGAGAACAAGGACGCCATCGACGCCATCATCTCGGGTGGCAAGTAGACCCGGCACTCCCGTTTCGAGTGGGACATGTTGGCCCCAGCCGTGACTGGCTGGGGCTCGTCGTTTTCGGGGGTTAGGCCGCCTGGGCCCTGGCGCAGTGCGTGCAAACCCCTCGGGCGATGTCGCAGTCTGTTGCCACCCGTACGTTGAGCTGGGCCGCCGGCCTCGTGGTCGTGCTGAACCTCCTCGATGCCCTCTGGACCATCACGTTCCTGGAGGCCGGCGTTGCCGACGAGGCCAACCCGCTCATGGTCACGGCGCTGACCCATGGGCCAGTCGGCTTCATGATCGCCAAGCTGGCGCTGGTCTCGCTTTCGGTGATGCTGCTGTGGCGCCTGCGCCAGCGGCGGAGCGCGGTGCTGGCCATCTGGAGCGGCGCCACCGCCTACAGCCTGGTCGTGGCCTACCACGTGTCGAACGCACACCACCTGACCGCTGCCCTCTGAAAAAAAGTCGCGTCGGCTGTCGATCCGCGGCGGGCCCGTTCGACCTAGGCTCGAACCCCAACGGAGACGACCGATGCAATACCTCCTCCTCATCTACGAGAACGAGTCCGCCACGCCCCCCATCGCGCCCGATCAGATGTTCCGCGAGTACACGGAGTACACGGCGTCCATCAAGGCGTCGGGCAACCTGCGCGGCGGCGACGCGCTCGAGCCGACCACCAAGGCGACCACCGTGCGGGTGCGCGAGTTCAAGACGATGACCAC
>SXGT01925787.1_pt1 | contig 17483 bp, 6 predicted proteins | sample 3176221 | NCBI WGS metagenome assembly SXGT01 (sample SAMN11356862, study PRJNA531348) | freshwater metagenome | isolation source: freshwater sample F1-120 | place: China: Fuxian Lake, Yuxi | collected 2017-12-25
CGCTGGTCGCCGCGGACGAGGTCGCCGAGGCGGGGGTCGTCGGATGCCCGCATGCGATCAAGGGCCAGGGGGTCTACGCGTACGTCGTCTTGCAGCCCGGGATCGAGCCGTCGGATGCGCTCGAGCGCCACCTCAACGAGACGGTGCGGCGCCTCATCGGGGCGCATGCGCGGGTGGATCTCTTTCAGTTCGTACCGGGATTGCCCAAGACGCGCTCGGGCAAAGTCACGCGCCGCATTCTGCGCAAAGTGGCCGAGGGCGACGCTGGCAATCTCGGGGATATTACCACGCTGGCCGATCCCGGGGTCGTCGCGGTGATCGTGGGCGGCGCGAAACACTTCTGACGGTGACGTGAGACGACGCGCCGTGGTGCGCCGGGCGCCGCGGGCGGCGGGCGCGCGTCAGCGGATCGGCGGCGGACGATGCCCGTGATAGTGATGGGACGGCACGCGGTTCGGGGGCGCCCAGCGGCCCGGGACGTAGTGGTAGCGGCCGTGGTGATGAACCCAACCGTTTCGCACCCAGACGTGGTGCGGCGCCGGGGGGATGCCCCAGGTGCCGGGGTGCCACACGTAGCTCGCGCCGGTCCAATACCAGTAGCCGGGAAGCCAGAGGTAGTCGGGACCGGGGGCCGGCGGAACCGCCTCGGCGCGCGGCGGGGGCGGCACGGCCTCGGTCTCGACCGTGTCATAGTCGACGTAATAGAACCCCGGCCCGCACGCGACGAGCGTGCCCGTGAACCCCAGCGCCAGCGCCCAGCGAGCGGCGCGCGCCAACCAAGACCGTCGATTCCATGGCGTGAACATGGGCCGATGATGCCCCGGGGCGCGCGCCACGACAAGCGCGGCAGCCGTTTTGCGGCCATTTACGATCGTCTGCGAGGTGCGCCCGGAAGGGAGGGCGTCAGACGGGGCTGCTCGGGGCGGGCGCCGCGGTCGACGGGGCCTTCTGCTCGGGGCGTCCGACGAGGTGATCGAACTTGCGCAGGAACTTCAGGCCGCGGAAACCCTGGAGAGCGAACGTCAGGATGGGCAGGCCGAGCGCCAGGATGAGGGGGCCGACGATGAGCACCGCGTCGCCGATGATCTCGCCCTTCTGGATGTCGATCGCGGTGATGACCTCGGCGGCGACGATGATGAAGATGATCGGGATGATCTGGATCCAGAGCGCCGCGATCGGTCCCCAGATCCAGAACTTGCGGTAGGTCCCCAGGGGCAATTGGTGGCGGAACTTCTGCTGGAAGATCTTCTGGGCCTTGCCGAGGAAGAAGATGTTTCCGAGCAGGATGAAGAGGATGACCATCGCGAGGAAGAGAGCCGAGCCGAAGAGGCTGACATAGACGACGAGCTTCGAGGCGCTGCCGCCCTGCATCAGGTAGCGGATGCTGTCGAAGAGGTACTCGAACAGGGCGTGGACGGACGGTCCGACGGCGATATAGAGGACGACGCCGGAGAAGAGCGCGAGGACGACGAGGAAGCCGATCGTCGAGAGGAGTCCGGCGACCTCGCGACCGGTGCGCTTGGTCATATCGGCGTAGGCCGCGCCAAATCCGCTGCCGTCGCCGGCCGCTGCGTTGAGTGGCACTTTCAGGATATCGCCGATCAGGCGTTTCTGCGAGAGCATGAACAGCCCGACCGTGAGGACGATGAGGATCGTGCCGAGCGATCCGAAGAGCCAGTTGAGGCTCTTGAAGAACGCCTTCACGCTCATGAGGAAGCTGAATTCATCCTTGAATTGCGCGACGTTGCCGACGACGGCCTCGAGCAAGTCGTCTTCTTGGCCGCTGCCCAACTTGGCGATCGGCGCCTCGATGAACCCGCGCGCCCAGGCGTCGAGGGTGTCGACCGCTTCCGACGCAGCATCGAAAGACGAATGTGCCACGGCCAGGGACGGGTTCGCGACCATGGCAGTCTGGTCCTTGGCAAATCGCACGGCCACCAGCGCGACGGTGAAGACGAGCATGGTCGACACCCAGGCGCCGGCGGCGAGCAGGCTCCCCTTCCAGAGCAGCTTCTCGCGACCGGGGTACTTTTTCTTGAGGAAGAGCGGCATCAAGAGGAGGAGGAGGCCGGCGCCGGCGACGCCGAGCATGACGAGGACGAAGAGGCCCATCGCCTTGGACTGCTTGGCCGCGGCCTTGGCGACCATCTTGGCGGTGATCTTCTCGCGCGTCTTCTCGATGAGGGACTTGAGGGCGTCGCGGTAGTCCTGGTCCTTCAGGTTGTCGGGGACGTCGAAGGCGACCGGTTGGTCCTCGGGATCGAGGGTGCCGTCGCCGTCGATGTCTTCGGGCACGAGATCGGAGGCCTTCGGCTCGAAGGCTTCCGCGGCGTCTTGGGCGGCCTGATCGTTGCCGATGAAGCCGGTGTTGGGCTCGTCGCCGCCGGGGAGGTCGGTCTCCACCGGCTCGCCGATGCCCGCGGGCGCCGCCGTGGGGTCGGTGGGGTTGGTGGGAGGCTCGGGAGCGGGGGCCGGCGCGGGCGGGTCGGCGTCGGGGTCGCCGATCTCCGGCTCGTCGGGCGGCGTCGCGTCGTCTTCGGCGCCGCCCGGGGTCGCGTCGGGCTCGTCGGGCGCGGCGGCGTCCGGGCCTTCGGCGGGCGCGGTCGGTTCGTCGTCGGAGGCGTCCTCGGAGGTATCGGCGTGGTCGTCCGGAGCGGGCTGGGCCGCGGCGCGCGGGAGACGACGTCGTCGGCCGCGGTCGCTCCCGGGACGAGCGCGAGCGGGCCCGGATAGGCGCCGCCGGCGTCGAGGTAGTCGAGGGTGCCGACGCTCGGGTGCACGGGGAGGGCGAGGAGGAGCATGAGGGCGAATGGGGAGAGGGGGTCCATGGCGTGGTTGCGAAGGTAGCACGGGGGCGGTTGGTGGGCGCTAGCGCGGTCGGCGGAGCTGGGGTAGCGTCGCGGCATGAACATACTCACGATGCGACGTTTGACGTTCTCGACCGCCATTTTGCTGGGTGTCGGGCTGGGTGCGGGGCCCGTTGGATGCAAGACGGTCGTGGTCGAGCGGGTGGTCGAGAAGGAGCCCGCGCGGCGACCGGAGCAGCGACCCGAGCCGCGACCGGAGGGGCCGAAGGGATGGTATGTCACGGTCGATCAGATCGGCTGGGAGGTGGTGCCGCCGGAGCCGATCGATCGGGCGTTCAAGGCGAACACGCTCGGGTGGCAGAAGCACCAAAAGGGCGATTGGGCTGGGTCGCGGCCGTACTTCCAGGAGGCGGTCGACATCGTCAGCGAGTACGATCTGGCGCGCTACAATTTGGCGTGCGCGCATTCGCGGCTGAACGACCTGGATGCTGCGATGGCGGAGCTGACGCACGTGCTGGTCCGGGATCTGCCGAGGTTCAAGCGGAAATCGCTGTCGGATCAGGACCTTGGGAACCTGCGCCGGTCGGAGCTGGGGACGGAGCTGACGCGGCGCATCGAGCTGCTCGAGAAGCTGTGGGCCGACGCGATGCAGATCGGGGCGCCGACGTTGGCGTGGCGTGAGCGGGGCGAGAGCTACATCGGCGACGCGCAACATTCACAGGGGCAGCTGATTCGGCCGGGGGTTTGGCTGCACAAGGCCAAGCGGTTCGTGCCAGCGCTGGAGATCATCGACGAGGCGTTCTCGGGGTATGTCGATGTCGAGCGGCAACAGGGCGTTTTGATCGTGGCGAAGCCGACGGTGGACTCGCCGCCGCTCTTGGAGGGGGCGCAGGTGATGGTCGCGCCGCTCGAGGGGGCGGGCGAGGGGCTGCGCAAGGCGGACGTGGTGTTCGACAACCTGGCGACGGTCGAGGTGACGGCGCTGGCGGGCGGCGTGCGGGTGCGGACGAATACGACCAAGAGCGCGTGGCGCGAGCTGAAGGCGGGCGGGCTGATGCGGTCGGAGAATCAGCTGGTGCCGGACCGGCCGGTGCTGCGGGTGACGCCGGACGGGTCGATGCTCATTCAGTATTGGCAGGACGGGGTGACGTTCAAGAATCGGAGCCTGTTCTTGGGGAGTCGCGAGATCGTGATGCAGCCGGGGCACACGCGGGCCAATACGCATTCGCTGATCAAGGATGCGAATTCGCAGATGGCGGTGGTGGTGGCGGTGCGCGCGAAGTGCAGCGATGACGGGTCGGAGCTGCATCATTGGATCGATCGGATCGATCTGCAGTCGGGGACCTCCGAGGGGCTGTCGAACGAGGAAGGGGCGGCGGCGGCGCAGTTTGCGCGCGATGGCGGGCTGTATCTGCAGATCGGGCGCGAGACGATCCGGTACCCGAGCCCGACGGCGACGACGTTCGATGCGCTGCCGGAGGGCGTGCTGCTGGCGCCGCCGATGAGCCGGCCGACGTGCGAGTGAGTGGCGTGAGGGCACGGGCGCGGGCGTGGATGGCGGCGGGCGCGGCGATGCTGGCGATCGCGGCGGGCGCTTGCGGCAAGGTGGATACGCGCTATCTGGGCGGGGGTGCGGGGCCTGCGACGGCGGTGGCCGTGGCGGCGGAGCTTGCGACGGTGGCGGCGGCGGAGCCTGTGGCTGTGCCTGAGCCTGAGCCTGTGGTGGATGCGGGGGTCGAGGTCGAGGTCGAGGCCGAGGTCGAGGTCGAGGTCGAGGTCGTTCCGAGTGACGTCGGGAGCGCGGAGGTCGTTGCGGGGGTGCTGACGCCGCGCAAGATGGACTGCCCTTCGGGCGACTGCGGACAGAGCTGCGCGGCCGGTCAGGACTGTACGGGGACCTGCGCAGGTGGGCGCTGCAAGGAGGTCTGCCACCCGGGGAGCAGGTGCGTGTTCTCGTGCGCGAGCGGCGATTGCGTCCAGACCTGCGAGAAGGACGCGACCTGCGCCTTCAAATGCCCGAGCGGGCGGTGCGTGCAGCGCTGCGAGAGCGGCTCGACGTGCGAGGCCGTGTGCCCGGGCGGGGGCTGCACCCAGATCTGCGCGCCGGGTGCGCGCTGTGAGACGAAGTGCCCGGGCGGCGGGTGCAAGGACGAGTGATCCGCGCCGCCGGGGCGGAAGGTCGCGTCGTCGTGTCAGGGAGGTTGTTTGGCGAGCTCGCACTTGAAGCGATCGAGCTCCGTCTGGATGGCAATTCGGACCTGGATGTCGATCGCCGCGGTGTGGCGGATCTTTTCGGCGTCGCTCCAGGTTGGCGAGGGCGGCGCGCCCGGGGGGATCGGGCGCCCGAACGCGTAGCGCAAGGTCCCCGGCCACGGGATATGCGGCAGCGGGCCGATCGCGAGGCCCCATGGCAGCGAGAGGTGGATCGGGAAGATCTCGGCGCGCGTCAGCTCCGGAAGGCGCAGCGCCCGCGCGAGACGGCGGCCGCGCGATAGCACGACCAGGGTTTCGTGGGCGCCGACGTGGGCGACCGGGACGATCGGCACCTGCGCCTCGGCCGCGAGCGTGGCGTAGCCGGTGCGGCCACCGAAATCGACGCGGAAGCGATCGCGGTACGGGCGCCACGCCTCGAGGTCGCCGCCCGGCAGGACGAGCACGTCGTGACCCGCGGCGAGGGCGGCCGCGGCGACCCGGCGGTCGGCGGCGAGGACCCCGCGCCGCTCGAAGTAGCGGGCGGTCAGCGGCGTGCCCAGGACCATCTCGTGGGCGAGCGGGTGAAGTGGACGCTCGGGTCCGAAGTGCGCGTACCAGGCCATGATGAGGCCCCACACGTCGGGGATCGAGGTCCCGCCCGAGTGGTTCATGACGACGAGCACGGGTGCGCGCGGGACGTTCTCGAGGCCGCGCGCGTGGCGGCGAAACCAGGGCAGCCAGCGCCCGAGCTCGCGCAAGCGCGCGATCGTCGCGGCCACGGCGCTCGGATCGTAGCCGTGAGGATCGGCGCCGGCCCCGACGACCGAGCGATGCGCGAGGCGCGCGTTGAGCCAACGCAGGATCGAGCCGCGCAGGACGGGCACGTGCTCGGGCGGCCGCGTCGCGGCCTTCGCTGGCGCGGGCTCGGTGTCCGCGGGCTCGGGGTCGCTCGGCAATGCGTGGGGTTTTTTCTCGACGCTCATGCCTACCACTATAACCTGAAGGTGATGCTACGCGACCTCGCTCCTGCAACCACGTCGACCTTCGCCCCCTCCGCCACGTTTGCCTCGTCGGCCTCGTCGGCCTCGTCCGACTGGCTCGCCTCGACTGGCCTGCGGGTCCTCGGCGGCTATCGCAGCCTGCACGCGACGACGTCCGTCGGCCGCCTGCACGCGCTCGCCGCGCAGGGCTCCGGGCCGCGTCCCACGCTGGTCGGACTTCACGGCTTCAGCTCGATCGGCGCGCATTTGGCCGGCCTTTTTCGCCACTTACGGCCTGCGTTCCGCGCGGTGATCGCGCCCGATCTCCCGGGCCACGGCCGAAGTGACGCCATTCCGCTGCACGGCAATTTCGCGGCGATTGGCGCCGCTATCGGCGACGCGCTGGCCGAGTGGGCGCACGAGCCGGTCATTCTCTTCGGCAATTCGCTCGGCGGGGTGGCGGCGATCCAGGTCGCACTCCAGCGGCCGGAGCTCGTGCGCGGGCTGGTGTTGGCGTCGCCGGGCGGCGCGGATCTGCCGCCCGAGATCCTCACCGATTTCCTCGGGGGTTTCGAGCTCGGTACGCACCGCGAGGCGCTCGCGTTCGTGGACCGTGTCCTCCAGACGTCGCCGCTGACGCGCCAGGTCCTGGCCTGGGGCGTGCGGAGGCGCTTCGAGCGTCCCGTGCACAGGGCGATTCTCGCGCGGTTCGGGCACGAAGCGGTGTTCTCGCCCGCGGATCTGGCGCGCCTGCGCATGCCCATCCTGTGCCTCTGGGGCGACCGCGATCGGGTGCTGCCGGCGGCCGCGCGCGAGTACTACCGGCGCCATCTGCCGCGCCACGCGCGCTTCGAGATGCCGGCGGGCCTGGGCCACAGCCCTTATCTGGAGCGGCCGGCCGCGATCGCGCGACGGATCGTGAGCTTCGTCGACGCGCTGCCTCCGGCGCTGCCGACCCTGGCACTTACGGAAGGTTTGCGACGGCGCGACGGCGACGGCGACCGGGCCGACGCGGACCGCGGCATCCGCGCGGCGGGTTGAGCGCCGGACGAGCCTGGAGTGCGGGTCAGCACACGGCCGCCCGTTTACTTCCGTGCGTCGCGAGGGTACCAAGAACGGGCGTCACGTGCGTGTGCTCGGCAGCCGGCAGGTTTGCCCAAGCGAGGGCCCTTGGGTTCCAGGTGATCCGACGGCCCTGCGCTCGCACCTGGCCGCGTGAGGACCGTCACACCCGTTTCGAGGTTCCCGATGACCACGCGACTCGTCTCGCTCGGCATGCTCTCTGTTCTCGCGATGCTCGGCGGACGCGCGCGCGCCGCGGGTGGTCTCGATCAGAACCAGGGCACCTACACCGACTCGTTCGTGGATCCGATCGGCCTCGCCAACATCCCCGAGCACCACGACGTCACGCTCGACGCCGCAACGGACCGCGTCCTGCTCGCGGCGGGAGAGACCAGCGGTCAGCTCGCGACCGTCGCGGTGCGCCCGGCGTCGTATTCGGGGTGGCGCCGCGTGTACCTCGCGTACGGCGCGGCGGCCGCGACGGACCTCGAGGTCCGCATCCTCGGCTCGGATGGCCAGACCTACGGTCCGTTCGCGATCGGGCCCTCGGATGATCCGGCCTTTGTCGGCATGGCCGACATCAGCACGGTCCCGGCGGGGCTCGAGCGCGCGAATGTCCTGGTCCACATGGCCGAGCACGTCTTCGTCGTGGGCGCGCCCGACGACCCGCAGAGCCCGGATCCCGCCGACCCCGCCGACATTCGCGTGCGCCCCACGCTCGAAGCCCTGCGCCTCACGTGGGCTCCCAAGGCGCTCGTCAAGCTGGCCGTGACGGCGACCGGCGACGGCCTGGGTGCGCCCGGCTCGCGCGAGCAGGTGCATGTTCGCGTGTCGGTGTCGGTCGTCGACGCGGACGATCTGGTGGTGTACGTCCCGACGCCCGCGCCCGCTCTGGACGCGGCCGGGGCGGCTGTGTCGCTGTTCGGCACGACGCCGGCCGAGCAGACGATCCAAGGCGTGACGGTGCCGGCGGGCTCGCAGGTCTTTCGCCTCGGCAAGCGCAAGGCGGGCAGCTCGTTCTCGATCGACTTCGAGATCGTGCGGCCGCGGGCCTGCCTGACGGCGCCCGCGGCGTTTCCGGTCGTGGTGCACGCGGTCGCGGCGAACGCGCCCGATCTGGCGCGCGACGCGGCGATTTACCGCCTGGCGGCGAACTACGGGGACCCGAAGCCCCGAATGGTGATCGGTGCAGCGGCGGACTTCGTGACGATCGGCGAGTGGCGCTACGAGCCGGACATCGGGGTCATCGCGCCGGCGTCGTACCTGCCGCTGGGCGGCCACGTGCGCTACGACCTGCAGGTCGGCGACTCGGGTGGCTGCGCGCAAGTCTCTCGCCCGAGCGTCGTCTGGGCGAGCGTCTACCGACCGACCGAGACGTGGCCGATCTGGAGCGATCTCGCGGTCGGCGCGGGAGGCGCGTACACCGACGAGGCCACCAACGTGAACGGCATCGCGCTGCCGGAGCACACGGTCTATTGGGACCTCGACACCTTGGCGGCTCAGGGCGTGACACCCGCGCTGTGGTTCGCGCTGACGACGCGCACGACCGACGACGAGGGCGCGCCCATCCCGCCCGCCACCCAGGTCGCCGTGCGCGCGCGCGTCGAGAGCCGGACGCAGCCGCAGACCGCCGAGAGCGGGTCGCAATTCCTGCTCGGGATTCCGTCGATCGTGGACGTGCGCGTGGCGGCCGGCGACGGGATCGGCAAGAGCGTCTCCGTGCAGCGCGCCTACAATGACAACGCGGAACTGGCGGTCGGGATCGGCGAGTCGGTGATGCTCTTCGCGCGGGCCGACAACATGGGCACGACGCGCGTCGACGACGTGCTCATCGTCGACAAGGTGCCGGCGGGGATGACGTTCGTGTCCGCCTCGATGCTGGGGCAGGCGGACGCGGTCGTCTACTACCAGACGGACGGCGCGGAGAGCGCCCCGAGCGCGCCGCCGGACGCGGTGGTCCTGACGAACACCCTCGGCCCGAGCTGGACGACGGCGCCGCCGGCCGACCCGCGCCAGGTAAAGTGGGTGGCGTATCGCATCGCGGCGCTCGGGCCCGGCGCGTTTCGGGAGCACTCGCCCCGCAAGGATGCGACGGGCGTCATGGTCGTCACGGTCGATCCGACCGCCGACAACTGCGCGCCGGCGGCGTTGGCGAATCACGCGCTCGTACACGCGCGCTTGAAGACCGAGCTCGGGGCGGCGGAACCGGTGGCGATCGACGACACGGTCGCGATTTGGACGACGGACAGCGACCCGATCGCGGTGGTCCCGAAGCTGCCGAACTTTGGTGGGTCGTGGGCATCGCCGACCGGCGCCCTCGTGCGCGGCGGCAGCGAGCAGAGCTTCGTCTTCGGCGTGCGCAACTTCCGGCAGAGCGAGGCGCTGACGGACGTCGCAAACAACACGGACGTGCGCGTGGCGCTGCCGACCATGCCCGACGGCAGATACTTCGCGGTCACCTCGATCGACGCGAGCGGCGGGATGATCGACTACAGCGAGTTCCCCGCCGCCGTCACGATCCACTATGGCGCGTTCCCGGCGGGCGCCGCGCGCACCGTCACCGTGCGCGTTCGAGCGCCGCGCGGCGCGTTGCCCAACACGCCCATGAACCTCATCGCCATGATCAGCGGCCAGAGCGCCAGCTGCGGCGAGGTGCGCAAGGGCCTCGCGGCCTCCGCCCGCACCGCCGGCAACGCGAACATCGAGCTGGTCAAGGACGTGGACCTGGGGGTCGCGCGGCCAGGCAGCGCGCTCACGTACACCCTTTCATATGTGAACGTCGGCGACGCGGCGGGCCAAGGGACCTGGCTCGTCGATCGGATCCGACCCGGCACCACGTTCGCCTGGACGACGGTCCCCGCGGGTGGGGAGGTCTGGTTCTCGAATCGGCCGACCTTGCCCGACTCGGTGCGCGCCGACGGAGCGCCGCTCGACGAGGCCGCCATCCGCGCCCAGTTCGTGCGCGGCGTGGTGACGCCCGATGGGCATTACGGGCCGCCCGCGTCGATGACGACGGCGCCGACCTGGATCGCCTACGCGACCGACGACGCGACGCTGACGCCGCCGCAGATGCCGACCGATCGCCTCGCGACCTTGAGCTACGCGGTGACCGTCAACGAGAACGACCCGCGCGCAAGCGAGGGCACGTTCATCGCCAACGAGGCCGCGATCTTCGGACGCGACCTCTTGCCCGCCATCTCCTACGAGGCCGCGACGCTCGTCTCGAACAACCCCTCGCTCGACATCACCCAGGAATGCCCGAGCGTGGTCAGCGCGGGCGAGTACTTCTGGGCGACGCTCGGATTCGTCAACAACTCGACCAACGACGACCTCGGCGTCGTGGTCCGGCAAACGGTCTCGCCCGAGCTCTGGGCCGCCTGGGCCGAGCACGCGTTCAACCCGCTTGCCCTCGCGAACCACGGGCCGGCCGCGCTCACGCCGACGCTCGAGGACGCCACCTACACGTTCGACGTCACGGGCGCGCTCGCCGCGGGCGGCAGCGCGGCGCTCACGTCGCACGAAGGCGGCTGGGCGAAGGTCCTCGTGGCGCCGGCGCCCGGCACGCCGTCGGGCACGTTCGTGTCGGTGCGTGGCCACGCGGTCGCCGCGGGCGGTCCGGGGACGTTTCCGTACGAGGCCTACGCGCGCTGTCAGGTGCTGGTCGAGAATGCGGATCTGTTCGCGCGCCTCTTGGTGGACCAGGCCGAGCCGGTGCAAGACGAGACGGTGAGCCTCATCCTGGGCGTGTCGAACGAGGGCGCGCACGACGCCAGCGGGACCGACCTGACGCTGCAGCTTCCGCCGGGGCTCGACTACGTCGCGGGCTCGGCGCGCTCGCTCACGCCAGGTTGGACGATCGACGAGCCGGTCTGGGACGACGCCGGCCACGTCCTCGCGTGGCGCGCCGACGACGGCCACGGCCTCTATCTGGACGCGCAGGGACCCTTCGCGGCGGGGTGGATGCCGGGCCACTCGGACGACGTGCTGGTGCTTGTGCGCGCCCACGTCGGCGCGGGTGTCACGCCCGGCACGACGCTCCCGGTTCGCCTCACGCTGAGCGCAGAGACCGGCGAAGATAGTTTGTACACCAACGAAGCGACGGTCGTGCTGCACACGCCGCTGCCGTCCCCCTGGGTGCGCCTCGCGGCCCCGGTGGTCGCGCGGCCGGGCGACGCGATCGCGCTCGAGCTGCGCTACGGCAACCTCTCGCGCCAGGTCACGGGCCCGATTGCGGTCATCGCCCGCCTCTTTGACGGACCGGACTCGGGCGGCGCGGCGGACGTGACAGTCCTCGGCAGCGCCGCGACCCACGGCGAGGCGCTGTGGTTACACGACGCGCAACTCGACGCGCCCGCGCCGCCCTTCGACCCCGCCGACCCCGCCGCCGGCGGCTGGCGCAGCGACCCGGCCGGGGCGGTCCACTGGATCGCCGTGTATCGCTCGGCGTGGCCCGCGACGAGCGACGCCACGGTCGGCGTGCAGCTGCAGCTCAGTGACCCGAGCAGCCGGCTCGATCTCCTACCCGGCACGACCGTCACCAACAGCGCTACTCTCATGCCTGTCGGCGGCACGGACCTCGGCGACGCGAACCCGAACGACAACACGGCGACCGCGACGACCAAGACGCCCGGCGTCGATCTCGAGGCGCGCCTCGCCTGCGACCCCGAGGGCGCCAACCCGGGCCTCTTGCCCGGCGACCCGATGACCGTGACGATGACGATCGTCAACGGCGGCACGACCCCGGTCTACGGCCTCACCATCGACGCGGCGCTGCCGAGCTGGTTCGTCCCGAGCGCGGCCGCCTGGCCAGCGCAGGTAGTGCTCGCCGGCGGCCTCGGCTCGACCATCGACCCGAGCGGCCAGCCCATGCTGACGGGCGCGACCTGGACGCGCGACGGCGAACGCTTCGTCCTCGGATCGGCCGACGCAAATGCCGTCGGTTACTACCGCAAGATCGGCGTCGTGGCGGGGGCGCGCGTGTCGCTGACGCTCGCCGGGCGCATCGCCGACGACGCAGCGAGCGGCACCGTTGCGACGCATACGGCCACGGTCGGGCTCGACTACCGTTACGACTTCGACGAGGCGAGCGGCCTACGCGAAGAGGTCACGTTCAACAACACGGCCGCGTGCGGAACGGTCGTCTACCGCGCCGATCCGATGGTCGTGAAGCGCGCCGAGGGTCTGGGCTTGGACGCGCCGTCGGTCAGCCTCGGCGGTCGCTTCGAGAGCGGCGAGCGCGTGCGCTTCGAGCTCGCGTACAATAACCTCGGCGGCGCCACGGCCGCCGACGCGTCGCTGACCGACGACCTCCCCGAGAACGCGCCGTTCGTCACCGGCAGCCTCGCGAACCCGCCCGACGGCGCGGTGGTCACGTACGACGACGGCACGGGATCGTTTGAGTACCAATCATCGCTCGCGGCCGGGACGCCCGATCCCGCCGTGCGCGCCCTTCGCGTACAGTGGCCGAACGGCATGCCGGCGCCCGTCGGTGGCAGCTTCGCGCAAACGTCGGGCGTGGACTTCGCGCGCGGCACGGCCAGTGGAACTGCGCTCGCGGGCGACAGCGTGGCGCTCGCCGGCGCGTCCGCGAGCGGCAGCTACACGAGCCCACGCATCCCCGAGAACGAGGCGGCCGTCAGCGGCTGGGACCGCGCCATCGTCAGCACGACCACGCCCGCCGGCGCCAGCGTGACCGTGGACGTCTTGAACGCCGACACCGGGAGCGTGCTGCTCGACGACGTGACGCCCGACGCGAGCGGGGCCATCGCGCTCGGCAGCCTCGACCCGACCGAGGTGCAACACGTGCAGCTCCGCGCAAACATGGCGCGCGGATCCGGCGGCGGTGCCGGCGCCTGCACCATCGATCCCGCGATGGCGGTGGGCCTCGACAGCCTCGCGCCGTTTCCCCAGAGCGCGACGCTTGCGGCCTGCGACCATGGCGACACCTACATCCTCGAGTCCGACTATCGACTCTACGAGGGGCGCCGAACGGCCTCCGGCTGGGAGGGCACCGCGCTACCGCTGGACGGGGGCACGTTCTATTGGATCGACGCCGTCATTCGGTCGGAGCTCGTCGTCGGAATCGTCAGCTTTTCCGATGGCGCCCTCGTGGTCTCGTGGCGCAAGGACGCTGGCGCCTGGGTGATGGATCCGATAGCAGACTCCGCCGAGCGAACGGGCATCATCAGCCCGGAGGGCACGGTCGTGGTGACCGGCACCGGCCCGTACGGCTACAACGGCGGGACCGAGTGGCTGACGGTCTACGAGACGCTCTACGCGGTCGTGCCGGGCCCCATCGGCGTGCCTTGGACCCGAACGCCACTCGCCCAACCCGCGACGCCCGAGGTCGGATCGTGCCGGCCGATCGCCGCGACCGAGGACACCATCGTCGGCACCTGCATCTACGCGCTCACACCACCGCAGAACGTCGTCTGGAGCCGAGATGCGAACGGGGCCTGGACCGCGGCGCTGCTGCCGAGGGACACGTCCAACCTGCCGCAACTCAAGTGGATCGTGGCGGGTGATCGCATCCTGGCGCAGGGCTACGCCGGCAACGGCGCCTACCAGGGCTCGGAGTTCGTGCGCGACGCCGAGGGCACCTGGACGCTCGTGCCGCTGCCGATTCCACCGGGCGCGAGCGCCTCCCGTCTCGAGGTGGTCGGCGACACCCACGTGCTGGTTTCCGCCACCCCGTACTACAACTCCGTGCCGTCGAACGACTATCACGTCTACGCGCTGGACGACGGCGCGTGGACCTACCGACACCTGACGCCGTCGGCCGGGTGGACCTTCCGCAGCATGCGCCCGGATGGCGTGGTGCTTCTCCACAAGCCGACCGGCAGCTACGAACCTGGGTGGGGATGTCTCGACGCTTGCGGCATCGTGGCCGCGGTCGCCTACCCGGACACGAGCGGCGGCTACGCGATACTCGAGCTTCCGGATGCGCCGCCGAGCGGCGACGCGTGGCTTGCGAACACCATCGAAGACGCGCGCTGGGATCCGAGCGGCGACGTGGTCTTCGAATACGGACCCTATAACTCGTGGGCCGGCGGCATGATGTATGTGCGCGCGGGGGCCTGGCGGCTCGTCGAGGATGCGGCCGGGTGGAGCGCCGAGACGCTGCTCTTCGACGCCGCAGCGCCGAGCGACGACTCGTTCCAGACCAGCATCTGGGCGGACGGGGTGTTCAGAGGCGGTGACGCCACCGCCGACCGCCGCATGTGGAATCGGGCCGGCGACTGCGGCGCTTACACGGGCCGACGCACTCCCACCAGTGACTACCAGAGCTACGCGGTGTTCTGGCCCTACGAGAGCACCTCGAGCGCGGCGCCCGTGGAGTGGATCGGCGGAGTGCCCGACCTGCACCGCGCCCGTGTCGACTTCGAGCGCGCGTCGTTCTACCTCGGCACCTCGATGTCCCGGAGCGGCACGGAGCTCGCGACGATTTGGCGCCCGGACCCCGTGCGCCTGCTCGCGCCGCACGGCCTCATCGATCCCGCGACCAGCGCCTACGCGACCACGGGCGTGGGCGGCCTCACGCCGGACGGGCGCTTCGTGCTCGGCAACCTCGACGACACCGCGGGGGGCGGAGGTCCCCGAGCGGCCATCTTCGCGTGGGACGCGACCGCGGAGGACTACACGTGGGCGGCCTGGGCGCCCGGACCAGCGGCAGCGGCCGCCGCGATGACCGGACCGGAGACCTCGCGCGCGACGCCGCTGGTCGTCATCGACGGCACGAACTCGGGCCCGGGGTGGTTCTACAGTCCGACGGCCCCCTTGGGATTCGTGCATCGCGATGCAATCTTCGACGCGAACGCGCCGCTCGCGGTCGCCGCCGGCAGCACGACGCTGAGCATCGTCCGTGAGCTCGACGCCACCGGCTCCCCGGTTTCGACCTCGGTGGTCCTCGCGGACCCGACGGCGCCGAGCGGCTTGCGACGGGTGCCGGTGCTTGGACCTGCCGGCGAGACGGCCGAGATCTTCTTTGCTCCGTACAACGCGGATGGCGCGCTGATCGACGACGCCGGTGACTTCGTCGGCTCGATGTCGGACGCGTCGGGCGCGAGCTGGAGCCTATGTCTTTGGAAGCGCACGGGGCCCTTCGCGTGGACGCCGATCGTGCTCAGCACGGCCGCCTATGCCATGTCGGCCGAGCTGAGCCGCGCCTCTTTCGGCGCGACCGGCTACCCGCTCGTCTTGTCTGCGGATGGGGGTCACGTACCGACCGGCGACGGCGCCTATGCGAACGCCGACCTCGCCGCGCCCGACGCGGGCGCCAACCCCTACGTCACGGCCATCCGCGAAGGCTATGTCGTCGGCGCGAGCTACAATCCGAACGCGCCCTACGGGGATCCGAACGCCACCAAGCTGCTCTACTGGCGTCACCTCGGCGGAAGCCTGTTCGAGCCGCTCGTGCTCGCACGACCCGCCTCGGCGACCGCGGTGGACACCGTCGCGGTCGGTCCCGTCGCGCCGGGTCCGATCTTCTACGGCACCGTGAGGCAGAACGACTACTGGGGCGGCACGACGGCCTATGCCTGGATTCCCCAGCCCGACGCGACCACGGTCGCGCCGCAGTCCCTCGGAGCCTCGAGCTACGAGGGCTACGGCAGCTACTGGGGCGGCGACGGGACGACCGCCGGCGGCGTAGCGGGCCACTACTATGCGTGGGGCGCGTCGAACAATCAGCCGGAGACGCTGTGGATCTTCGAGCCGACCGCCGACGGGGTCGTCACGCGCAGCGCCGCCATCCCCGGGGCGGGCAATGCGCTGACGACGCGCACCAGTCCGTACGTCGTGACGATCGGCGGCAAGCGGCCGTGGGCCATGGGATGCGCTTCGGAGCCGCCCGCGGTGACCCTCGACGACTGGCGCGTGCTCTATCGGACCGCGACGAATCCAAGCCTGTCCTACGAGCTCGAGATCCCCGACGTGTGCCAAACGCAGATCACGAACGGCGCGAGCATCGCGACCTCCACTCCCGAGATCTCGCGGGACAACAACGCGAGCACGATCGAGGTCCCGATCGCGACGACCGACGTGTCGGTGGCGCTGACGGCGGACAAGGCGGCCGCCGTTGCGGGCGACGCGATCGGCTACCACCTCGTGGTGTCGAACGACGGACCGTCGCGCGCGCGCAACGTCACGCTCACGATCACGCTGCCGAGCGGCGACGGCTCCACCGGCAGCGCCGCCACCCAGAGCCTCGGGGAGCTCGGCGCGGGCGAGGCAAGGACCTTGGACTTCACCGTCCCGGTCACAACCCAGCTGGCAGGCGTGGCGTTCGCCGCGCACGCGCGTGTGGACACCACGAGCATCGACTGCGACGCCGGCAACGACGCCGAAAGCGCCACGACGCTGACCGGCTCGCTGCCCAACGTGTACGTCGAGGCCGAGGCCCCGGTCGCGGCACCCGCCAACGGCGAGGTGGCCGTCGTCGTCGCCGTCGGCAACAGCGGCAACGTGCCCGCGGACGGCGTCGTCGTCACGCACACCGTCCCGGCGGGCCACCTCGTCGCGTCGTTCGACGCACCGCCCGGCGTCGTGTGTACGATCGACGCCGCGACGCTGAGCTGCGCGCTCGGCTCGGTCCCGCCCGCCGTGCCGTCGATCGTGGCGGTCCATGTGGCGCCGAGCGCCAGCTGCATCGACGCGTCCCAGGCCGCCGCGACGCTCGCAACCGTCAGCGCGGTCACGGCCACCTTGGATATCGACGCCAGCGACAACAGCGCGAGCACGGCGACTCGGCTCGAGATGCCGCACGAGTCGATCGCGCTCGGCCTCTTTCCGAGCCGTGCCGACGCGGCCGCCGGCGACCGCATCACCTACGTCCTGCACTACGCCGCGGGCCCGGGCGCGCTGCCCGCCGGGACCGTGCTCGCGCTCGCCATTCCGACCGGGACCGCCCTGGTCGAGGGGTCCGCGACCGCCGGCGCGGCGGTCGTGACCGATCCGGAGACGCACGCGACGACGCTGCGTTGGACGCTGCCGGCGCTGCGCGCGCTGGCGGTCGGCGCGGTGGCGGTCGCGGTCGCGGTGAACGCGAACGCGGGTGCGGAGGTGGTCGCTGCGGCGCGCGCCGAGCTGCCGAGCGCGCTAGGGATCTGCCCGAGCGACGCGACCGCCGAGCCGGTCGCCATCCATGCCCACGACGGCCTCGAGCTCACGCTGCAGGCCTCGGCCGCGGTGACGTGCACCGGATCCATCGACTGGGCGGTGACCGTCACGAACCGCGGGGACGCGTCAGTGGCGGACGTGCGCGTGACGGCTCCCATGGCCGCCCAGAGCCCGTATGTCGCCCGCTCGATCCGCGGAGCCGGCGCCGACGACAGCGACGCGACGCGCCTGGCCTGGGAGGTCGGCGTGCTCGCGTCGGGCGAGAGCGTGATGCTCGGCTACGCGAGCGCGGCGCCCGTCGCGCGCGGCGTGCTCGTCACCGCGC
>SXGT01622272.1_pt1 | contig 17482 bp, 16 predicted proteins | sample 3176221 | NCBI WGS metagenome assembly SXGT01 (sample SAMN11356862, study PRJNA531348) | freshwater metagenome | isolation source: freshwater sample F1-120 | place: China: Fuxian Lake, Yuxi | collected 2017-12-25
ACGAGCTACCGGACTGCTCTACCCCGCGAAATGTTGGTCGGAATTGCCTCCGAGCATTGCTGGCTTTTTCAGCCCCGGTTCAGCCCCGGCCACTCGAAGACGGGCGTATCTTAAGGCCAGTTGCCTGGATGTCAACCTTCTCCTTGGGCTTCTCGCATTACAGGCCTCCGACGGGACCATCGAGTCTATATGAAAACTTCACAGTAGCCTAATCCTGGCTTCACTCGCCGTGTCTACAGTCCCCTTTCAAATTGCCTCCGAGGAAAGCCTTGGCAAGAGGCGTCAGTTTTCTTGGTGTTCAGTACAAAGGAATTCTCTACCCATGTGGCAAGCAAGACGTCTTGGTTGGTGCTCTGTTTTGAACCTCTGCCTTGCCACCCTGGCGCTCACGAGCTGCACCCCCGGCCCCTCTGGGTCCGGCGGTAAAGCAAAGAAGAGTATCCAGAATCGCGGCTCAGACACCATGATCGAGGTTGCACAGGCGTGGTCCGAGGCCTACCACGAGGCCAACATTGAAGTCTCCGGCGGAGGCTCGGGCGTGGGAATCTCGAGCCTGATCAGCGGCGTCGTCGAAATCGCCAACTCGAGCCGCCCCATGTCCGAGAAGGAAACGAAGGAAGCCAAACAGCGGACCGGGAAGACTCCCGTCCTGTTTGAAGTCGGGTACGACGCCCTGGCGGTATACGTTCACAAGGACAACCCGCTGGAGGAGCTGACCCTGGATCAGCTAAAAGAGATCTACCGAGACGGCGGGAAAGTTAATTCGTGGTCGGACCTCGGGGTCAGTGTGCCTGGCTGCCTGGACGGCAAGATCGTGATCGTCAGCCGGCAAAACAACTCGGGAACGTACGAGTACTTCCGCGAGCACGTGCTCGGCAAGGACGGTAATTTCAAGCTCGGAACTCTGGATCAGAGCGGGTCGAAGGATGTGGTGGCGCTTGTGGGCAAGACCCCCTGCGCGATCGGATACAGCGGCATGGGATACAAGGTCCCCGGTGTCAAGTTCGTCAAGGTGAAGGGCAAGGACGGGGGTGGGGTCCTTCCTTCCATTTCGGCGGTGCATGACAGCTCTTATCCCATTTCGCGGCCGCTCTACATGTATACACTGGGCTCTCCAGAAGACCAGGTGAAGGAGTACATCGATTGGATTCGCTCCAACGCTGGACAGGGCGTTCTGGAGAAGGTCGGTTACGTTCCGCTCAAGCCGGAGCACCGCAGCAAGGCAGCCGGCAACGCGGGAACGCATTGATAACCCTTCGAGCGGAGTACCGATGAACTGGCGCCGCATTGGGGAAAGTGCCATGGAGTCGTTGATTCGACTCTGTGGCGTGAGCGCCGTCCTGTTTGTGTTTGGAATTCTTATCTTTGTGTTTCGCGAAGGCCAGGACTTCATGTTCAACCGCCTGGACTTCGGGGAGTTCTTCACGCAGATCGCCTGGCGACCAACAGCAGAGCCGCCGACCTACGGAGCTCTGGCGCTGATCAGTGGGACCGTGGGAGTGACGCTCGTGGCCATGGCGCTTGCGATCCCCTTCGGCCTGGGCACTGCCGTGTTTCTCAGCGAGTTCTGCTCCTGGAGGTGGAAAGAGGCGCTCAAGATTACCATCGAGCTTCTCGCCGCGATTCCATCGGTCGTGTGGGGCTTCATAGGGATCACGCTCATGAACGAGTTGGTGATCTACATTACGCACGTTCCCGTCGGGGTCAACGTGCTCAACGCCGGGATCATCCTTGCTCTCATGAGCGTCCCGATCATCGTCTCGATCGGCGAGGATGCCCTGAAAGCCGTGCCCGACGGTTATCGTGAAGCTGCGGAGGCCCTTGGGGCCACACGCTGGGAGGTCGTCTACAAGGTCCTCTTTCCAGCTGCGAAGAACGGTCTTCTTGCTGCTGTGCTGCTGGGCGTGGGGCGGGCAGTCGGAGAGACCATGGCCGTGCTCATGGCCACGGGACACTCCATTCGCCTGATATTCGATGGCCAGGCCCCCTTCTTCCACCCCCTGTACCCCGGCCGAACACTCACGGCAACCATTGCGGCCGAGCTCGGCGAGACCTCGAAGGGGTCGGACCACTACCAGGTGCTCTTCGTGATCGGATTGCTGCTCTTCGTCATAACCTTCGTGATCAACTTCTCCGCGGACTTGATCGTTCGTGGCATTCGGAAGGAGTAAACTCATGTTCAAAGAGACTCCCTGGGTGCGAAGGAAGTTTGCCGTGGAGCGTTTGGTGGCATCGCTCTTTGCACTCATGGCCGCGGCCATGATCGTTCCGCTCCTCCTGGTCGTGGCGCACTTGTTCTGGCAGGCATGGCCGTCCTTGAGCTGGGAGTTCATCTCCGCGTTCCCCAGAAACAACCTGAAGGAGGGGGGAATCTACCCGGCGATTTACGGCACGTTTCTCATGGTGGCGATTTCCCTCGCAATCACAGCCCCGATAGGAATCCTGGCGGCTGTTTACCTGAACGAGTATGCCAGGGACAGCTGGTTCACAAGAATCGTCAACCTTGCCGTCGTGAACCTGGCGGGAGTGCCCAGCATCGTGCATGCGCTCTTCGGGGTCGGGGCATTTGTCTGGATCACGGGCAGGCCCTGTATCTTGGCGGCTTCCATGACCCTCGGTATCATGACCCTGCCGGTCATCATCGCCAGCACGAAACAGTCGCTCGCAGCCGTTCCCATGGCTTTCCGCGAGGCGTGCTGGAACGTGGGCGCGTCGCGCTGGCAGACGATACGCACCATCGTCTTGCCCAACTCCATCAGCGGCATTCTGACCGGCGTGATCCTTCAGGTTTCTCGTGCGGCGGGAGAGACGGCCCCCATCCTCTTCACAGGAGCGGTCTTCTTTCGAAGAGAGCTCCCGCAGAGTCCACTCGATCAGAGCATGTCACTCTCAATGCACCTCTTCAGTATCGCCACGCAGGGTGGGCAAGTGCCTCTTTCCATTCAGTACGGTACGGCAGTGGTCCTTCTGGGGTTAGTCATGGCCTTCAACTTGGGCTCGATCGTGCTGCGAATCTACTTTCGAACCAGAAAGAAGTGGTGACACATGCACATGGAACGAGGCGTCGAGGTCACGGATCTCTCCATCTGGTATGGGCAGAAACTGGTGCTCAAGAACGTTAGCCTCTTTGCCAATCGAGGTGAGATCCTTGGGGTCATTGGACCGTCGAATTCGGGCAAGTCGAGCTTGCTCAAGTGCATCAACAGAACGCTGGAGTTCATCCCTCGCGCCCGAGTGGAGGGCTCCGTCCGGGTGGAAGGGCTCGACGTGAGCGCCTATTCGGCACACAGCCTGAGGCGCAAGGTCGGGATGGTGTTCCCTCTGCCTGTCGGCTTGCCCCTGTCGATTTACGAGAACGTCGCGTTTGCGCCGCGAATGGCTGGAATCCACCGAAAGGTGGTGCTCGACGAGCTCGTGGAGCGGTGCCTGCGCCAGTCAGCCCTCTGGGACGAGGTCAAGGACCGCCTCGGCATGCTGGGATCCAAGCTCTCGGGAGGGCAGCAGCAGCGTCTCACCATCGCAAGGGCCCTGTCCCACGAGCCCGAGGTGCTTTGTCTGGACGAGTTCTCGATTGCCGTCGACCCAGTCACAACGATGCGCATCGAGGATGTTCTCACCGACCTCAAGAAAAGCATCACGATCATCCTCGTCACCAACTTGGTTCAGCAGGCCAGGCGGTTGGCAGATAGAGTAGCGTTCATCAACGATGGCAAGCTCGTGGAGTTCGACTTGACGGACACAATCTACGGCGAGCACCCCCGTGAGAAACTCACCTTTGACTACGTGCGAGGTCACTTCGGATGATGGCGATGCCTCAGGAAACTTCCGGCGCTGTCCAGGAGACTTACAGTATTGAGACTCACAATCTGAGTCTGTGGTACGGCGATTTCCAGGCACTGCATGCCGTGAGCGTACGGATTCGGAGTGGGCTGATCACAAGCCTGATCGGGCCCTCCGGCTGCGGCAAGACGACGCTGCTTCGTTGCCTCAACCGCGTGAATGAGCGCTATGGCAACGTCACCACGACGGGTGACATCCGGGTCCTTGGAAAGAATATCTACGATGAAGACGTGTCTCTGGTGGAGCTTCGAAGATGCGTGGGCATGGTGTTTCAGCGCCCCAATCCGCTCCCGATCTCCATCTACGAGAACGTCGTATTCGGTCTGAGGATCCACACGCCCGCCGCACAGTTGTCACGATCTGTCCTCGATGAGGCGGTTGAAACATCGCTCAAGGAGGTTCTGCTCTGGGACGCGGTCAAGGACAAGCTAAAGAAGAGAGCCACCGGCTTGCAACTTGAGCAGCAGCAGAAGCTCTGCATCGCGCGCCTGATGCCACTGAAGCCTCAGGTGGTCCTCATGGATGAGCCATGCTCTGCGCTCGACGCAAGGGGCACCGAGGCCATCGAGGACTTGATGTCCATTCTGGGCAAGCGCTTCACCATCGTCATTGTGACGCACAACATGGCGCAGGCACGTCGGGCAAGCGAGGAGTGTATTTACATGTACATGGGAAAGATCGTGGAGCATGGAACCACACTGGATGTTTTTCTGAGGCCAAGAAACAAGGAGACGGAGAACTACGTCGAGGGACGTTACGGATAGGTCGAGCTTTCGACCGAATTCAGAAAAAATGAGCACCAAAAGAAAATTTGACGAGATGCTTGCGGGGTTAAAGGCCAAGGTCGTTGCGATGGGGGATCTGGCCCAGAGCATGATCCGCCTCTCCATGGGGGCGCTTGTGGACCGTAATGCATCCCTCATCGAGCGGGTGTTGACCAGCGAGGAGAGACTCGATAATTATCAGATCGAGATCGACAACGAGGCCGTCCGCCTCATGGCGCTACAGTCGCCGGTGGCTCAAGATCTCCGCTTCATTCTGATGGTCGCGCGTATCAACACGGAACTGGAGCGAATTGGGGACCTCTGCGTGAATCTCTGCGAGAGCACACAGCTGTTGCTCACCGAGCCGCCGCTAAAGCCCCTGGTCGACTTGCCAAAGATGGCGGCGACGGCGGAGCGAATGGTTCAAGAATCGCTCCAGTCGCTTCTCGACGGCTCGACCGACAGAGCGCTTCAGGTCATCAAGGCCGACGATGAGGTGGATGCCTTGAACGACCAGATCTTTCGGGAGCTACTGACGTACATGCTGAGTAATCCTGTGCACATCACCCGGGCACTCGCGTTGATACTCATGGCGCGGAATCTCGAGCGAATTGCTGACCATGCGACCAATATCGCCGAGGAAGTTGTATACCTCGTCAAGGGCGAGGACATCCGGCATCAGAACCCAGGAGGAGAGAGATCGAAGCTGCAGCTGTGAGGACGACTTCGGCCACTGGGCGGTGATTTCCGACTGGCCGAAGCGTAGACTCTGGCGACATGAATAGCAGTGCGAGGCGTTGGATCCTTACAGGTGCTGGTGTCGCCGTGTTGGTTGTTCTTGCCGCTCTTTACTCCGGTCGGGAGGCGTTACTCTTCGGCTGGAAATTGAGACAACTCTCACGCTGGAAAGACGGCGGTCATGTCTCAAGCACCAGTTCAAGGACCCTCCTGCCCGATGAGATCGTGAACCTTGAGAGGTGGTTCGTCGACCAGGGAATGCGAGTCGTTCCCCGCCTTCGAGCAGCGCTCGATTCCCCCGAGCTAGCTCGAAAGATAACGGCGCTGGAACTGCTGCAGAAGCTGGAGGAAAGGCCGCCGCCGGAGCGTCGGCTCGAGCCGTTCTGGCGCGCCTTTGAGGACCGGGACCAGGTCGAACGCTTTACGAGGGCCCCTCGAGACGTCATCGTGACAAGCCTGACTGGCGGAGTGCACGGAGGCGCGGGCTGGGGTGTGCTTCTGGCAGAGTCGGGTGCGGAGCACACCGTCATCTGGCGTGCGGAACCGCACCTCGTTGGCGATCGGAGAGTGGTGATTATCCGCAATGCCGCCCTTCGCGGCGAAGCCCGTCAGGACTTCCTGCGCGCACTGGCGCGGCACTTGTTTCGGCCGAGAATTGACCTGATCGAGGGCGTGGAGCCTCCAGGGGCGAGAGGCTTTGCCTGCAGATTCTTCGTCTCGGATTCTGCCGGGGAAGGCCTGTTCGTGAGTCAGGGAGGGATCCAGCTTTCCGGCTGGAGCTGGATCGATGAAGCTGCGATCGATGCCATGGAGCTGGCGTCTCGCCCTGATGACACTGAGGCGCAGCCATTCGAAACCGAAGCCGTGGTGGAGTTCCTGCTCAAGGTCCTTGAGCGTGGCCCGGTGGAAGCGGCGGAATGCGTCGCGCCAGCATTTCAAGACCTCGCACTGCCCCTGGAGCTTCGGGAGCAAGTCAGGGCTCGACTCGAGGAAGCGAGTACGGCCCAACCGCCTGGAGCGAAGGCAGTGGCTTCCGCCCTCAGATACCTGCTCGAGCGGGCCTCCGCAGGCGCAAAATGAAGCGGGCTTGAAGGCTCGAAAGCCCCCAAGCCCGCTCGGGCGCGATCCAACGGTCGAGTTGACTAGTTTGCGCTGGCCGTCTCGGCCTTCTTCTCGGCGCAAGGGCTTGCGCACGAGCCCATGGAGGCTTTTACAGACGTCAGAATCTCATGCGTCTCCTGAATGAGTGCGTTCTGCGTCTCGAAGGCTTTCTTGGCCTCGCAGGAGACACCCTTCAAGGAATCAGGATTGGCCTTGGCCCAGTCGGCCATCTTGCCGTTGATGCCCACCAGTGCCTCTACACCACTCGCAAGAGCCGCCACGGTCTCCGGCATGAGCGCCATGGCCTTCGACTTCTGGCTCAGAGCGCTGATCGAAGCCGTCATCTCTTGCTTTTTCTGAGGACATACTTCTTTCAGCTCGGCAGGGACTTTTGCCCAGGAAGCCTTCAGGCAGGTCGCCTTCGCGAGGAGGTCCTTGGAGCAGGTTTGGGCCTTGGCACAGCCCTCGCCAGCCTTGGTCGCACAAGCCGCTTCCTTCGCTGCCGTGGCCGGAGCCTTCGCCGATGCGCACGCCTTGCTCGAAGCCGTGATGAGGATCTTCGCGGCGCCCTTGTTGCACTCTTCCTTGCGAATCGAGGCGACGATCTCGCCGGCCTTCTTCTCGCAGGTGAGGCCCTCGATCGCCTTCATCACGATCTTTGCCGCGGACTTGTCGCACTCTTCCTTGCGAATCGAGGCGACGATCTCGCCGGCCTTCCCCTCGCACAGACCGCTCTTTGTGCTCGCCACGGCCTCCTTCGAGGCGCAGCAGGCTGTTTTCTCGGCGCAAGCGCCGCTCGAGGCGCAGGCTGCGTGCTTGGACAGCTCGGACAGGCTTGCGAGCAGCTGCGTGCGGGCAGTCTTGAGTTTCCCTCCCTCACACTGGGGCGCGCTGGGGGCGGAAGCGTCCTTCTCAACACTCTTCGCGGGAGCGGACGCGCACTGCTTCGCACAGGCCGCATCTGCGGCCACGGCGGATTCGAGCACGCTCTTTACGAACGCCATTGTCTCACCCATGCGGGACCCGATCGGGCAAGCCTTCGCAATTGCCGAGATCTCACCCTGCAACTTCGCCTGCTCCTTGGGGCAGGAGCCCTTGGCTTCCGTCTCGGCGGCCTTCCACCGCGCAAGAACCTGGGCGATTTTCTCGGACGTTGCGCACTTGCTTTCGCACTTCGCTTTGTCGCCAGCCTGCACCCAGTGCGCCAGAGCGAGAGACAGGGCAAGGCCGATAACCAGATTTCGCATGTGATACCTCCTTCAAAAAATGGATGAAAAGACTCTGCTGAAGCTCCCCTGGCCGGTGATCTCTTCTGAGCAAGGCTTCTACATCCTAAACCAGCCCTCGGGCCTCGTCTACAGGCTTGAAGGTCCTGAAGCCTGCCCTCATGAATTTCCTTGAGGGATCGAGTGGGCGAGCACCTTGCCTGGAGCCCCGACTTCAACAGGGTGGAAAAGCGCCTTGTTGCCACACCTCATTCCGGAACTACAATCCTCAATCCACCCAGAATGGAGCAAAGTTTTCCATGCCAATCAAAGCAGCCCGAGAGGTTCGTGTCGGGCTCGTGCAGACGTCCTGCTCGGACGACGTCGCCGAGAATCTCAAGAAGGCTCTGGCGGGGATCTCCGAGGCAGCAGCCAGAGGCGCCCAGATCGTCTGTCTCCAGGAGCTTTTCCGATCGCGATACTTCTGCCAGTCGGAGGAAAGTGCAAATTTCGACCTTGCCGAGCCAATTCCTGGCCCGTCGACAGAGATCCTGGGGGCAGCGGCTCGAAGGCACGGCATTTCGATAATCTCCTCCCTCTTCGAGCGTCGAGCTCCGGGACTGTATCACAATACGGCTGCAGTCCTGGGCAAGGAAGGAACAGTTCAGGGCATCTACCGAAAGATGCACATTCCGGACGACCCGCTCTATTATGAGAAGTACTACTTCACGCCGGGTGATCTCGGCTTCAAGACCTTCCAGGTTCCCGAAGCGAGGATTGGCACGCTCATTTGCTGGGATCAGTGGTATCCAGAAGCGGCGCGCCTGACGGCCCTGAGGGGGGCCGAGATACTTTTTTATCCGACAGCCATAGGCTGGCATCCCGGGGAAAAGGCTGAGCACGGCGACGCCCAGCAGGACGCCTGGGAGACGATCCAGCGGTCACACGCGATAGCGAACGGCAACTTTGTCGTGGTCGTCAACCGTGTGGGTCTGGAGGGCGGCCTGGAGTTCTGGGGAGGCTCCTTCGTTGCGGATCCCTTCGGGCGTGTCTTGGCGAAGGCGAGCCACTCGAAGGAGGAGGTGCTCGTGGTCGCATGCGACTTGAATCGGGTGGAGGAAACCCGGCGTGGCTGGCCATTTCTTCGGGACCGCCGTGTGGACTTCTACGGAGACCTCGTCGCCCGCTTTCTGGAGCCAGGCCCGTGACGACCCACCCTGGCAATCTCATGCCCGCCGAATGGGAGCCGCACGAAGCCGTTTGGTTCTCCTGGCCGCACAAGCGATCCAGCTGGCCGGGGCTGTTCGATCGTATCCCGCGGATATGGGGCGCCATGATCCGTGCGCTGCGCGGGAGTGACGAGGTACGCCTACTCGTTCGTGACGATCAGGTGGAGGAGGAGGTCCGGCGTGAGCTCGCGGGCGACCTCTCGGGAGTTCGGCTCTTCCGTGTCCCGACCAACGACGCCTGGATCCGTGACTACGGCCCAATTTTTGTTCGCTCCTCGGACCCGACCGGGTCGGTGAAACTCACCTGGTGGGGCTACAACGCCTGGGGTCGCAAGTATGGCCCCTGGGATCTCGACCAGACGGTGCCCGGAAAGCTTGCGGCCATCCTCGAGCAACCGGTCACGGAAACCGGCATGATCCTCGAGGGCGGATCGATCGACGTCGACGGCGAAGGCACCCTCCTCACCACGGAGTCCTGCCTCCTCAACCCAAACCGTAACCCACAGCTCACACGGACGGACATCGAGCGGCGACTTGGCGAGTTCCTGGGCGTGAGAAAAGTGCTGTGGCTCGGTGATGGCATCGTGGGGGACGACACCGACGGCCATGTGGATGACTTGACCCGGTTTGTCGCCCCGGCCCGAGTGGTAACTGCGGTGGAGCAGGATCCGAAGGACGAAAACTACCATCCGTTGGCGGAGAACCGCGAGCGCTTGCGGGGCATGACCGACGCCAGGGGGCGTGCACTCGAGGTCCTCGAGCTTCCCATGCCTCGCGCGGTTCGTCACGATGGCCACCGTTGCCCGGCCAGCTACGCGAACTTCCTGATTGGCAACTCGGTCGTACTCGTTCCGACGTTTCGGTGTGATCGGGATGAAGCGGCGCTTGGCATGCTTCGGGATGTATTCCCGGGCCGCAAGGTGGTGGGCATCGACTGTTTCGACATGGTCTGGGGCCTCGGCGCAATTCACTGCGTTAGCCAACAACAACCGGCGTAGCCGCGCCGCCGCAGACAGGCTCCTGCGTCGCAAAACCGGGTGGACAACGGCGCCAGCTTGGCCCGCCGGGTGGGGGGTGTTACAGTCTGGGTCTTTCTTTTCGAAGACACCGACATGATGAACGGTACGACGATCCTACACTACAAGCTTGGCGAAAAGCTCGGTAGCGGCGGCATGGGAGATGTCTTCCGGGCGGAGGACACCCGGCTGGGCCGGCCGGTCGCTCTCAAGTTCCTCTCCACAGCCCACCGCAACGACCCGGAGAAACGGAGCCGCCTTTTTCAGGAGGCGCGGGCGGCGTCCGCGCTGAAGTCACCGAACATCGCAGTCACCTACGATGTTGTCGAACACGGTGAGCACCTCTTCATCGTGATGGAGCTTGTCGAGGGGGAGCTTCTCTCCCACAAGCTCGACAGGGGTGCCTTGCCGGTGCCGGATGTCCTCTCGATCTCCACCCAGACGGCCGAGGCTCTCGCGGATGCGCACTCTCACGGCGTCATCCACCGCGACATCAAGGCGGCCAACATCATGGTCACGCCCCGGGGGAGCGTGAAGGTGCTCGACTTTGGCATTGCCAAGATTCTGGCGCCCGAGCCTGGCGGTCCTGGCTCCCGGGCGACCACGTGGGCGGGCGCGCAGCTCACCTCGCCCGGGATGATCCTTGGCACTGTCTCCTACATGTCTCCGGAGCAGGCGCTGGGTCGGGTGCTGGATCACCGCTCGGACATCTTCTCGCTCGGCGTGCTGATGTACCAGCTGACGACGGGGCGACTCCCATTTGAGGGCGAGACGATGACCCACATCATTGATCGGATCCTCCACCACGAGCCGACTCCGGCAGCCCTCCTCAACCGGGAGGTCCCGGCAGCCCTGTCCCTCCTGATTCAGCATGCGATGGAGAAGGATCTCAGTTTTCGCTGCGCTTCGGCCGGAGAGCTCGCGGGGGGCCTTCGCAAGCTCTCCCGGGCGCTCGAGCTTCGCGACGATCTCGCCGGGCTCGGGTTGGACAAGGAATCAAAATATGCTTCCGGAAGCAGGAGCCCTTTGAGCTCCCTGGAGGAATCGAGCGCCCTCGTCAATGCCGTCGCAGTGCTCACGTTCTCGAACATCACCAGGGAGCCGGGGGACGAATGGATTGGAACCGGCATCGCGGAGACCGTCACGGCAGACCTGCAGAACGTGGAGGGCCTCGCAGTCATTGGACGCGCTCGGGTTTACGAGGTGCTCAAGGGGTTGAGCTCCTCCGATCTCAGCGTCCCCGATGAACGGGTGGCGATGGATCTGGGGCGAAGACTTGGCGCCACGTGGATCGTTCGCGGAGGCTACCAGCGCATGGGAGAGGTCATCAGGATCACAGCGCACTTCGGCGAGGTGAAGACTGGCAAGCTCCTGAATACAGTGAAGGTCGATGGGCGATTGAGCGACATCTTTCAGCTCCAGGACAGGATCGTCTACGCGTTGACGCAAGGCCTGCATCTGAATCTGGCCGGCACCGAGATCGCCCGAATCGAGAAAAAGGAGACGCAGTCGGTGGAGGCTTACGAGCGATATTCCCGGGCCATGCTGAACCTGCGCACGGGCGATCGTGACTCGCTGGACCGTGGGATCCAGCTCTTCGAGAAGGCGCTCGAGCTCGATCCGGCCTACGCGGCCGCCTGGGCGGGCCTCGCTTCTGCCAACGTGCTCAAGGGAGGTTTCCTTGGATCCCGGGACCTGATCGAGAAGGCCGTGGCTCAAGCGCGGAAGGCCATCGAGTTGAATCCCCACCTTCCAGCGGCTCACGCATGGCTGGGCTCTGCACTGAACGCCCTCGGGCGGTTCGAGGAGGCCGACCCGGCGATCGAGGAAGCGATTCGGCTCGATGCATCCAACCCAACCTCCCACTTGATTCTTGCGAGAATCCTCTGGGTCGGCAAGGGACGAATCAAGGAGGGGATTGCGGCCCTCGAGAAGTGCGTGGCCCTGAACCCGGAGTTCGGGCACGCCTACCTTCAGCTTGCGTTTCTCCACTCGCTCCAGCGAAATCTCGACCGCGCCGAGGAAGCTGCGCGCAAGGCGACCGAGCTTCAGGAACGGTCGCTTTCCGGCAGCGAAGGGCTCAGGATCGTGGGGGGGCATACTCGCCTGGGTTACGTCCACTACTTGAGGGGTGCCTACCCGGAAGCGATTCGAGAGTACGAAAAGGAGCTCGAGTTCCTCACCCTGAGCGACCACGCACTTCGCGAGCGCACGCTGATAGAGCTCCAGCAGAAGTTGGGGGCTGCGTGGCTCCGGGCGGGGGACCGCGGGGCGGCGGTGAAGCATCTCGAGAGAGCCGTGAAGTCTTACAGCGCGCGGCGCGAGCGAGGCTACGAGGACCCCTTCACCACTTATTACATCGCCTGTGCCCACGCCCTTCTGGGGGAGGACGAGAAGGCTCTGGAGTCCTTGAGCGAGGCGATCCAGCGTCTTTCCGCCCTGAATCGGCAGCGGGCCGCTGCGGATCCGGACCTCGAGAGCCTGCGCGGTCATCCGGCTTTTCAAAAGCTCCTCGGAATGGGGACGGTCGGTCAACGCATTTCGGGCGGGGAGTAGATCGGGCTGCATCCGTGCCGTTGTGAACGGCAGTTGCAGCACCCTCGATGAGAGGCAACTCCAGGATCGCTTACTGCGGGAAAGCTCGAGACGATTTCCACGCCCTGGGTCGGCCCTGGTCGTCGAGGGCAACGTAGACCACCGTCGAGCGGCAAATCTGCCGCGCTTCCTCGGGCTCGATGGTTCGCACGAGAACGCGGCAGTCCAGGGTCAGCGACGTCGTGCCTTCGCGCTCGGCCCGGCACCAGATCTCGACCAGGTCGCCGAGCATGCCGGGCGCTTCAAAGACAACCTCGCCAAACTTCTTCGTCACGAGGCGCTTCGTCCTCATGATGCGCATGGCGCTCATGGCCGTTGCCTCATCGATCCACGCCATGAGCCTGCCCCCGAAGAGCCGCCCCGCGGCGTTCAAGTCCGAGTACATGACGAGCCTTTGCGCGGAGAGGATGTGGCCGTCGAGAGGTGTGTTCACGCGGTGGCTTTTGTTGCGCAAGGAAAATAGCCTACCTCGCAAGCCCGCGCATTTCCACGGAGGATGCAAGCGTCCCTGTGAGTCAGACCCTGGAGCTCCGTCAGGGTCGCCTCCTGGACTGGATCGGGCTCGAGGCCATCCGAGGCCGCCTGGCCTCCCTGGCTCATCCCGCCGTGAGATTTCATCCTCTTCTTGCGACCTCGTCGCGCTGGCGGCAGCCCTCGAGGAGGAGAACCTCCAGGGCGACGTCGATCGTGCGCTCCTGGGCAGAGTCGTTGGCGCGCAGGGTGAAGCGTCCCTTGGGCCAGCAAAATACCTCGAAGAACGCCTCGGCGCCTCGAAGCGATCCAGTCCGCGCGTCGACGACTCGGCCCTTTTCGAGCACCAGCTCGCCCGTTCGTCCCTGGTTTCCGTCGACTTGCACCCGCACCGAGCGACGTGAAGAGCCGAGAGCCTGCAACAGATCGGCAAGATCGAGCTCGGAGAGGCTTCCAGCGACGCTGTCACCGGCAGGTGCGGCCGGACGCCGATCCCTGGCTTTTCGAAGGATGCTCTTTACCTTGGCGGTCAAGAGCTCGAGATCAGGAGGCTTGGTGACGTAGTCATCGGCCCCCAGCTCGAGGGCCTTCACAGTAGAGCCACGGTCGGAACGCTCGGAGACGAAGAGGAAGGGGAGGTCCCGCGTCGCCTCGAGCCTCTTCATTCGAAGTAGAAGCGTCAGCCCATCGATCCTGGGGACGGCGATCTCCGAGATCACGAGATGCACGCCGCCGCGGGAGACTGCCGACAGGGCACTTTCGCCATCCTGGACAACCTCCACGGAAAATCCAGCGTTCGACAGACGCATTTGAAGGAGGCTGGCGGCGATCGGATCCGGATCGACGACGAGGACACGGTCCCCGACCGAGTCGAGGCTGCCCACTAGGCGCTCCGCGCGTTCGACGCGGAGCACTGCCTCCACTGCACGCGGATCGAGCGACTTACCGGCCTCCGCGCGCAAGGCCGACTCGAGCGCCGCCCCGCTGAAGCCTCTCGCCTGAGCAGCGTGAAAGGCCTCGACGGCCGCAAGCACGCGGGCCGGGGCAGGAATCGCCTCTCCCGCAAGCTTCCTGGGGCCCGAGCCATCAAATCGCTCGCGCCGACCATCAAGAGCAGACCGAATCGGATAAGGCGTTCTTGCGGGATCGAGCAGCTGCGCCAGCCCTTCATGCGGCACGCTGGAGTTCCCTCCTTCTGCCCCGAAAGATTCCTTCCCCCCGCGTCCCAGGTGCTCTTCAAGATCTGCGAACAGCGAAGCGAGCCGCGCGGCTTCGATCTCGTGAGGCTTCAGCTGAAGCCAGCGCGAGGCGCGTTCGGCGGCCCTCGCGCGAGAATCGGATGACGCCAACGAACCTCCCCTCGAAGCCACCGTGACGCCGAGAAAGAACCGAACGATATCGAAGAGGAAAACCGGCAGCCGATCGTCTCCCTCGCCGCCAACAAGAGCCCCCGCATAGCTCTTCAGAGTCCGAAGCTCAACTGACCCCGGAAGCCTTCGCAGGAGAGCTCCAAGATCATCCGGAGACACGGCGCAGCCACGTCGAGCGACGACCAGTGCCGGTGGTGAAACTTGGGCTTCCCGGGCCACATCGTCAAGCGTTGACGCGAAGCGCGGCTCGTGGCCGGACTCCAGCACAAGCTGCGTGATCGACTTCCGAAGCTCCACATCCGACTCGATGAACAGCACCACCGGATGCGCCGCCTCACATGGCTCGGCTCTTACCTGGGAAGTATTCAGCTCGATCCCGGGTCCCGGAGCTGCGGCTGGCGCAACCCTCGGGTGGCTCGACGCCGGCAAGGCGGGCAGGCCGGAGAATTGCAGGCCGCGCTCCTTCCAGAGTGGAACGAGCTGCGAGGCGATGATCGTCTCCAGCGCCTCACGGGAGGCTTGTCGGACCTCGACGGAACGAACACCAAGCTGCGCTCGAAGGAGGCGCTCAAGATTTTCCGGCGCCGTAGGATCGACAGCCACGGTGAGCGATCCGACAAGGTTTTCGACACCCAGGGGTACGGCGCAGAGGCGCGCAACGTCCTGAGGCGCCAGCAGCTTGCGCGCCTCGAGGGGAATCTCCAGGGTTCGCGCTTCCTCGAGCGTGAGCGGCGGGGCGACCAATTTCACTTCTCCCACAAGAGCGCCGCAACGTTGATCCCCTCGGTGAATGCGTCCGCGGTGCCCACGATCGTTCTCGTGTAATCGCCCGCCGGGTTTCTCCACGACGATCGGCATCTGGACTGCTTCGTTGTCGAGCTTGTGAAATCTGGAGACGCTCATGAGCTGCGAGAGGGAGACCAGAAAGCCGCGGGCGCGCTCGAGCGTTTCCTCGGTCCACTCCTCTCCCATCTCGATCACCTTCGCGGGCGCAGCCGTGCTCATGGATCCTCCCGCGGGGACTTGCCTGCGGGGCTATCCTCCCCAAGGAGCTGCCTGACTGCGGGGTCGGTGATATCCCGCATTCGAATCGCAAACGACTTTCTCAGCTTCTCTGTCTGAGCCCACGGATTGTGGAGAACTCCCAGGATCCAGGACTTTCGAGGATAGAGAATCTCGCGAAGGCAAGCAACAGCCTCCTTGCCTCCGATGGTGGCGATGGTGTGCAAGATGCGGATTCGTTCATCTTCGTCGTGCTTGTTGCAGGCGTCGTGGCGGGCCCGAAGCACGGGGACGAGCGCAAGATCGCCGGTCTGCTCCGCGGAACGAAGCGAGAGGATCCGCACCTTGCTCGAGGAGTCCGCCAGCCCCAGCTCGATGAGGGCTCGTCGGTGTGCGGGCGCCACCGCGGTGATGGCTCTCGCCGCGTCGATACGGACTCGTTCCTCGTCGTGTTGCAGCAGAAGCCGAAAAGCCGCGGCCACGCCGGGGATATCCCTGGCCTTCAAAATGGAGCGTACTTCTTCAACTGCCTCGTCGCCTCCGACCTGCTCAAGGTAGGTCATCAGTGCGCCGGGATTCTCGTGTCCTCGTGCTTTCAGGAGTCGCAGACAGGTGTCCCTCTTCAACCCCGGACGCAGAGCTCCAAGCTGCTTTGCACAGGGCTCCAGGGCTCCAGGGCTCCAGGGCTGCCGCTGGCAAGCGGGTCACAAGCGTTTCGAGCTGGGACGCCGAGCTCTTCTCCCCGGTGCAGCTCACCGATAACAGAAGACTCACCGCCGCGAATGAGCTCAAGTCGGCGAGCAAGCCGCTCAAGGCTTCGTTTACATGCGGTTCTGCGCCGGCGTGAGCCAGGGTATCGAGCTTCGAGATCATGCAATTGAGCTTCGCAATGTCTCCTTTCCCCAGGAGCGCCTGGCTCAAATTAAAGAGCAGGATCCTGAGATCAGCGGGGGAAAGCGAGCTCTTCCGTACGTCAGGAGGTTGACGACGATGTCCACTACTCGCGTGAGGATCGCTCCCCTTGCATCCTCTTCGAGCTCCTTGCGAAGGCTGTCGACCACGCTCTCGCGGACCTCGAGGAGGTCATCACCCGTTTCGGCCTGAATGGCCTTCATGGCCAGACGTTCCATCTCGAAGAAATCCCGCTCCTCCACGGCAACGAGGTGATCACCCGATTTTTGCGCGAAGCGCACGACGCCGCCCCCCTCGCAGCCGAAAAGCTCGCACCCCTTGAGGGATTCCATCACGCCATCGACGCCTCCCCCGAACGCGCCCTTGCCGCCGCCGCCTTCGCCCGCACCCGGAGTACCCAGCTCATCAATGACGGTGATCTCGATCGAGTGGAAATCCTGCTTCCAGAAGATCGTGGCCATGTCCTCGTCCAGGTTGCCGGGAGCATCAACCTCGAAGTCGAGTACGTCGAGAAAGCACCTCACCTCCGGAACGCTGAGGCCTCGAGCAAACCGGATGGAGCGTATTCCGTCACGGAAGAGCTTGAATGGGATGGAGCCCTCGCGCTTCGGGCTCTTCAAGTGAGCCTCTTCGCCAGCCACAAGGGCCTCCAGGGTGACGATGACCGTCAGGTTCTCGTGCTCTTCGAGGTAGGTCGAGAGCTTTCCTTTCAGATCTTCGACAGCATCCTGATAAGGCTTCTCGTCCGCCCTGTAGAGCTTTCTGATCTTCAACGACTTGTGAATGGCGTGGAAGATCTCGCGCAGCTGAGCTGGAGACGGTTCCGCTCCCGCTGAAAGATCAGTGGCTTCGATTTCGGTAACTGGGCTCGTGGAGGCTTTCACGTCGACAATCTCCCTCAACGCACCGCTGGCTGTCTTTCAGTTCGGAAGGATGGACACGACCACTTGAGAGCTCGAAGTTTCGAGAGTGCCAGCGCAGTTCTGCGATGGCGCTTTTGCCGATAATCAGTTTTTCCAGGCGCGGGGGCTGCCGGCGAACGAAGAAATCTACCCCGGCACCGGGGCTGCCTGGATCGACCCTCCGGTTCCTGCCCGACGGAGATCGCGGCCGAAAAAATGGGTCCAGCCACTCGCCATCAGCATCGGGTCGAAGGATTGCAAGCCAGTGGAGATGTCCCTCCATCATCGGGTCCGCAGGTCATCGGGCCCGGGGCCGGCGGCTTGGGGCCTCCACTGA